>UEXM01003048.1_pt2 | contig 10553 bp, 8 predicted proteins | sample 1796661 | NCBI WGS metagenome assembly UEXM01 (sample SAMEA4772469, study PRJEB27181) | metagenome
AAAGTTTTGAGCGTTTTGTACAGCAGCCTGCTGTCTATTATTTAGGTTTGCCATATCTAGCTGAGATAAAGACGCAGCCTCTGTCATTACAAGAGCCTGTTTATTAGAAAGATTTTGTAGCTCAAAAGTATTAGCTATTCTAGAGTTTTCTAAAATAACCTGTTGCTCTGCATTAAAATTAAGATTAGCTACGTCTGCAATTCTAGCTGCATTAGCTACTCTAGCTTGAAAGGCTTGATCAAACTCCTGACCAATAAATGCTGCTCGTTGTTGTGCTGCAAGCATAGCACGTTGTTGTCTATTACTCAAGTTAGTTTGTTCAAAAGTAGCAAAGATACTTGCGTCAGCTTGAGCAATAGGAATGGCTGCTTCCATTGTAGCCTGTACTACAGCCTGACCAGCTAAACTAGATGCAGACAAACCTCGTGCTGCCATAGCAGAGTTAGCTGCTCGCATAGCACCTGAAGCCCATGCAGGTGGTGCAGCCGCATCAAAGTCAGAATATAAATTTTCTAACTGTCCCTGTACCGTAGACTTTTGTGAAGGAGAGGCAGTAGCAGCTTGAATCTGTTCTGTATATTTACTAGCTTTTTCTGCGTTAGCTACAGAATCAATAAGCTCACCGTTTTGAATCTCCCTATTTGCAGGACCACCAATAAAGCTAGCCTCACCTTGAGCGGCTTCTACTTTCGATACTGAAGATTCGTTTTGTTCTTGTGCCTGAATGGTTGCGTCAAACTGACTTTGTTCAGCAGTTGTCGTATCTGTTACACCCTTAATATCAGCAGCAGTTTGATCAGCGGTAATGGTTGCTGCGTCAGTACCTGTAACTTGATCTACAGTACTTGAAACACCTGTGCCAGATGGTTGAGCAGCTACTTGACCAGAGACTCCGCCTGTTCCTGCAGCCACGTCTTGATTTTGTGCGTCCTGTATTTTTTGCGCTGTAACAGTAGCTGTGTCAGGTACTTGACCTTCAATTCTTTTTTCTTCTATTTCCTCTAGATTTATGTTTGAAGTTGTGCTAGTATCAGATGTATCTCCTCCTGTCTGATACTTTTTTACCATTCCACCATCAACAAACTTGACTACACCACCTCTAGCTGCCATCATAGTACCAACCGCCTGTTGCTGAAAGCGCTCGTACTTAGCTTTAGCAGCAGGGTCTTGAGCTAGAAACTGTTGGAAACCTCCCATGTCAGGGCTATTATAACCAGTAGCCCGTGCAATGCGAGGCATAGCGGCATCAGAAAATTTAATGTTTGTATATGGAGCAGCCATATCTTAATCCTTATTTTTTATTTCATTCATCGTTTGATATATTCTTAAAGATAACCACACTATAGAAAGTACAGATGCTATAGCAGGCAGTATTTGAACTACAGCACCCAATGTTACTGTAATAGCTGACCAGTCTATTAGGGTTTTTCCTGAAGGATCAAGCATATTATTAATGTCCAATCGCTAGATAATAAAATCCATCAATAGTTCCATCCGATACTTGAACGTCAAAGCCAGATGTTGTTAGTGTGTTAACAGCAAAACCAGCCGCAGCCGCGGCACTGTGAGTAGCAGTAGTTTGCACATTTAAACAAGCAGTGCTAAAAGCAGAGGTAAAAGAAACAGTATCGCCATTAGTAGGGTTTGAAACTTCACCCCACCTTACTTGTAGAGAACCAATATTAGTACTACCATTTGTAGCTAATGTTTGATTCGATAAAGCAAAAGGTGTTGCCCAATCAAGTGTACCACTTCCGTCTGATTTCAATACTTGATTTGCATCTCCATCAGTGTTTGGTAGTGTTAAAGTATAGCTAGCTGCGGCACTGTGTGGTGGACCCTTAATAACAATACCGTGACTGTTATTTTCACAATTTAATATAAACTGACCAGCCCCTTTAGTTGCATTACCTTTAAATACAACTTTACCTGATCCGTTTGGATCAAGGTCTAGGTTTGTGTTTGTAGCGGTTGTAAGGGAAGTGTCTTTAAGAATAACCCCGTCAATAGTTACACCTGATGCTGAAGTAGTTTCATTAATTGTATTGGTGGTAATTACATCCCCCGACGTTACAACTAAGTTAGTGCCGCCTGTAGAGTTTCCTATAGCTAAAACTTCAGCTAAAGTATCTACCGTATCTACCTGACTGTCTACGTAAGCTTTAATAGATTGTTGTGTAGCTAACTTAACAGCACTGTTAGACGCCATATTGTCTTCATCTAACACGCCGGTTACAGAAATAGAGCTATTAATGTTTAAGCTACTACTAGCCGTAAGCGTTGTAAATGCGCCTGTTGAGGCAGAAGAATTACCGATAGCAGTAGAGTTAAGAGAAGTAGCTGTAAGTGTTGTAAATGCACCTGTTGAAGCAGAAGAGTTTCCTATAGGAGTACTGTTAATAGAAGTAGCTGCTAGAGTTGTAAATGTTCCGGCACCTGCACTAGAACCCCCAATAGTAGCTCCATTAATAGCTGCCCCATCAATAGTACCTCCATTAATGTCTGCGGAGGTAGCCGTTAAATTTGTAAACGTACCGGCACCTGCACTAGCGCCACCAATAGTAGTGCCATCAATAGTACCACCATCAATGTTTGCTGTAGTAACAGTACCCAGATTGCTAATAGTTTGACCAGCAAATGTAGAAGTGCCTGCCGCTGTAATACCACCATCTTTAATTAGTAGGGAATCAACTGTCACACCAGAAGCAGATGTCGTTTCACTAATAGTGTTTGTTGTAATGGAGTCGCCACTAGTAACTACAATGTTAGTGCCACTTGTGCTGTTTCCATTACCTAAAACTTCAGTTAATGTATCAGCAGTACCTACTTGACTATCTACATAGGCTTTAATGGATTGCTGTGTAGCTAGTTTAGCTGCACTATCAGAAGCCATATTATCTTCGTCTAGTATTCCTGTAATGGTAGTAGAGCTATTAACATTTAAATTGGTTGAGGCTGTAAGTGTAGTAAAGGCTCCTGTAGAGGCCGACGAGTTGCCAATAGCTGTAGAGTTAAGGGATGTAGCAGTAAGAGTTGTAAACGTACCAGCAGCCGCGCTAGCGCCACCAATAACAGCACCATCAACAGTGCCTCCATTAATATCTACAGTAGTAACTGTACCTAAGTTTGACCACGTTCCTGTTAAAGAACCACCGCTACTAGCCGTTAGTGTGCCACCTACTGTTAGTGTACCGCTAATATCAGTGGTAGTAGCATTTACGTCTAGCGTACCTGTAGCAATCTCTACTTCACCGTCTGCATCAATGTCAAGCTGACCGTCTGTACTAGAGTTAATACTAATAGCTGTGTCACGCAGTTGAATCTTTTTGTCTGTGGCTACAAGAACGTCTTCACCAATACCATCAATGTAAGCTATACCATCAATGTACATATCTTTAAATTGTAAAGACGCTGTACCAATATCTAATGTATTAGTAGTCTTAGGTTTGATTTCGCCTGCACTAACAACAAAATCTTGTACTGGACCTACAACGGTAACGGGACCACCCTCTGCCGCAGTTCCGTCATGTGTGTGTCCTGACGTACCAAAGGCAGTAACAATGGCATCAAATTCACCATCAAGATCAGCCGCATTAATAACATTACCCGTAGCAATATTATTAGATGCGTCATTTCTTGTATAACCCGTTCCCATATTATTATCTCCTCGCGTTGTTAGCGTATTCTATTGTCATTGCATCTAGTGCAAATGATGGGTCTGTACCGTTACTAGTAAAGTTTAAAGACCCTGTGTATCCTGAACCTATTAGCTGTGCCTCAAATACGTATTGTAATTTACCGCCAAATCTTGCTGTACCATATACGGCAGAGCTATATAAAGAAACATCACTAGAACCGCCAGCTACTAAATTGTTTATACTGATAGCATCGGGTTGAATGCTCGATATACTATCAAAGTCTAACTTTAAGTTTGCACTAATAGTTACTGTACCTTTAGGGTCTGTGTATAAAAACATCTTGTAAAAAGTCTTACGTACTCTCGGATCAGCTAGTGGCAAATGTGGTGTTGAAAATGCTGCTTGTATATCTGAACCATCAAAGCTATTACCCTGTTCAAGTTGATATATGTAACCATCGTTATTACCAAAAACTATATATTCAACACCTTCATGCAAATGACTGTCTGCTACGTGTGCTTTAATGCCTCTAGTTTCAGCACATGCAACACCACCACCACCTTCTTGAGCTAACTGTGTAACAATTACGCCTTTAGAGTTTTCTTTAGTAAATGACGCAGCATATCCTAATATTCTGTATTGTGACTTAGACCTAATAACTAAACTAGAAAAAACGGTACTAGAAGAAACGAAGTCTGTAAAGTCACTTTGAATTGCTTTAGATATATTAGCAAAGTTAAAGTCACCAATTCGTTCTGTCGCACTTAACAGCCTAAGACCATCGGGCGCTAAAAACATAACGTCGGTGCCGACCTCTTGAATAGAATCTCCAGCCAAACAACCAATGTCTCTTGTTACAGGGTCTAGTCTGAAGTCAGCTATGGTAGAACCAGCCAATTTAAAAATAGCATTTTCTGTAAATATAAATAAAGTATCTCTAAAAACAGATAGTCCTGTAATATCATCGCCTACATTAATAGTACCTGCACCATTAGCAGCGGTAAAGTCTGTGTCTGTATACACTGCTGTAAAAGTTATACCAGAACCTTTAGCAAAAAACAAATTGTTTTTAAAGTTTTTTACGTGTGTGGCTCCTACTACATCTGACGGTGCGCTGTTTAAAACAGTAAAGGTAGTGCCATTATAAATAGCAGGAGCATTTGATCCATCTACTAATATTATTTTATCTGTGCCATCAAAGTTATAACGGTCAAATCTTAATTTACTAGCACCGTCACGAGAGATAGACAAAAAAGTAACTGCCGCATCGTCAGCAGGACTACTTGCTAACGCAGGATTAATAGCAAGTGTTGACTCACCAGAGCTAACAGTAGCGTTAGCTGTAACTGTATATACTAAATCTATACCAGCAATTTTAAATACGTCACCCGCACGAGGTGCCGCAGATAAACCGTCTACAGCTAAAGTAGAACCGCTTTGAGAACCTGCGTTGACTAATACAGTACCATACGTAGGTACGTTTACATGAGTATAGCCTGAACCTGCTGTTTTAAATATATCAAAGTTTCTTTGTGCAAGCACAGTATCTTCAAATACGGCTAGTCCTGTTAAAAGATGCTCTGTGGTTGTGGTTACAAAGGTAACAGCTACAGCATTAGCAGGACTACTATCTAAGGATGTTGTTAAAGTTAAAGTTGCTCTGTTGTTTGTAGCATCAAAGCTAACACCACTAGACGCAATAGTATATGTACCGGAAACACCTGTGACTGTAAAAGTGTCACCTGCTTCTGGTGTTTTATGTATGTTAGCTATAATAAGTGTAGTACCACTTTGTGAGGCACCGTGAACAACAGGCAAACCATACGGCGGAACAATAGTGCTATCGTATTTATCAAAGCCATTAACACGCCTGTATCCGCCCTCAATAGAAGGTTCAAAGTTACGTAAGATAGTAGCGCTACCCGGAGCATTTATACCCTGCTGTAAAGGACTAAGATTAGTTACAAGACCACCTCTAAACTCTACGGGAAATGTTTGCCACTTTTCCATTATAGTGAATCCAATGAAGAACCTGTGTTAGACGAGGAGGCAGCAACGCGACCACCTCCCTGATTACTTGAAATCATATAGCTACGTAAATATTCAAATCGGTTAATTAGCATACTACGCATATGCTTAATTCCCTCATCAAACTTCTGAAGAGACAACCCTGCCATTTGAGTATCACCCCTAAAAGAATAAGCATAGTACATAGAGCCATCTACAATAATGTGTTTAAAACGTTCAGGAACAGCAGGAACATCTGTAGAAATTTCTAAGTCAACAGGAATACGATAGTACTCATATACTACAGTGTAGGCTTTGTCTGGTGGAGGAACCATTCCGTATTCTAAAGAAGGTGCATGAAATACATAGTTAGGAAGGGTATTGTTTGAAGTACTTGTTTTATACTCTTGTGAAACGCTGCTTTCTAGATACTCTTCATACTTAACTACCCTTAGTTTTTTAGTGTCATTATTAAGTGTAGAGTCTTCTTTAATTCTAAATGTTTCAAACGAAATTACTTTACAGTCATTAGGAAACGGATATCTTGTTGTGCCTGCTGTAAGCACATCCTCTTGTGTTACGTGATTAAAAGGCCATCCATACTCTGACTGATTGACGTGACGTAAAGACGCATTGACTGCATCTTTAGCGTGAGCATAAAAACCATTAGAAGAACTAAAGTTGCTTGAGGTTAATTCAACTTCGTTTAGTCTACGATTAATTTCATTTACTAGACCGAGAAAATTGTATGCCATTATTTCTCTCTTATTGATAATTTGATAGACCGCTCTGCTGTACTTCCTGTACTGTCAGTCATTTTACACGAGAAGGTATATTCTCTATTTAGTACTCCACCACCAATGTTAATGGTTGCTACGGTACTTGTATTAGATTGTGATACATTTTGAATGTCGTCAGTAACTGCACTGCTAGAAGCAGTAGTTAAAGTTTGCCCTGACCCTAATTGTGTCTTGCCTACTTCACTAGTTTTAACAAACCAAATAACAGAGCTAATTGTAGCGTCCCCTAAAAAACGTAGCCAATCTACACTGTAATCTAGTGTTTCATCTGGGTCTTTAATGGGCCATTTGAATGACATATAATTACTCCGTTGCGTATACTGTTCGATCAAAAGTACCTAACTGACGTTCTACATAAACGGAACGTATTTCTTTAGGTACTTCTACTATTCTGTCGTTTGTGGTAGACTGTCTAGCTACTGTAACCATACGATTTTCAAAAGGTACGTTGGCTGTTCTATCAAATGCTGTTGACATTATGCGGCTCTCGGTACATATACACAGCGTTTTCTACTGTATAGTGTTTTAACATTATTAAAGTTAAAGGTTACACCAGATGCGGTAACACTGTTAGTACTTATAGTACCCGAAACACTTGAAAGTGTAAAGTCATTAGCTACACCTACAGAACCCACTGCAAAAGTAGAAACATTGCCAGTAAGTATTTTTACTATGTTAGTCTTTAGTATACCAATACTATGTGTTGCTGATACACCTACAACTTCAATATTAGTATTTACCTCTAAAGATACAGTACCTAAAGATATAGTAGAAGAAACACCTGTAACACTTCTTTCTACAGAACTACCAACACTACCTATAGAAGAAGTTAAGCTGTCTTGTGATACCTCTACTGTATTGCTAACTACAGTAACTAAAGAACCAATAGAACCTGTTGCAGATACGGACGCTACATCAGTAGTAAGTAAAGGTGTGACAGCAGATACTGCGGTAGTGCCTACTACACCTGTTATTGAAACAGTTGAGACTACAGTAAGTGAAACAGAACCTATACTTGAAGTAGCTGATACACCGCTTACGTTAATATTACTAGATGATGTTGGTGTAACAGAACCAACGCTTGAAGTACCCGTTACTCCAGTAAGTGCTTTAACTAAGCTAGTCTGAATAGAACCAACACTAGATGTTGCAGCTACAGCAGTGAGGGCTTTAGAAACACCACCCCCGATAGAACCTACACTTGATGTACCTGTTACACCGTTTGCAGTAATGTTACTAGTTGCCGTTAGGGTAACAGAACCAACACTAGATGTTGCAGCTACGCCTACTAGTGAAACAGCCTCACTTACAGTAGCACTTACTGTACCTACAGAACTCGTAGCAGACACACTAGATAGAGCTACGTCTAAAGCGGTTGTTAGTGAACCAACACTGCCTGTACTAGAAGTACCACTAAGTGTTATATTGTTTGTAGACGTAAAGCTAAGAGAGCCTACAGAGGTAGTACCAATTACGCCCGTAATTGACACACCGCCAGAAAGAACATTAACTGAACCAGCGGCAGTTGTTCCTGCTACACCTGTTATAACTACAGGAGCTATAGTTGTACCTAAAGTACCTACAGCGGTTGTTCCTGCTACACCCGTCAGTGCTTTTGTCTGAGGTGTAACTACAGAACCAACAGCAGTTGTACCTACTACATTAGTAAGTGCTTTTGTTAAACTTGTAGTTAAAGTACCTACAGCAGATGTACCTGCTACACCTGTAGCACTTACAGAACTAGCAAAAATTAAAGTTGTATGCGCTAGAGGTGTAGTGGCTAAAGGTGAAAAAGCAGGCATTTAGACTCCAGAAGCAGTAATAGCGTCAGTAAAAGGGGTCATGTCTTCTGTAGTCCAGAAGTCCCATTCTACAACAAGTCGTAGATGATCTGCATTACGATTAAGAATAGTTTCATCATCAGCGTAATCATCTGGTGATGCTATAACAGCATTAATTAAATTTACAGAATCCATTGCTGCTGAGTAGTGTTGGGCAATTTGTTCGGATGTTAGTTCTTCTGACATTTTATTTTTTCCTTATGTATTACATTGACAAAGTTTAAGTGTTTTAACTTCAGCAGATAATTCTTGAATAGCCTTAACTAATACAGGAATTAGCTTAGATGGAGCAGCCTCAAGCTTGTCTGGGTTGTTCTTTAAAACTAGATTCATAAGCTCTTCGACGCCAGCATCTTGTTGTGCTTCGTCTAATTCTTGAGCGATAAACCCAGCTTCTTTTTGGCCTACCTTTGCACCATCGCGCATATTCCACGTAAACTCGACAGGGTTTAGTGCGTTAATAAAGTCAAGTCCAATTGGCAGTTCTTTAATGTCTTTCTTGTCTCTTCGATCTGACAAAGCAGATATGCTAGTTACTTGACAGCGCAAAGCGCTTATGACGCCATCGCCTAATGTAATCTCATTGCTAACACCTACGGCTGACGCTGCTGCATCGTGTCCAATAAGAGTGTTGTTTCCGCCGGTTGTTAGGGCATCGCCAGCATCTCTACCAATGATGGTGTTGTTAGCGCCAGTAGTCACAGCACCACCTGCGTATGCTCCAAAGAAAGCGTTGTTTCCGCCGCTAGTTACATTTTGTCCCGCACCATAGCCAACAGCAGTATTGGTGCTAGCTGTACCAGCACTCCCCGATGCACCGCCTAAAGAGTAAGGACCAATAGCAACACTGTAACCCGCTGTAGTTGCGTTACTAGCAGCGTTAAAGCCAGCAAAAAAGTTAAGGGTGCCGCTGGTTAAGTCCTGCCCTGCCCATTTTCCAATAGCAATATTACTATCGCCTGTAAGAACACCCGTATCTATTGCTCCATAACCAATAGCAATAGTGTTTTCTGGAGTAGTTGCATTAGCACCTGCATTAAAGCCTGCAAAAAAATTGTGTTCGCCACTGGTCACATCTGCACCGGCACCTCTGCCAATACCAATATTGTCAGTACCAGTAAGAACACCCGTACCTAAAGCGCCTCTGCCAATAGCAACCGTGTTAGTAGGAGTAGTTGCGTTATATGCTGCTTGATGTCCTATTCCTATATTGTAAGTACCAGTAGTAAGTTTTCCTAAACTTTCATAAGCTAAAGCTGCATTATGAGTACCAGTAGTAAGGGCATTTAAGGAGGTTGCGCCAACCCCAACATTGTAACTTGCTGTCGTCCCTGCTTCAGCTATATTTGTACCTGCAAAAAGATTACGCTGGCCTGTCGTTAAATTACGCATACTTTCAACGCCGACAATAGTATTCCACGAACCTGTAGCTGTACCCGAACTACTTTGATCTGCGTTAAAACCACCAATCATAGTGTTACGGCTACCTGTTGCCTTAGAACCCGCTCCGTGACCAATATATGTAGCAAGAATTGCCGTAGTAGAATCGTTTCCTGCTTCAAAACCTACTGCTGTTAAAGATGCACTACCTGATACAGCAGCGGCTGCGCCAGTTCCAATACCTATGCTTGATCCAGAGTTAAATGTTTTAGCATCACTAAGGCCATCAATTTCTGTAGCACCTCCAGCAGCAGCCTCCCAGCCAGCTTCACCACTAGAATCTACGGTAAGGACGTAATTGTCCGTAGCAGTAGAGTCCTTAATAATAAAGTTAAGACCCGGTACTCTAAACTTAGTAATATCCGTATTGCCTAAAGTAATCTCGTTAGACACAGTGGTACTAGAGGCGGCACTATTGTAACCAATACATATTGTGTTCTCGCCTGCGGTTAACGCGTCACCTGCATTACCTCCCAGCATTACGTGCTTATTGCCATTGGCTATTGAGAGGCCAGCTTGATTTCCGACTGCTACATTATCTTCGCCGGAAGTTATTTTTTCTAAAGAGCTATAACCTAAAGCAGCATTCCTTTTTGCCGCACCACCTCCGCTACCGCCTTCACCAGAACTTTTACCTACAAAAACATTATGCTGTCCCGTAGCTTTTTCCATAGCTCTGTTGCCGATTGCGATGTTACTAGCTGCGGTAGTAACTGCTGCCATAGAACCAGCGCCAATAGCTAAATTTGTAGTGCCAGTCGTGATTAGCGCTCCCGCCTCATTACCAAAAGCATCATTTGAAGCGCCGGTAGTAACGTCGTTTAAAG
>UEXM01003265.1_pt1 | contig 10544 bp, 16 predicted proteins | sample 1796661 | NCBI WGS metagenome assembly UEXM01 (sample SAMEA4772469, study PRJEB27181) | metagenome
ATTTCATATTGGTCTGCGTCATTGACGCACTATTTTTTGACCCGCAGCTTACCACGGTTCTTTTTTCGGGACGTAACTGACAGATTGCTACGCTTGTTATTCTTGGTGTTGCGGTCTTTATGATGCACGTCTTTGCCATCACCTTTCTTAACCTTACCCGCAGCAGTCATCTTGCGGCGGGCAGTATTCCTACCCGCGCGGCGTTTCTTTTCGCCATCTTTGCCGTGGAATTCACCGTACTCTTTCTTGTAGTCGCGCTTAGTACCCATAGGTTCGTTTCTTCCCGCTCTTCTGGTTCGTTTTCTTCGCCTTCGACTTACCTTTGGCGGGCTTTTGTTTTGCATTAATACATGAGTAGCCTTTGTGCATATCAGTCTCCATTTACTTTTTGTTTGACCAAGCCTGCGCTCCGAAGAACGCGGCCAAGATACCGGCGACACTGACGAAGTAGACCGACGCCATGTCGCCAAGAATTGATGCCGCTTGCTCTAGCCCAAACATACTGCTGGCTACGACAAGCGACGGGTAAAGAAGCATTCCCCACAACGCAAACCAAGACATCGCCCGCTGCGCGTCTGCCCGCTCATGGCTGATCTTCAGTTCTTGGAGTTCTTTGCTGGTGTTCAGCTCTTCGTCTGTGACGATCCCATCGCCATCAGCATCGTAAGCTGCATATTCACTGTCAGGTTCTAAGCGTTTGTTCATTAGGTAAATGCCCTGATGATTAAATAGAGAAGTCCTACTGCTAAGCCGCCGCCAATCACAAATGTAGTTCCGCCTACAAGTAGCTGATTCATCAACTTATCCCGTTCTTTTTTCCTGCGAACCAACATAGCCACATGTTTCTTTCTGGCTTCTTCCTGCTCGAATTTGGCTTTCTTAAACTCTTCCAACAATTTGGGATCTGCCACCAGCAGTAGATCATTTACCGACTGCCAGTGGCGTTCGTATTGCCTGCGAAGCATTTGTATTTTCAGTAGGTCGTTCTGGCTCAACGGCTTAAAAGTTGATGCCTTTCTGTCGACTTCAAATTGATTTAAGGCTTCACCAAAGTCAGAGATCAGCCCCATCGCCTGCTGTACACCAGAGCCTGTCTCGTTCACCTGCGAGATAACGTTGTTGATTTGTGTCAACAACATGCCCGCAGCGGCAACGCTTTCGATAACCACGGGGACTAACTCGGTGGATCAGGCCAAACCACGTCCTCCAATGACGTGACGTGAGAAAAATCACTAGGAATATCGCGCAGTCGTTGCCGATACATTTGCCATTCTGTTCGCTGTTCAGCAGTCAGCGGAGAATCTGGGAATTGCGTCCAGTCACATTTAGCTAGTCGCCCGTCTCTAATCGTCCGCGCACCCAGCCACGCTTCAGCCAAAAGCTCAGCGTCTGTCTGTACTATCTCAACGAACTCGCCATCAACCAGCTTGTGGGTATCGTCGCGCCAATCACCTGTATTGACGTAAGCAGTCGTGCCTTCTGGGACAAGATTAAAATCGCATTCCTGACATATTCCAGTGCCCAGAATTACTCCGGTCTCGTTATCGACAATCGCCCGATTGATCATTTCTTCACCTCCAGTGTGGAGATTGTCCGATCCGAGTAGTTACCGTATTGATCCTGAACGTAGGCTTGCAGCGTGTAGGTTCTAGACCCAACAGAAGTGTTCGTGTCCAAGAAGTTGAACGGAATAATGAACAAGTCAGGCGTCTGGCGGACTGCCTTTGAACTGGACGTGAACAGCACGGTCGAGCCACGTCGCAGCCGGAAACGCATAAGCGCTTGGTCATCGTGAGATCGAACGGCAAAGCTGCCTGATATCAAAACCGGAGCGCCGCTATACGTCCCCGTCAAAGTTTGGATTGTGCTGAAAGTGGTGTTGTTACTGCTGCTAGCGATACTCAGATTAGCGCTCGTCGTAATCGCGTTGGGGAATGTCACCGCTTGATCTTTAATCTGCAGTGTTTCAACCGCTGCATTTTTAATCTGCGCTGTACCGACGCCCAAGTCTTTGATGATGACTGTGGGGATGCCGCTGATGTTCTGAGACGTAATCGTTGAGTTATCGAGTATCAGCTTTGACGCCTCGATGCTGTTGCCTTCGATACGATCAGCGTCAATAAACCCAGAAGTAATTTTGTCAGCATCGAGGGTGCCAATTTTTGCTGATTCAATTGACCCGTTTTTGATGAACGCGTTGTTCATGTAAACGCCAGCTGGAACAGACTGGCCGTTTATCGTTGTTGCCGTCGCTTGCACGGCAAACGGGACAGTTTTGAGAGTATCGGAACCGCTAACAAGCGAGAATCTGTCCGCAACAACGGTAAATTCCGACGACGTTCCCGCTGCAGTAGTTGTACTCGCCAATCCAAAGCCAGCAACGTTACCGTTATTGTCAATCTTTACGGTGTACTGCCCTTCAAGATTAGTAATGTCCCCTGCATTTGACGCTGTCACCGAATACGCTTGCTCGACGGTTACTGCCGAACCCGATCCCGTAGAATTTACATCATCCAGTCGAGCGGTTAGCCCATTAACTGTACTCGCTGCCGCTGTAGCTGAACCATCAGCCGCTGTTGCAGACGAAGCGGCGCTTGTATCAGATGCCTCTGCGCTACTTTTTGCAGTCTCGGCCGCAGTTTTTTCTGTAGCCGCAGCAGTAGCGCTAGTACCGGCAGCCGTAGCTGAAGAAGCAGCAGCTTGCGCACTTGTATTGGCGGCTGTAGCTGAAGTACCCGCCTGCCCAGCAGCTGTCGCTGCCGTTGATGCCGAACTTTGAGCGGCCGCCGCGCTTGAGGTTGCGCTGCTTGCGGAACTTGCAGCACTATTTTTTGAAGACTCTGCGTTACTTTTCGCAGTCTCGGCTGCAGTTTTCGCCGTATCGCTTGCTGTGGCGCTAGTTCCAGCAGCCGTAGCTGAAGCAGCAGCTGCTTGCGAACTGCTGTTTGCGGCTGCAGCTGAACCAGCGGCGTTACTGCTTGCCGTTGCCGCTGTGTTTTTATGAGACTCCGCTGTAGCCGCACTACCAAGAGCACCTGTTGCGGAACTTGCGGCGCTTGATGCACTATTTGACGCAGCTGCTTGCGCAGTTTCAGCATTTGTTTCTGCAGTTTCCGCATTACTTTCCGCCGTCTCTGCGCCTTGCTGCGCTAAAAGAGCGGCTGCTTGCGCATTTGCTGCTGATGCGGCGCTTGTTGCAGCGGCCGCAGTGCTGCCATACGTGTTCTGTAATGCCGTAACGTTGCTGGTTGCGTCATTAATTTCGGTAGATAAATCTGTCGTAAGTTGGCTAGAAGTTATTGCCCCAGACAAAACGCTAAGTAGGTGCGATACGTCTGCAGCTGTAGACGCCGCTGTTCCAGACGCAGAGTTGAACGGCCCCGCAAGACCATCAGTGTTTACGTGCCTGACCCAGTAATAGCGAGTCTGACCTGAGCCTACTGGATCAACAAAAATTCTGCCGGTCTGAATGCCCAGCAAAGTAGCGTCACCGATTACATTAGACGTATGCACATGCACTTCGGTGTGGGAGTGATTCGAGTAAGCTGGGTAGTCCCAATTCAGATTAATCTGGCTGTACGCGCCAGAAGCTGTAAACCCAGTCGGGGCTGGTGGGACAGCTAAATCAGCCAGTAACGCTTGAGGGCTCGCAAAACCCCCGTTTCCGTTTCGGTTAGGATCAAATGGTGCAGAAGAAAATTCTTTAGCCAAACCACCATCGATCAACTCGCGCAAAGTGACGGCTCTATCTCTCGGGTCGCCCCGACGGCCAAGCCGGATCGAAACCACCTGTGATAACGTCTCAAGATACTTACGCAGTTCCGGCGAAGCACCCGCTGGGATAGCAGGCAGTGCCGGAACTTGAGTCGGCGTATTTGTTCGTGTGTTGCTGTTAGCTCCCACGGATCTCGTCCATGCTTTGCGCCAGACAGATCTCGTTGATCGTCACAGCGCCACTAACTTCCACCTCCCACTCGGTAGCAACGGTGGCAGGCAGCCTCATTATTGGTTCTCGAAGCGTGCCGCTCCCGATACCGCTTGGGACAGTCGTAGCTTGAGTGTAAACACCCGACGATTCAGACAGTTGGTAGTGCGCGATCAAAGCACCGTCGCCGTATACTTTGACCGTCACGGGGTAGGCCTCTGCGTGAACAGACACCCAAGCCATGCTTACTGGGCTAGGTGTAGTGTACTTCTTAGTCTTAAACGTAAGAGTCTTGCTTGCCGTTCCGCCTCGGTACTTGCGGATTTTGTTGCCTTCAATGACGTACAGCTGCCCAGACTTCGGGTCTTCAAACCCACCGCGTATCTCATTTGACAGCGTGATTGTGGCGAACGCAGCTTCGCTTGCACGCGGGTCATATACCCAGCCGCCTAAAGTGCTTCCATCTTTGTAGAAAGCGACATAAGTCCCTTCGTGTCGGAACGCACGAATTAGCGTTGGGCGGAAATCAGTATTCCACTGGTCAACAGAGATCAGACCGCGTGACACTACTTCGCCTGAGCTGCCAGAGACGGCCACCAGCCCATCAGGCGCTGCATATAAAACGTACTCACCCATATCGACAACTGAGTTTTTATTGACGCAAGCCTGTGCAAGGTCAACGCGAATAGGAGTAAGCGCAGCTGGGTCTGTGCCAGTAATAAAGTAAGGCGTGCCATTTGTCAGAGCCACCACACCATTACCCGTTGCCGCAATATCGACGATGTCATCTTCCAACGTGATGCGATACTGGATCGGCCAAGCGTGCGGCAAGAACGGTTCACTAAGACAGAATCGTTTACCAGAGAACCCTGCCATGACTCCGTTGCCTACAGCAGTAAGTCCAAGCATCGGGCCATCTGGGTATAAGGACGAATTGTCATCAGGTGGGCCAATCCAAGTGCCGCTTGGTAAGACTTCCGCCAAGGCCGTTGACGCAGTCGAATCTGCATACGAAGTTGTTGCATACGGTACCTCGGCAACAAACTGAAAATCAGTAAAGTTGGAGCCCGTATTGCTGCGGTAAACTCGTTTCTTCGCGTTAGTACTAAAGAAGTAGTTTCCTGATGGATTGGCATTTGTAGGCATTGTAACCGTGACGGTCTCAGTGCTCGTCAGATCAAGTGTGCTAGACGCAGCACTAGGTGGGCCTTCTTCACCCAGATCAGTAACAAGCGTATACACATACGCCCGTGTTTCTGGTGTCTCGTTTGCGGATGCCGTACCGCTTTTCGCAATCGTCGGCGCTGCAGACGGCGCGGGAACACCCAATCGATAACTGACAACCGGATACCCGCTGTTCCCGCTGACCATAGAGGCCACTGTACCAACTCGTGGGTAATCATCGCCCGTAAAGTACAGACGTTCGTTAGTGTCATTAGGGATCGGGCCGGGTACTACGTCAACGCCGTCCTCTGACCACTCAAGCCAGTTCGTGTCTCGATAGTAGTAGATAGAACGGCGAGCGCCGTTTTGCAAAGTGTACGCGTCGCTGTCCTGTTTGATCGGCACTAGCCGACCAGACTCAAAATCAATGTTCTGAGACGTCTGACCAAACTGCTCACCAAGTAGTCGAGGCGCAACACCCGGTGCAATGCCAGAAAAACGTGTGTTTTTGAAATACGTCATGGTTACCTCAAAAGCAACGTGACAATGATTCCGCCCATGCCAGCCATAAGGCTCAGGGCGACAATAAACATGTTGTTGCTGATCGCAGACAGCTGACCTTCGATTGCGTCGAGGCGATTAAAAATCGTCTTTGAACGCTCTTCGCACATCGCTTCGTGCGCAGTCAGCCGCTGTATCGCTTCAAAATAGCGCTCTTCGTCACGCGGCGTTGGCATCGGCACTGGCATTGTTTTGTTCACCTTCTTTAACAGAAGCTGAGATCATGTCGCCTAACGCCTTTACCGATATTTCTTGAATCGCCGCTTGCCGACGAGCGGTCAACATGGCCGTTTGGGCCTCGTTGTAAAGCTGCAGCAGCTCTCTAGTTGCAGCAGTTAAACCAGAAATTGGGTAAGAGATACCTTCAACAGTGATCGTAGCTTCTTCCAAGTTTGCGCTATCTTCAGCCATGCTTACTTTCCTAGTGTCACCAACCTGAATATTAGCATTTCTAATATTGCCGCGTAATCAAAACTACTCAGGTTTAGGGTTTGCGTTTTTAACTGCTTGGATGCGAGCTTTCCACGCATCAAAATCGTGGAACATCTCATCGAGTTGATCAGACCAATTGCCGTATGCCTTCAACCTATTATCCAGCCAAGCTGTTGCCTCTCGTGCTGCTTGTGCAGCTTCTTGGTCAGTAATTAGTTGGTTGTTTTCTTCTTCTGTCAGTTCAATGGTTTCACCATCGACTAATTTGAATACGCCTGTGCTCATTTTGTTCTCCTAAGAAAGTGCTAGCCCATAAAGGGTGAAGGTTCCTGCTTCAACATTTCCGCTTGCAGGTAGAAGGCTAACTTTTCCAAACGTGTCACCTGATGACACGCCGTTTAGTTTTACGGCAAAATTTGTATAACCTATCTCTGTCCCCCCTTCCGCAGTTAAGGCGTAACCGTAAGCAGCAGGCATTCCAGAAATATTATGTATTTCCATCTGTCCAGAGCAGGAACCGTCTGTTGAATTAACTGTGGCTACCGTTTGCGGATAGACCGTGTTTGAACTCGTACTGCCTGCTTGGTTCACGGAAAAACTCCCGTTGGTAGTACCATAACCGTTTCGCAAATATTGCACTGAATGAGCCGAAGATTCTGTTCCTACATAGAATTGAAAACACACAAAACTGTCGGTTGAACCAAAGTTAACCCCTTGCCAACCAATAACGTATCGTGTGTAGCTGCCACTCAGAGTTATCTGGACAGAACTCACTGCGCTACTAACAGTCGTGCTAGAGACAACCGTCCAAGCGCCACCACCGCCAGCAGCGTTTTCCCAAGCAACACCTGATCCTGTACTCGTCAGCACTTGCCCATCAGCTCCTTGACCTCCGCTGATTGAGATTCCTGAGCCTGTCAGATCGAGATTGTCTCCCGAGGGAAGTTCTTTTATTGCCGTCCCGTCGAGGGAAAGCGGAAATCTGTTAGCCATTTTATGCTCCTAGTTCAGGGCGAGTGTCTGGGAATGCGTCCGTCGAGGGCCAGTCGCGAAGAAGCTGTCTATACGCGATCACTGCCTCTGCGTTCGGAAAATCCGAAACGGTCGCGGCAACGTCTGTGCGTTGTAGTTCTTCGTCACGCCATTTACGGGCTGCTTGAAATGGATTCAACACAGTCATTCCAACCATTATTTTATCCTCTGGTACTGAGTCGAGTTGTTATAATAATGTGGGGTTTCTTCACCAATGGTAGGGACGTTCACAGCATACTCACGCAAAGCGTTAGTGCCGTTGCCGTGCCCTAAAAACTTAGGGACAGAGTTGACGGTTTTGTAATACCGTGGGCCTTCCTCCAGCCCTTCCACGCTGAAGGTGCCGTTGGAATTTTGAACCAAAATACTCTTGTTACTGCCATCTGTACTAACTGCACCAGTTAAGGTAGTTCCACTCGACCAACTGAGGTTTCCTGACAGCGGTATTTTACGAATTTTAAGATCACGGCTGCCGCCAGCATTGAGGGCGAGGGTATAGTAAGAAACGTAAAGATGCGTCGAGTCACCAGACATCGACTCAAACTCATAGGCGGCGTCTGACCCACTGCTTGACTGTGACTGCCAATCGATCACTACATTTGCGCGATGATCACTCGTTGCAACACTAAAATTATTGTAACCAAACCCTGACCCGCTCATGTAAAACACAAACAGATGGCATCTGTTATTTGAGTAAGCACACATCAAATATAGTCGTCGATTGACGGAATCCCAGTGAATGCAGGCAGGTTGACCGGGGGTGTAGTAAAGGTAAGGGTTAGCAGTTATCGAAGTACCACTACTATCCAGCGGTTGAAAACTATTCATATTACCATTGGGTTTTCCCGCATCCGTGCCGCTTCCGCCAACCAACTGCGTCATAAAAATTTTGTGCTGGGTGTTGCTATAGCTAACCATTCCGACGGCAAAATAATTGTTCGCATTAGTGATGGATGATTGATTAGGCGCTGCACATTTGATGTAAGCGCAACCTGTCAGATATTGACCAGAGCCAGTGCCGGGCCAGTTTTGGTTTGGAGCATTTACAGTGTCTGATGCTATATCCGTCTGATACCAAGTTAAGTTATAGCTCGTTGTGTAATTTAGTGCCCACGCCCCATCTGAACTGACGCCTAAACCGCCGGGGCTTGAGCCGCCAGACGCAGCCGCCGCTTGATAATCCGTGCTTTTAGAAACCGCATTGCTCGCCGTGTAAGCGTCTGGGTACGTTGTTGTGTCAAAACTTCGAGCGCCCTTTTTTAGCCAAACAAAGCCGTTGTCGCCCGTCCACAGATTTCCTCTATCGGGAAACCATCGGTACTCATTAATCTCAGCACCAGCGCTGCCACCGCCTAGTGTAATAGCCATTTTCTAAAGCTCCTTCCAGCCAATGGTTGAATCGACGTAAACCAAAGTGGCGGAAGCATCTGCCGCTAGCTCACCATCATCTGCTGTTGAATTTATTTTCGAGCCATTTCTAGCAACGGTCACGGTTGCCGATCCCGCGTTTTTGATGAAGACCACATTGCCCGCGCTGGGGCTTGCAGGAAGCGTGATCGTCACTGCGCTGCTTGAGTTAACGATTAACTGATCTTTGGCTACGGCGGTGTAGTTAGCCGTTTTGATGGCAAAGTCGTTAAAGGCTCCGCCTACATCCCCCCACGCTACAGCAGAACCTGTAGACGTAAGGACTTGGCCAGCCGAGCCCTGAGCGCCGCTTATAGAAATGCCAGAGCCAGTCAGGTCTAAATTATCGCCAGACGGAAGCTCCGCCAGCTCATGGTCGCCTGACGTGTTAACAACTACGGGAAATTTATTAGCCATCCTTTGGATGCGCCTCTTTTACTGCGGTGATTGAATCTTTCCAGACGGTAGTTCCGTTGATCTGATCCCAATAAATCTGATCTAGCTGGTCTGCGATATTTGGGTAAGCCATCTGTCGGTTCATCAGCCAGATAGCTCTCGCTTCTCTTGCTTCGTCCGCTGCTAATTCCTCGGCAGTAGGGGTGATAACCTCATCGGCAGTAAGTTCTACCATCTCGCCGTCAACAATTTTGAATTTTCCTGTACTCATTGTGATTTCCTTATGATGCGACTCTGCCGTATAACGTGAACTTGCCTGCCACAATGCCCTGCCCAGATGATGACGTTGCGCTGCTACTGCCCCGATGAGCTATAATCTTCACTGCGGTCGGAGCTAACTCAACATTGCCGACTTTCGCCTGTCCCGTGACTTGGTAATCCATCAATCCCGTATCAGCAAGACCTGCATGGTGAGACGTGAAGGCTTGAACACGGCTGTCTGACCCCGAAAAAGTCACTCTGCCTATAATCCCTGCACGCTTGTAGCTAGCTCCATCTGAAGAAGCATATGCGTCGCCTGATTTGCTGGCCGCAGTGCCGTATGTCAGATCGATGTAGTTCCAAGCCGAATAATAATCTCCATCACTATTCGCGTTGGTGCCTAGGAATCGCCTTGCTTTAGAATGATAGGCGCTGCTATTTATTACGTAACCCGATCCATAATTGAATTGAAGGCCTAAACCTGCACCAGTGGTGCCTGTGTAAACGCCTGAAAATCTGAGTTCATACTCGTCATAGCCGCTTAAAGACGTGAACTCAATACTAAATACCTCAGAGCTAACTGTAGCGGTGCCTACCTGCGTAAACATACCGCCGCCGCCGCCGCCAGAGGCTGCATTCTCCCAAGCGATTCCTGATCCAGTTGAGGTAAGCACCTGACCATCACTACCTTGCGAACCGGCCACTGTCAGGTTGGTAAGAGCTACTGTCCCAGCTCCGACAACTCCGCTTCCCGTCAGGTCGAGATTGTCTCCAGACGGGAGTTCTTTAAGTACAGGAACTCCTGATGCATCTACTGTTACTGGAAATCGATTAGCCATATTAAATTCCTACTCGGTAATTTTGTGATCGCCCCGCAACGGAGAAAAACGAGCCTGTCGCACCAAGCGTGAGCGTGCTTGATCGACCTTGAAAAGAGAAAAAGTCGATCTTAGTTATGTTGACAACGCCTGAACGAGCCGTGACTGTCGAAAGATCGGTTGGGGCAACTACTGATGTACCTGAACGGTTCTGGATTGCAGATACTGTGACGCTCGCTGTTCTGCTTGAAGCCACTAGAGTCCCCGCCATCGACACGGTTAGAACAGCAGCACTAGATCGGTTGAGAACTGAACTAACTGCGCTTGTAGCGGATCTGCCAAAAACAGATATCGTGCTAGTGCTTGTGGCGTCCGCTCCGTCCGCTCCGTCCGCTCCAGCCGGGCCTTGAGCACCCGTAGCACCTGCGGCACCCGTGGCTCCTTGCGGGCCAGTAGCACCTGCAGCGCCAGTAGCACCGGGGGCTCCCTGCGGGCCAGTAGCCCCCGTAGCACCTTGCGGGCCGGTACCACCGGTCCCTTACAATCAT
>UEXM01002621.1_pt2 | contig 10542 bp, 28 predicted proteins | sample 1796661 | NCBI WGS metagenome assembly UEXM01 (sample SAMEA4772469, study PRJEB27181) | metagenome
CATACCACATACAACTGTATAGGTATTGTTTTAACTGCTGCTAGCTACCGTAGGCAGAGAGAGGTAGTTTGGCTTGATGGTACAAAAACAATGGTAAAGAGCCATAGATTGGAGGTAATATGCGGATAGAGATAGGAGACTTGGTATATGTCAAGGTAAACAGAGACTTGAAAATTAAACAAAACAACCAGATGTGGATTGTGATAGATATAGTACCTCATACAAATGTTACATACCCTATAAGGATCAAGAACATTCACAATGGAAGAGTGTGCTGCTATCAGGAAAAGCTGCTACTCAAAGTAGAAACGGGAGTATCATGTTAGAGCACTTATTCAATTGTCATGGTGAATGGACATGGCTTCTCACCCTGCTGGACTCCTACCCCGCCCTGCGGTTATGGGCAATGAGTTATATAAGCGGTCAAAAAATGACCGAGACAAAATCCAAAGATCTTGATACAATACAATAGTAACAACCAAGAGGTGAAATGTGAAAGGACTTTATACGAAAAAAGACTTTGTTGTTGGCGAGTTAGTAATGTACACAAGAGAATTCAAATCAGACGGCTATGGAGATCTGAAGGGTATCGCTGTGATTACAAAAAAATACAAGAATTCACAATACTTGCAGATTATGTCGGTAGAGACTGGCATAAAGTATAGCACAACAGCCGGCTGGATAAGGAAGATAGAAGATGAAGATTAAGATAGGGCAACTACTTTCATACACACCTTCACCCGATGAGGACAAAGATCGTATGATGATGATAACAGAGATACATGGTCACAATGTTAGGTTTATGTTCGTGGACACTGGCCATATCAAAATAACCTCAAAGCGAGCCATTCGTGATGGTGTTAACAGAGGCTTTCTAAGACTGGCTAGCAAGGAGTAAACATGAAAGTAGGAACTTTATGTAAGGTAATAAAACACGATACTCACACTACCGATCACTATGGCGACTTTGTCATTGTCCTTGAACCGGCAAACAGGGTTTATAGATGGTCTGATAAATATAGAGTATGTTTTAATCCAAGAACAAGTGAACAACATCACTATCACAAAAATGAGTTGGAGGTATTGTGCAAGTAGGCGACTTAGTGGAATATACCAGCAAAGCATTCTTCCCAGAAGACCCACCAGAGAAATTTGTTGGCCTTGTTGTTAAGCTTGGTCTGAGTGGCGGGAAGCAAACAGTAAAGATTTTATGGTGCTTCAGCGATGAAGACAAGGAATATTATGATGAAACATCATGGCTCCATGATCACGAGGTAAAGCTGATTAGAAAACGGACAGAAAATGACCAAGACAAACATAAAGAATAAGTTATAATACTAACATCATCAATAAAGAGGTTCAGATGTATACAGAGTTTAAGGTTGGAGACTTGGTTAGAGGCATACATGAAGATTTTGTCGGTATGGTTATAGATTTTAGAAATGCATGGACAGGCTCAGAGGTTACGGTGTTGCTATTGAACCCTCAACAACAGCGTGTTCGTGTGGCCTATATATTTGAGGTAGAATTATTATGCAAGTAGGTGACTTAGTGACCAGCAAATGGATGGATGGTACGATTGGTGTCCTTGTGGATAAACATGATGAATTCCGAGATGAAGATGGCTATTGTGCGATTGCGTGGGAAATCCTATGGATAAACTCCAACCCTGCAATGACAAATACAGTAGAAGATGAGGAAGACTTGGAGGTACTAGATGTTCAAAACGGACAAAAATTGACCGAGACAAAATCCAACAATAGGTTATAATGCTATTGTAAACAACGGAGAGAACCATGAGTAACAACGGTTTTAAGATTGGCGACTTGGTATGTGTAAGAATACTATCCACCCACCCTGAGCTTGGCTTGGTGGTCGGGTTCCTAGAAGACCGATCCGATGGAGCAGTAGTACTACTACAGGAGGGGTGGGCAGCGGATGATCCGCCAACACGAGCCTTTATACCATTTCACAGGATGGAACTTGTTTCACCACCAAAGGAGTCAACAGATGAAGATAGGTGATTTAGTTGTCTGGCGGAGTCCAGACTTTGTAGACGGTGGAGCGAAGCTCGGACTGATTGTTGAAGAAGAACAATATGAAACCGTTGTAATAATAAAGCTGCTGAGTGGCGAACAAAGAGTAGTGAAAAAAAATCAATTGAGGAAAGCAGATGAAGATAGGTGATTTATTACACTGGCACGATAAGCCGGACATGTTAGCGATGTGCATAGGGCTTCCCAGACCTGATATCGTTAGGGTTCTATGGCTGAAGGCACCAGCCTCAGCGGAACAAGGAAAGCCGCTTGATGCATACAGATTTAACTTTAAGAAAGTGAAAATAAAATGCAAACTAATGTAGGAAACTTATTTAGACTAAACACTAAAACTACCGGATTGATAGTGTTAACCCAAGTGCATAAGGACGGCATAGAATTCATGTGGATTGACAGCGGATTGAAAGGCCGTACAAGCAGAAGGATTATGCTAGCATGGTATAGGGCCGGTGACCTTACACCAGTAGTGGTCAAAAAATGACCGAGACAAATCTTAAAGAGCTTGATACAATACAAGAGTAACCAAGAGGTGAAGCATGAAACTGTGTACAATAAACAACGAGGAGATTAGAATGAAGATAGGAGAGCTTTATATGTATGGGAAGGCTGTGGTGGTAATCACCAATGACGAACCCATGTGGCGAGGCTGGGTACCTGTTCTGTCCTTATCAACAGGCTTTAGCTTCCAGTGTCAGGAACATGAGCTGAGCCCCATCAAATAACCGGACAAAAAATGTCCTTGATTTATTTTCACAACAGATTATATTATAAACATCAACAACAGAAGAGGTTAGAATGAAAGTAGGTGATTTAGTAAGATTAAACCCAGAAGACACATGGGTCTTTGACAATCCAGAACAGCTTGAATGGCGAGGAGTCCTCACATGGATTGATCCGGATACATTGGACTGCTTGGTTCACTGGTCACATCAAGACTCTCCATGCGAAGAGTATCGTGATTATCTGGAGTTGGTATGTACGAGTTAGGAGACTTAGTATCTTATAGATGGAATGACGGCTTTGTTGGACTTGTCGTTAGAGTGCTGCCTCAACAGCTTTATCTTGTAGACTGGGTACACCACAGTAAGATGAGGCAACATACGAGCCGCATGCGAGAAGACCAGCTTAGCCTAAATAAACAAAAAAATACTTGACATACTAACGAAACAGGTTATATTACTTACATCAAACAAGGAGAAACAGTGACAAAACCGAACTATACAGAAGCCTTCAAAGAGGGCTTATCGTTCATCCGCAGAGTGTGGATAGGACGAACAGAAGAGTGGATAGGAGTGATGGAAGATTTCTATCCTGCACTCGGAAGAGCAAACTTTAGTAACTGGCACCTAGAGGCATACCTCCGTGCTGCTGCCCGTGGAGAGGCCACCCTCCCGAGCGGCCTACAGGTTGCTGAAAATGAAGGAAGGCTAACAATCAGAGTAACTAAGGAGAGCTAACATGGCTTATGAACTAAACTGGAACCCGAAAGATAAGATGCCAGAACAAGAGGCCATTGCCTTCTTGACAGAGCAAGTACCAGAGATAACTGAGAATGCTTTCCATGTCAAGAAAGAGGCCGATGATGGTGGTACTACCCTATCTGTCTACATAGAGATGAATGACGACCTCACTAGAGGCTATGAAACCCATCCAGCACACTTTGAAGAGCTTAGAGGTTGGAGGGTGGTATGGGTAAACTGTCCGCCACGATACACAAACCGTTGGAGAAACAAATGAATATCATGGAGAAAATGAGATACATGCCGCTAGAAGGAGATGTTCTTCTATACAATGATGGTACCTACATGGAAATCATAGAGTATAAGAAGGGTACCGATGTTAAAGTCAAATGGCATTCAGCCGGTGCAGAGCCGAGCGAGATTAAGAAGCATATACCCGAGCTAAGAACAGAGCTTATATCTGGGAAGCTACATCTATGTAGGAAGGAAGAAGGCAATGAAGATGGTTAAGCTCTATCCACATAACGGTAGCATCCGAGCCCACATCAAGCATGGAGGAAAGTTTTATGTCATAAGTGATGATGGCTATGGAACTATGATCTTCAAAGCCGATAAAAACTGGTCTGTCACTGACTGGTTCGAGGTCGGTGGCTGGGATGGACTCATGATAGGAGAAATTTTAGCCTCTCCGCAAGCCTTTGAAGACTTTTGGACAAAATCTGTCCAAGACAAAAAAGATAAATAAGTTATATTGATAGAAACCAAAACGGAGATAGGCATGAAATGGCAACGAAAGAAGGGTACCTTCAAAACAAGAATAGGTACAAGCTTTGAAGAAACTAAGTTTCAAGATGCCGAGGGAACATATTATGTAAAGTTTCCCTTCATCATACACAGGAGCTTACATTCACAAAAATATTGGGTAGTGGCCCACCTTGCATCTGGATGCTGTGTAGGGCCCAGTGTCAAGCTTCTTAAGGATGCAAAGGCGATGGGAGACGAGCTTCATAGCCACCCTTGCTTCCAGCTACCTTCACCTACTCTTTTGATGGAACAGGCAAGGAAAGACGGCTCAATAACAGAGATACAGGAAACTATCAATAAATATACAAGCATGCATTAAACCGGACATTTTTTGTCCTTTACATTATTTCAGAACTTGTTATAGTATAAGTATAACATAAGAACAGGAGCTTAACATGAGCGATAACGAAACAACAGAAACTACAGAAGAGACAGCAGCAGATAAGCCAAAGGTCAAGTTTGACCTTGATTTGCACACTTACAGGCTCTTGACCTCCGAGCCATTCTTTGCAGCCTTATCTCGCAGAATACACAAAATCCAGACCGGTGCCATACCCACAGCTGGTGTGTGCATGAACAAAGAGACTGCTAACTTTGAAATGCTATACAACCCAGAGTTTTTCTTGGGTCTAACCGATGTGCAGAAGCTCGGTGTCCTTAAGCATGAGTTTTATCACATCATCTTTGAGCATGTCACTGGCCGGCTACCACCAGAGGGTATGTCCAAGATGTGGAATATAGCTACAGATTTGGCTATCAACTCTCACATTATGGATGAACTACCCGAAGGTGGGTGCATCCCTACCCGAGGCCCGTTTGAGTCATACCCTGCTGGTATGGCTGCGGAATGGTATTACTCCAAGCTACAACAAGACAAAGAGAATGGAGAAGGGCCCTTTGAACAAGGCGAAGGCCAAGGCCAAGGTGATCCAGACTCTTTCGATGACCATGAGGGTTGGGGCGATGCTGATAGCGAGACAAGAGCTATGGCTAAAGAGCGTATGCGACAGGCTGTTGAAGACGCTGTCAAGGAGGTAAACCAGAAAGGACAAGGTTGGGGTTCCGTTGGTGCTGACATGCGAAAGCAAATCATGGACATGGTAACTCCGAAAGTTAACTGGCGATCAGTGTTGCGATATTTCATCCGAACCAGCCAGCGAGCTAACAAGCGTTCGACTGTCCGTAGGATTAACACTCGCTATCCTTATATCCATGCCGGAAAGAAGGTCAACCGTACGGCTAAGATTGCAATCTCTATTGATCAATCAGGCTCGGTATCAGACCAGATGCTAGCAGCCTTCTTCGCAGAGCTACAAGGACTTGCTAAGTATGCGGAGTTTACCGTCATTCCCTTTGATACTGAGGTTCAGGCAGCAGAGGTTTATGTATGGAAGAAAGGTCAGCGGAAGATCTGGGAACGAGTGAGCTGTGGCGGTACTTGCTTTAACGCACCAACCGAATATGTCAACAAGCGAGGCGATTTTGATGGTCATATCATCCTTACGGACATGGAGGCCCCAAAGCCTATTCCATCCAAGTGTCAGCGGATGTGGATGACCACTCCAGAGCATGCCGAACGCCCTTACTTTCAAACAAACGAAAAGGTGATTGCCATAGATAAGTAGGGTATTTTATACCCTTCCCTTCTCTGGCGGGAAGGTACTTATTATAACCTGAGAACACTATGCGAGATTTCCTTAAAGTCATCCGAGTTATTGAAACGGACAATGCCGGCTATTTACTTTTAAAGTCGTTATTGCCAGAGGATGCCATTGAATGGGCTCGGAATGCCGGTGACTTGGTTATGGTAAAGCTCAAGGATGATGTAGACCCTAAGTATGTAGCGGATGCCGTTAATAAGATTTATTATTCACTCAACAGATAGGCATCAAACAACCGGACATATTCTGTCCACGACAATAACCACCACTATGTTATAATACCTTTGTAAACAACAGACTTTCCTCCTCCTACTACGGAGGAGGGGTAGGAGAGGGAGAACACCCTTCACCCTCATAAAGTTTTAACAATCTTAAACAATCTAGACAATAAGAGGCAATAATGAGCGATACATCTAATCCCAAAGTAGGAAACTTTAAAATAGGGGACTTAGTGACACTTTCAGCTTACGGAAGATCAACAGAGCAGAACAGCCAGCTAAAACTCGCAGAAGAAGCAGAGGGAACAGAGTTATTAGGTCTTGTTCACAAAATAGCGACAGGCAGATACCCGATACATGTTAAGTGGGTTCGCCATCAGGTATACTCCGCCCGTACGGGAAGACAAAACCTGATTGACCGCTTCTTCTTCCGAGAGCTAAAGAAGCTCAACAAATGAGGCGAGGGACATGGACAGAGAGCAGTCCTCCTAAAATAGGAGCATTAGTGACATGGCATAATACACTTAGCGAAGGATATAAGATAGGAGTTATAACAGGCTCCGAACCAAGAAGGATAGGCTGGTGGGTAGTATGGAACAACGGAAAGCTGTTATTCTGCTCAACATGGCAAATCTTTCCGCTGGTGGGAGAACAACCGGACAAAAAATGTCCTTGAAAGATTTTCACAACAGATTACATTACTAACATCAAACAAACAAACGAGGCAAACATGAGTAACGACATCACAATCAACCTATCTATTTCGGATAGTCTTTTAGAAAAACTGGTGGCCGCACTTGCACCACCAGCACCCAGCCAGAGAATGGCAATACCTTCAGCACTTTTAGGCCCACTTATGGCCGGAGCTATGGGCTCTCCTTCGGATAAGAAGGAAGAAGGCGAAGAAAAACCAGCCATCGGCTTCAAAGCGGACAAATAATGTCCGAGACAATCATCTCAAACCTAGTTATAATATAAATACAACACGAGCAAACCGCTCAAACAATCATTCAATCAAAGGATACTAACATGTCAGTAGATTTCGCAACATTCTTTTCTATCGTTCCTCACATCATTGAGGCTCGCTTCCCAATCCTTCTTCGTGGCCGTCATGGTATCGGCAAGTCAACAGTCGTATATCAGATTGCCAAAGACCGTAACATGACCGTTGTAGAGCGAAGAGCTTCACAGATGACCGAAGGCGACCTGCTTGGTTTGCCCAAAGTTGACGGCAATGTGACAGCATGGTTAGCCCCAGAGTGGCTAGCAGATGCATGTGCAAACCCTCGTGTCCTATTCTTGGATGAGGTTGATCGTGCAACCCTTGAGGTAAGACAAGGTATCTTTGAGCTGTGTGACAGTCGCAAGATAGCCGGTCATACCCTACATCCGGATACCATCATCTTCGCTGCTATCAACGGAGGTACGCATGGTGCTGAGTATCAGGTCAGTGAAATGGACCCCGCAGAACTTGATCGCTATACGGTCTTTGATGTAGAGCCTACCGTTGAAGATTGGTTGGCATGGGCTCAAGACAATGTTCTTGGCTCTGTATGGGATTTCATCAATCACAACTCGCAGCATCTTGAGCACAAAGATACATTTGAGCCTAACAAGGTTTACCCTTCAAGACGCTCATGGGAACGACTCTCAGATGCTCTTAGCAGCCTTGACAGAGTAGAAGCCGGTGGCACCCTGTATCACCTTTCTAATGCCTTCGTTGGTATGGAAGCAGCCGTAGCCTTCAATGACTATGTCAAGAACTACAAAACCAAAGTTACTATTGAACAAATCATTGACGAGGGCCGCATTGACCTGACAACAGATTGGAAGATTAACGATCACAATGCTCTTATCACTGAAATGAAAGAGAAGAATACTTTTGACCCTGTGCTAGAGCCTAGCCAGTTGCAGAACCTCGCAGAGTACTTTGTATCTCTTCCTTCAGAACTTGCTATGACTCTATGGCAAGTAATGGGATCAGGAACCGAGGCTACCAAGAATGTAGCATCCCTACATGGTATGCAAGTATCCGATGGGTCAAGTGTTCAAGACTTTATTGTGAAGATTTTAACCGCTGGCAACAGCTAGCCTTACCGCTCCTCCCCTACTGGGGGAGGGGCATGGAGATATACCATGTCAAAGAAGAAAAACAAACCAAACAACGACCGAAACCCCATTCAGCAAATGCATATTGAACAGAACCGAAAGGCTGGTGCTCATACTGATAGGAAGAAAGAAAGAAACAAGAAAGCTTGCAGAGGCAAGGTAACAACAAATCATTGGAGGATATCATGATGGCAGGAATACCACAGCTACCACATTCAGGCGATAGAATGCTGGGCTCTAGATTAGCATCATCTTTCGCACTTTATACGGCTCTTCGGAGCTTAGAGGCGTACGATACATTAGATGTTTTAACGCTAGCAATGTTAGAAGAGAGTATTATGGCATATGCTAAAGCATGTGGCTTCAAGGCGGAGGCATAAAGAATGAATAAAAGCAAACAACCAGAGAAACCAAAGAGCAGAGAGCAACCAAAAAAGCCCCAGAAGAAGCTCTTTGAAAGAGGCGAAACGATTATAACCAGTGTGCAGTAAATGATTTTTCATTTATTGAAGCTTTTCCTTTACCTTACAATGAAACATGACCATGTATCCGTACTCACCCCACATTGGAGATTTGGCACTTTATGTGCCTCCGAAGCGTATCCACCCACAGCTGCGAGCTATGGCTGCTGAGATAGGAAAAGGCTTCGGGCTAAGCTTCATGGGTATTGAATATGAAGGTATCGTTCTAATCACTCAAGAGATAAATGGTCACTGGTATAAAATAATGACCCCTGAAGGCTGCGAGCTAATATGCCATACCAGATATTTGCAACCCCTAGAGTAAGTGGACATTTTTTGTCCTTGTTATATTTCTCTAACAGATTACATTACTAACATCAAACAAACAAACGAGGTAAACATGAAAGCAGGTAAGAACCCCACTTGGACAAATAAGCAACTAAATCTCTCTAGAGACATGTACGGAATGGTAAGAAAAGGCCAGAGCATTGATGATGCTGAGAAACAAATCGTAGCCTCTGGTTGGAGATGTGATGATGGAAAGCTTCCAAATACTGGGGACTTTAGAAAGGTTAAGGCTCGTCTGCGACTAGTTCAGGCAAGACGACAGGCTAGCAAACAAGGCATCATCCGATAAGCCGGACATTTTTTGTCCTTGTCTATTTGAGACAACAGGTTATATTACTAACATCAAACAAGGAAAGATAATGGCTACTAATCGTAAGGTAATAGACCCAGCATGGCTTAACCATCTAGATATCAAGAAAGGCGAGCTGCTTTTTGATCTGCAAATGGGTCTTGTTGTAATAGTAAAGGGTTTTGATTGGGAAATAGGCAAGGTGATATGCCTTCAGGTAGAAGAGACTGAAAGGTTTCCTAACTGGGGAGAAGAATGGCACTGTCATGGCTCCTTCCTTAGAAGATTTACAGTAGAAGGAGAGTAGACAATGAAGGTGACACAAGGACAGCTTAAAAGATGGGTTTCAAACCCTCTAATAGCTCAAGAGGCAAAGCTCGTGATGGTAATGCAAACCAAGTATGGATACGGATGGGTTAAGGTGATTGAGGTCGCCACAGGTGAAAAGATCTCAGTCCAGATAAAGAACCTAGAAGAAACTTGGAGGCGAGGATAAAACCGACACCCAGAGACTAACCGGACATTTTTTGTCCTTGAAAGATTTTCACAACAGATTATATTACTAACATCAACAAAGGAGATAACATGACACCATGTGTAATAAGATTAGAATACAGCTTCTCAAATGCACCAGACCATAAAGAGTATGTCGTCCTCTATCTAGACCTTGACGAGTCCGTAGAAGATCAGGTGTGGGAATGGGCAGAAGAAGAAGGAAGAGATGATGATTTGTATGGCTTTGCATGGCAAGAGCTGAAAGGCATCTAGAAAGCCGGACATTTTTTGTCCTTGAAAGATTTTCACAACAGATTATATTACTAACATCACTCAAACAAACGAGATAGCACAATGAGCATCATAATGATAGACACCCTGATGTATATGAGAGAAGGAACTCAACAAAGCGGATACACATTCACTCTGGTGAAGGTCGCAAAAACTTGTTACCCGTCCTTGCATCTTGCATGCTATGTGCCTTGCATTATCTTTGATGGCAGCTGCTCCACTGGTGAGAAGATGTTAGTCCCAGCCAGAGATTTATTCAAAGCAAGACCAGTAGCCCGAGACTAAGCGGACATTTTTTGTCCTTGATTTATTCTGAGAACAGATTATATTATTTACATCACTCAAACAA
>UEXM01002608.1_pt1 | contig 10536 bp, 17 predicted proteins | sample 1796661 | NCBI WGS metagenome assembly UEXM01 (sample SAMEA4772469, study PRJEB27181) | metagenome
AACTTTTTCTAAATACCTAATGTAATATTATTACATACAATTTATTTTTATGTAATAGTATATATAATATATAATATAATAATAATATATAATATAATAATAAAGTATAATATATAATATAATATAGGGCGTAATCCCTTTAAAGGGGATTAGCCCCTTTATTTTATACTTCCTTCGTGTATCATATCGAACTTAAATATAGAATCAGCCTTCATATCATCATTGTCTACATAAAGGTAGTTGCGGTGTATGCCTATCCGTGTGAAGCCCGCTTCAAGCAGGGCTGCTATTATCCGATATCGTTTATAGGAGTGTTTACATTGTATTACGGCTGCTCTGCCGATTAGGTGTGATGAATGCTCAAGTTCGTTTATTTTACCTCTGCACCCATAACAGACAAAACCCTTAAGTACCTTGAACTTTAACTCGGCTAAATCCCTTGCTTCGTCCAACATCTTCAGGAAATGTCTATCCATATTCTTGAAGCCAGTAGAGTGCTTATCGCACCACTGACAGTCAAATTCTTCGTATTCGAAGTTTTTAAGCTCGTGTATACCCACTGCGTTTAAGAATTAGCCTACTGCGTTTAATGATTAACGCCCTTGACCTCTATAAGCTTTCTTGTGTCCTCTTTTGCCTGGTGATGCATTTTTAGAATGCACACCTGGTCTTTTTGTTTTCCTGCCTCCGCTATAGAGACTATCTATCTTCTTTGCCACTTTTCTTATTCTTTTCCCAAGTTCTACCTACGAAATAAGCCCCATAAACCGTTATAAGTAGGCTCTGGAAGATTGGCACATACTGTTCCTGTACCCTAAACCCACCTATGTTACCATCCGTAAAAGCTAGTAGGGTAAACATCACCGTCAGGAATACCAACACCAAAGGACGTATGTTCTTTGACAAGAACGAGTCCGATTGCATATCGTACTTCCAACGCTCCGTTACTTGGTCCTGTGCTTCCTTGTCAGCCTGCTCAAGCAGCTCCTGAAGCCTCTGCTTGGCTTCTAAGCGTTCTTCGTCGCTTGTGTGGAGGTTGTCTATTACTTTCCCAATATCCTTCAGTAAACCGCCTGTAATGGCTTGAAATAGCTTCTTCATTAGTATAACCAAGTTAAGTTTTGTGATTTGTCTGTGTCGATATCAGCGTGAATAAAGGTTTTAGCAACCCCAATGCGTTTAAAGCCTACGTCTAAAAGGCAGGTAATTAAGTTGTGTCTGTCTCTTGAGTTATCGCAATGGATATCCACAGCCAATCCCTTGAGATGGCTGCTGGATTCTACACCACCAACCTCTTCATTCCAGAAAGGCGTTCTGAACCCACTGGTTATGTGAATGGGCTTGTCAAACTTATCTCTAGCCTGATCAAGCATCACTAAAATACGCTTGTCCATCATCTGACCGCTACCCTGTACGTCAGGACTGTCAAACTCTGAATAGTTAAAGTATTTTAACATAAACCGCAGCTAAAGCAAATAACACAATTATTCATCTTTCTTATTCTTTTTTAACTCGTACCACTTTTGGGCTGTATAGCCAATCGTAACCAATAATAAAAGTATCTTTAAACTATCTTCTAATATATCCATTGTGCTAACTGTAATGGCTGATAAATTGATTACGTAAAGTTTAAACGAGTTTAAGTCCATAATTAAAAGTTCCTACCTAAAAAGGTGTGTACACCGTTTCCTTCAACGGTTATTTCGTAAGACTTCCATCCATAAGGACTTTCATCTAAATCATTCCACAGCACGTCTATGCTGTACTTGTCTGCGTATTCAGGCTCTACTGACCACTCATCGTTTTTATCATCCCACACAGGCTCATTCGTAATGATATGTCCTATATGGACAATAGCGTGGTTGCCCTCCAAGTAAGAGTGTCCGTCTATCTCGCTATGTGGAAGTGAGGCAATCTTTTGCTCTGCCTGTTCCTTTGAGTTAAATTCGTATTTTTTAAACAGTTCCATTACGTTGTAAGTGTTATTAGTTCTGCGTCTGTTAGTGCTTCGTTAAATACCATAAATTGATGAATTGGTGTTCTATCTCCTGTATCTGATACGACTCTTAATTGACCTAAAAGAAAATCTTTTATAGCAGAATTAAAAGATATAGCTGTATGTGTATGGTCTGCCACCTCAAGCCCATCAATGAACGCTTTAAAATTTGTAGATGAAACAAACTTTATGGCTAATTTATATCTACCCTCTGTATAAGTACTTGTGGTCTTAACACCTAATGCAGTACCTTGCGCCCTGTTTTCAAACTTAAAAAAGTTACCTCCACCGTCTACATTATAGCCAACTGCAAAGTAATTACTTGAAGATGCTAACCATAAAAAACTGAACATAAAAGACTTTTGACCTGTTTTTACTAAATCAAAATCACAAAATATGGTAAATGGATAATCGGTTGGAGCGTCAGTAAAATCGTCAATTTTTACGGTATCTGCTGTCCTTGTAACTGCGCTTCCTGATGTTGGTATGTAGCTTGATGGATAGCTTCCTGCTTCAAACTGCACACCCCACCAACCGAAAACCATATCATCTGCGTTTGTGTACATTGAAAAACCACCTGACCCGCTTGAAGTAGCATCTTTAGTACAGCTAACCCTATACCATTTATTAGGATATTCTTCTACTACAACCGTATTGCCTGTGTTTGTAAATTCGACTACACCCGTTTTTATGTTAATCCTGTTTTGTTGGTCTCCGCCAAAAGTGCCTCCTGCTGCGCCAAACCTTACAACTTCGCCACTACCAGATATGTACTTAAAAAAAGCACTTACAGTATAATCTGTGCCGCTTGTAACTGTTGTAGGAAACTTATAGTAACCATTTCCTGTTGTTGCTATTGTTTGCTTTGCTGCGTTTATACCACCATTAGGGGAGGTTAAATTGTTTTCTACTGAAACAGGGCTACCAACAGCACTATAACCGCTACTAAAATTTTCGCTGTTAGTGTTAAAGTTATTTCTTGTAGGCTCTAAAAGTAGATGTGGGTCTTGTGGGTTTGTAGGGTTGTAGTCAAGCCTTGCTTGGTTTGCTAATACGCTTTCAACTAAACCATCTTTGTTTACTCTTGTAGCATCTGCATCTACTGACACAGTAAAATCCCCTGCGGTAGTATTAGGCACTACTGAATACAATTCAGCATCAGCAGCCTTGTAACCGCTAGGTATCTGTACTAATGTAGCTTTTTGATATATGTCAGCTAGAGCCATTATTCATCTGTTTCCTCCTCTTTACTCTCGTTGAATATCTTTACGATTTCCTGTACCTGTGCTATGTGAGCAATAGGCAATGAGTTAAGAATTGCGTTTATACGTTGTATTTGTTGGTCTGTAATTTGCATTAGCCTTTTAATAATTCAACCTCTGCTTTTAATTCTTTTATAGCTTGTACAAGAATAGGAACAAGTTTACCGTAACTCAACTCTAACTTATCAGGGTTTTCGTCATAGACAAGTCTTAATGTATCATCGTCTACTGACTGCACCTCTTGTGCTATAAATCCAAAGTCCTTTTTACCCTTGTTGGCTGAATAAAATTCTTCTCCATCTTTATCCGTTTCTGCTCTATTATCCCAAACAAACTCTCTTGGTTGTAGGCTGTCAATAAAGTCTAAACCGTAAGAAATATCTTTTATATCTGTTTTATCTCTTTTGTCAGATAAAGAAGTTATAGAAGTAACCGCACAGCGTAATGCTGTTATACTTGAATTACCTAAAGTAAATTCATTTGCAACTGTTCCGCTACTATACGAACTATCATAACCAATACAAGTGTTGTTACCTCCACTACCACTTGCACCAAAACTAGCGTTATAACCAATTGCTGTATTGTTAATCCCTGCTGCACCTCCATACATTGAGTTTTTACCTATGGCTGTAGCACCTGATTTGTTTCTTCCGTTAATGTCGTAATTTGCATACATTCCAATATTAACACAGCTATCTGCTGCTGTTGAACCATAACCTGCCTGAAACCCAATATTGACGCTCTGTGAAGTTGTTGTGGCTGAATATGCTGCTTGATAGCCTAAAACAGTATTAAAGCTACCGCTTGTTGTAGCTGTGCCCGCATCATTACCTATTAAAGTATTTTTAAAAGCTGAAGTGTTTGATGCTCCTGCGTTAATACCTAAAAAAGTATTTCCTTGTGGATTACCTGATAATGAAGCAGGGACAGTTCCAACATATTCTGAAGTAGTGTCAATAAGTACATCACTTAATCCGTTCAAAGACGATGCTCCTCCGCTACTTAAATTGCTTGGTGCTATCCTTACGTTATCAGTACCATCGTAACCTACTACGAAGTCTACGTTTGCACTATCTGTTTTGAGCGTAAACTCACTAAATTTTTTATTTGCCATTTTTTTATTCTTCTATAATTATATTGTCTCCATTTTCAGCTATTAGGAAATCTCCGTTTTCTGCTGTAACTCTGTTAAGGGTTTCTGCAATACTTTGGTAAATACTTCCCCAAGTGCTACTTACAAATCCCCAGTATGTTGTTTCGTATATCTTTCCGAACGCCATTATTTCTCTCTATATTTTTTATAACAAATAGCCAATGCTTGGTCCTTACCGTATTCCGAACTTATTTGGACAATACATCTTTGTATAAATTCCCTTTGCTCTTCTCCTGATTTTGGTTCTGGTATTGGCATATACTTAAAAACTGCTTTAGCTTAATTATGTTTTGTTTCTTTGGTTTATATCTCATAATACCCATCCGTTAAAATTATCTGACTTGTCAGGATACATTCCGTCTTGGCTAGAATCATTATATTCGGGATAGCTACTACTGTTGTCAATTATGTAATCTAAAAACCGTCTAGTGTAAAACTGAGCTTTGCTCTTTGAGTTCTCTACCAGATAGTGTATTTCTTCCATCGAAGGAGTCTCTGAGGACTCACTTCGATGTTTATAAACACCTCCGTTACTTACTTGGTAAGATGCAAACATATAATAGTCTGACTGTGCAAACCAAATTAGCATCGGTGTTATATAGTCGTTCAGGAGTGTCTTGTAGGCTGCATTCGCAGAGTCGTTTATAGTTCCGCCAGTAATTAGCGATGATATCTTGTCGTATAGACTTGTACCCAAATAGTTCTGGATATGTATATCTTGGCTGACCTCGATGAACTGAATAAACTTATCAGCATCTACAGATCCTCCCACAAGAGACTTTCTCCTTAAGTCGTTAGTCGTTACGAACAGTGCTTTCGCCATCTTCTTTCTTTTTAAATAGTGATTTTACCCGGTCCATTGCAGACAACTTCTCACCTGTTTCTTCCTCACGTTTAATTTTAGTTTCGATATTGTCTAGCTGAGTAAACTCAATCGGCTGTAGAGTAACGAAGTATAGGTTGAGGTCAATCTCATTGAACATCAATATAGTCTTCAAACACTCTATAATCTTTTCCTGGAATGGGCGTATAACAATGTTATCCATAAGAACTGAAGCAGTCCTTAGCTCCTCTGCGTTATTGCCAAATCCTGTGTTGTCCTTGATTCCAAGAAGTATCGGAGAAACAACTCTGTGACCGAGCATAATCTTTTCACGAGCCTCATCAGCAAGGAACTGATACTGTGCGTGTGCATCTGGGAGGTGTATAGGCTCTATGTCCGCTTGACGGTCTGGGTCTTCATTGAACGCTAAAATGAACTTACCTGAGTTGGATGTCCCTCCGAATTTATCTTGGATTTTGCTTTCAATTAGTTGTTGGGCCTCTTCGTCAGGAACTCCATTGTTGAAGTTAATCAGTAACGATGGCTGTAGACCGTTTAGTATATTGTTAATGTGGTAGTTAGATACCTCTTCCTCTAATGAGCAATACTGTAAACATCCTTGATAGTCCACAGGGGCATAGTAATAGAATCCAGGTCTGTATGGCTTAATAACAAAAAGCTCCCTTAATTCATTTGCTTTGCCGTTTCCGAATGTTGGTATTCTCTTTGGGCTGTCAGATGGCTTATACTCATTCCACTTTGGGTGGTAGTAATATGCTCTTATCTTTCCTTCGTCTGCCTTTTCCGCTCTTAGCGTTTCCATAGGGAAATGCGTAAGAGATGTAATTCTAGTTTTACTTTTATTATATACAACTTGAATAGCACCTTGACCAAGTAGTTTGTAATCATTAACTATCTTTTTTACCTCTTCGTCTTTTAGTATCATTTTGAAGCGAGCAAACATCTCAGGCTTTTCTTCGCTGTCTGTCGCATTAAGTCCTCTTCCGTAAATCATATCTACAATACCATTGATACAGCAAGAGTTTGTTGGGCTGCTCAGGTAATTGTCAATTAGTCCACCAAAGTAATTGTTATCCTCCCCATAGGTAACCCAATCATTTCTGTAGTCCTCCTTAATTTCAGGAATAGTATAGCCCTGTAGGTTTACTACTCTAATTGTTCCTGTTGGTTTATTCTTTCTAGGCATATTATATTGTTATATATTTTTCTCCAGTAGGAGCAGCACTATGCTCTGTATATTTTCCTGTGTTTAGTGTGTGCTTTTGCGTTCTGTCGGTTTGTGCCGTAACATAAACCTTGTCCCTAAACAACAGTGTAGAGCCTTGCTTCAGCTCCATAAAATAAATACTACCTTCAGAAAGTATTGAGAATGTACAAGGGATACTTATGTAGTTACCCACTATCGTTGAGGTAAGGTTTGTAAGGGTCTCTGTAGTTCCCGTTCCATCTCTAGTAATCACCAAAGTAAGATTGCTAGCCTCGACATAAGTTCTTGGTATAATCTTAATTATTTGCGAATCCGTGGATGGAAGTAATACTTTCATATATATATAACTCAAAGATGTATTATTTGTTTACAAAAAAGCCCCACCATAAAGGTGAGGCTTACTGCGTTTAAGAACCTACTATGTTTAAGAGTTAGTTCCTTGAACTATTGTTACTGTACCAGTTAATCCAGCGAATGGATTTGCAGCAGTAGCACCTTCTAGGAAGTTAGCAGGAATCAACTCTTGACCTGTAAGAGTCAATGTGTATCCGCTTAAATCTCCCATTGCAGCACCTGTTACAATAGTACCTCCACTTACGTCAGCACCGTGTTCTAATCCCATCATAAAGGCATTGCCATTATAATCTTGTACAACAACGTGAGGTCTTCCGAATGTTAACAATTTCAATTCTTTGTGGTCTTGAACTGTTAGTTTATGAAGTGTTAGGTTTAGTGTTTGCTCATAGAAAGTTGTTCCATTTTCTCTCGATGAGTTAATAGTTTGTTCAAAAGAAGAGTTACCCTTAACGTCATATTCAAAGGCACTAACAGTCCCTAAGTCTTCAATAACATCAACATCTGTACTGTCAAAAACAGTAGTAATAGAGCCAAAATTAAAGAAATAAACAGACTGAATACCACCAACTACATCTTTGCAGGGTTCTTTTCTTCCGAGTGTTAAATCACAAGCCATAATTATTTAAGTATTATAAAAAAGGGCAGGTAGGCTTTAAGGCTTACCTACCCCTTTTAGATTAGTGTTTCGGTTTATTAAGAGTACAATACTAAATCAGAACCTACTCCGATTTGTACGCCTGCTGTATATCTCATAATAACTCTCACGTTTTGAGAGCCATCGATATCAGACATATCAATAACCTTAACCTCGTTACGGTCATCTAATAGACCTGTACCAAAGTATAAGTTAGATTTAGTTGTTAAGTACATCTTGTTACTTCCTGAACCTTTAGCAACAAAGATTGGAATACCCTCAAAAGAAAGTTGTCCACCATTGTACCAAGTAGTTCCTTTAGTGTCAACACCTGCAGCTCCTATACCTGAAGCAAAACCACCTAAAGCACGAATGTATGCTTGGGCTACGTTTATGGATACATAAAGTGTTAGGTCTTCTTTGCCCATAATACCAGGAGCATTAGCAACAGCAGAGTCTACAACAGCACCCATTTGAGCAATAACGTTTGAAGAGTCTACAGCAACAGCAGTAACGTCGTGTACTGAACTGTCATTAAGTCCTAATGTAAGGAAACCATCAAAAGAACCTTCTCCAGCAGTACCTGACCATATAGATGATTCAGTTGCTTTAGCAACTTCAGCAGCTACTTGTCCGATTACGAAATCAGAAAATAGTGGGGGTAGGCTGTCAAAAGCAGAATAACCCATCTGAGCAGCTTCCCAGTCAGCGTGTAATTCTTTTTTACAGATTTGTAGGTTAACTTGTAACTCAGTAGGAGTAAGCACTTTTTCAGTAAGTGTTAAACCAGAAGTAGTTGCATCAAAGTCACAGTCCGCAGAACGAACGATATTTGAAAAAGCCCCTACTTTCATAGCTGCCTTGTACTTTACGTTAGGCAGAATAGTGATGGCACCTTGGTCTAAGGTATCAGCAGAGAAAAGTGATGCAGCTAAATATTTACCTGCAAATTCCCCAGCATAAGATGAACCAGTAATAGTTGGATTTGGCATTTTGTTTTATTTTAGTTGTTTGTTATTTTTGACATTACTTTGTCAAGAGTTGATTTACTTCTGTTTTGCGCAAACAGTTGCGTAGGTTTTTTAGACACCTCTGCCTCTGGACTATGAGATAATGGCTCCACAGCAGGTTCTTGATTTGATAGTTCTGTTGGAACTTCCAATTCTTCCTTTTGTGCAGTAAGCTCTTCAATCATACCTTTAATTTCAGCCATAGCTTTAGCAAGGTCTTCTTTAGTAGCATACTTATCCTCGTCTTCCATTTCTTCTTTGACTTCTTCTGTTTCTTCTAGCTCTTCAGTCATTTCAACTTCTTCAGTTTCTTTAACTTCTTCAGCAGCTTCAACTTGGATGTCCTTAACGTCTTCAGACAATTCTACTTGCTCTTCAGCTACGGGAGACTGCTCTTCAGCAGTTTCTTCCTTAACATCAGTGTTAAGTAAAACATTCTTGAAACGCTCTACGATTTCGTTAGCTTTCATATACGAATTAAATAAGGTTAAACAATAATTAACTATCTATTTAACTCAAAGATTATATGTTTGTTGTATTTTTAACTTGTTCCGCTAGTTGGACCGATGCCTTGTGCTTGCAAGGAGCCGTCACAGCATTTTTTACTGTAACGTCTCCCGTCTTTGCATAAACATCCTCTGCGACCGCCCGTTGGGCTACTATTTGATGGGGTAACGAATTTCTTTCTGCTCATTTTGAAGATTTAGGGTGTTTCTTTGGTAATAAATCGTAATCTGTAGTGTATTTAGCGTTCTGTGGTCTTCCATTCTTGACGAGATACAAAAACGCATTTACTCTTGCAAACGCCCACTGAGATGCTGACTTAACCTGCGGAGACCGGGAAGTATTGAACGCCCCTAAACCTCTCTGAAATACAGAAGATAACACTCCTACAGTCACTCCGTAGCCTAGCTTACCTTTGTACTTCTCGTTAAACTCGTCTGCCTTCTTTTGTAGGGATGCACGGTCTTTTTGGGAGACCTTAGCACCCGTTTTTCCAGATGCATCACCTTTTGCGGACCCCTCACCCTTTGGTCTAGGGTTCGGAGTGTCCGATTTGGGAGCTTTAGGAGAGCTTTTTACGCCACCCCTTGGTCCTACTTCTGCCATCTTAACGCACTTGCCATAGACCTTTTTGTAGCCCTTTGGGCATTCGGCTAAGTCTTCTAATTTGTGCTGCTCACAGGGCATATACCAAGTCTTGCCCTCAAAATCGTGTGTGTGATGTCCTTCGCAGCCGATGTCTTGTGCTGCTTTCTCTGCAAGTTCTTTTGTTGCGTATGCAAGGCGGTCATCTATGATTGCCATATCATCGCTTATCACCATAGACTCTAATTCTATCTCGCCTAACTCTTTTAGTTTGGAAGTAGCCCATCTAAGACCCGCTTTACCACCCCAAGCATCATACATTAGCTTTCCACAGCCATCTGAGTAGCTGGTAGACACCTCTAAGTCTTTTGCGTGTCTAGCAAGGAAGCTGCGCATTCTCTTGATAGTTCTAACGCTTAAATTCTCACCGGAAGCCAGTTGTGATGCTCTTGCTTTACCTACAGGCGTTCCGCAAGATCCCCAACCATTCTCTTTAACGTATTCTAAGACGTTCTTAGCGTTGTTTTTTACCGCATCGGGGTAATCAGAGTATGTTTCCAATTCAGTGTCTATAGCGTCAGCTAATTCCTCCAATATATCAAGGGCTTCAAGCTCTGCTTGCTCAGGAAGTTGCTCTTGTGGTCTTTCCATAGCATCTGCGAAGTGTCCTTCGATACTAAAGCCTTTTACTTTGCCTGTTTTAACGTAATCTGACCATACTGAGTCGTCATATACCTTCATAGAGACCATCCAAGTGCCATTAGGCAGGTCAAAGCCGTATTTACGGGACTTATCTTGGTTTGTGTCGTCTATAATCCAAGATTCTACGACAGATAAACCTTCTAACTCTCCATCGTGTTCTAAAGTAGCGTTGTTTTGATATCCTTTAGTCAGGAAAAGCTCTGAGGCTTTTCTGACGGTATCTTCAGAGAAATAAATATAGTATTCATCATTTCCAGTTCTGCGATATATCTTTTTGTTAGG
>UEXM01003272.1_pt1 | contig 10517 bp, 12 predicted proteins | sample 1796661 | NCBI WGS metagenome assembly UEXM01 (sample SAMEA4772469, study PRJEB27181) | metagenome
CTGTATAACTATATATAATGATTTTAACTCCTTAGAATCTACTGTACCGAATACACATCTAGCATCAGGTAAAATATTTAAACGACTTGTTTTGCCTTTCTTCATAATAATTCATAATAAAATTTTATTTTATAATAGAAAATATAAGATATAACACTATCTTTGTCAAAACAGATATTTTAAATATTTATATAGAATATGATCATAGTCAAAGTACATAAAAAAGAAGGTATTGAGAGAGCTTTAAAAATTTATAAAAATAAAGTTCAAAGACTCAAACAGAATGAAAAGATCCGCGAGAATATGTACTATGAAAAGAAAAGTGTCACTAAAAGATCACAGAAAAAAAGAGCAATTTATAATCACAAAAAATCAGAGTCCGACCAATAACTCTCTTAATTGATACAAAGAGTGTAAGTTATTATCCGCGTTTTTAACTTTTGTTATTGTTTTATCAATCGTTTCATTTAAATCGGAATCAGATGAAGTTTTCTTTTCTTCTAATTTTAATAATATTTTACTTTTACATTCATTAATATCTGATTTGATATCTTCATTACTTTTTGTAAAATATTCTTTTATAGTTTCTAAATCATTATTATTAAGATTAGAATAATTCTTATCGATTGTTTTAGCCGCTATTGTCGACATTGATGATAATGGAATTTTAATATATTCTTTAGATTCATTATCCTTATTACTTTCCATAATTTTTTCAATCTTATTTTTAGATTCTATTCGTTCTAAAATTTTATTTTGGTCTGTTAAATACATCAAATTATCGATATCTACATAATCGTTACCATACTTTTCTATATCAATATTTGACGATATATTACCAATGGATAAATTTCCTTCATTTAAAAGTTTTTTCATCAAGATTATACTTTCTTGAATGTATTCAGTGGACACTTCTTCGCTCAAACCTTTAGGTTGTGTAAGTTCATCATATCCATTATAAAGTTTAGATAAAACATTATTTTCTAAGATATTCTTCTTGAAAAAATTAAATTCTTTTTTGAAAGAATCAGTATTATAGGATTCAGTCAATTTATTTTCTATGTATGTTTTGAGTTGGCCGAAAGTAGTCATTATTTTATTTTATAAATATTACAATAAAAGTTTATTTAGTTTTTTTTCAATTTCTAGTAACTCTTCCGAACCTCTAGATAAGTCTATACTATCTTTACCTGTTAAAATAGAATCTTCTAAAATCAAATCTAATTCTTTGTTTTTAACGAAAGACTCAATTGGTGTTTCTTCACCACCACCACCTTCATCACCTCCTAGATCACCTCCTAAATCACCTCCTAAATCACCTCCTAGATCAGGGGCACCACCACCACCTAAGTCACCAAATCCAGTTTCTGAAGGCTCTGAAGTTTCACCCTCTTCACCCCCCTTATCTTGATCGACTTTATTTCCATATAACTTATCAATATTAGAGAATAGTCCTGTTTTAGAAATTACTTCAGGTGTTTTTTCTAACTCAGCAGCAACTGCTTTTTCTATTCTTTGTTGTTGAATATCTAGTTTAATCTCGTCATCGGATAACCCCAAAATGTGTTTCTTAGCCCACGAACTAGAAACTGGTTGAATACCATTTCCTGGATCACTAACGGCATCTCTATAGAGCTGAATTTTAGATTGCCAATTTTCGACTTTAAGAAGATCCGCTTGTGTTGATGGATTAGTTAACGAAAGTGTGAAATTAGTTAACTCATCTTCAAACCCCAAAATATATAAGTGTATGATAGCAATTTTATTTAACTCTTGAATCATACACTTTTGTATTTTGTTAATGGTTCTCGCGAATCGAATGTCTTGAAGAGCTAAAGTTTTACCATCACCAACAACTTCTTCAAAACCTAAAAAGGCTTTAGGAACTCTCAACGCTGTTAGTAACTTTTTTTGTATATATTCTATATCAGCTATTTCAGATAAATTTTGTGCACCTGGTAAAGTATCTATAGGGTTCGGAGCATTTGGGTCTCTGACTGGAATAAAATAATCCTGATCAACAGCCATTTGATTATATCTTAGATCAACATTTCCATTTTGAGGATCCGCAACTTGATCTCTTTTAAATTTATTTGCAACTCTTTGTATATACGGTTCTACATCTTTATCGTCCATATTACCTACAAATACTTTAAATACACGTCTTTCAGGTGCTCTGGAAGTCCTATAAATTAACATTGCATCTTCTGACAAAATTAATTGTTTCCAGATCCTCCTACCTTTTTCTAACATAGAAGTACCATAGGGTAATTTTCTGTCATCACCTAATAATCTAAAGTGTGCGATTTCCCAAGTGTTGAAAGTCATGTCTTTGTTCTGCCATAAAAACTTTAAAGAATTACTGTCAGTTGTTGATGTATTTCTTTCTGGTTTAATATTCATTCCTCTTTCTTTTCTTTGGATCTCAATATTAGGTAACTGCTGTCCACCCACAATTCCTTTTTCTGGGTCAAGTTTCAAATACACAAAATTATCACCGTATTTACAGGTATTTCTTGTCCACATTTGTAAATTAGAATCAATATCTAACTTGTTATTAAAAAGATCTGTAAGTATGGATTTTATACGCTTACTTTCAGAATAAATTTGTAAGATAAATCCATCCTCATTTGGTGTTGTAGATTCTTCGGAATATATGTCTAATGCCGCTGATATTTCTGGAGTATATTCCATAGATTCATAATCATAAAATGACGCTAATCTAGTTGGTTCATAATAAACTGCTTGAGAATATAAATTATTTTCTATTTTTTGCCATTGTTGACCAAGATAAAATGTTTGTTGTGCTTGTAATCTTTCTTTTTCAAATTCGTCTTTATTAGTTGTTCTTAACAACTCTTTTTTATCAAATTTGAATACAGGTGCCTGTTGATCAAGAGTTGAGTCTGGTCCAAAAACTTTTGTTAGTCTTTGCCAAATTGTATAATTGTTTTCTGCCATGTCTATAAATATAAAAAACTAAGGGAATAAGTTAAGAGCGTCTACCCCCAAATAACCAAGAATATTCCATATAATCTTTTTTCAAACTTTCTCTACTGTTCATTTGATCACCTACATAACCAGGAATAGAAGGGTTGAAATTTGCTACTTTATGACTTTCGTCACTTTCTCTTACCGACCAACTGTCTACCATGGCTTTTGATTGTTCTGTTAATTTATTTAATTTTTTAAAAGAATTTTCACCAACATAAATAGCCATTGCTATAGCCATAATCAAATCATCGTGTTGACCTTTCATATGGTCTGGTCTTCCGTTTATATAAACAAATGTATTTAATTCGTTAAGTAATCTAATAGATCGAACCTTAAACTTATATCTAAGACATTCTTCAAAAGCGGATACTATTTGGACACGTTTAGAATTAAAGTTTAGTCCAGGAATTTTATCATCCATTTTAGGATCATACTTCCACTTATTGAAGGCATCTTTTCCGTCAACATATAAATCTCGATAACCTAATTCCTGTAATTTCCTAGATGTTGACACACCCATTCCTCCTGTAATATCAATAACAATAAATGCGGAATACATAGTTGCCCATTTATATGCTATTTCAGCAGCTACATCTGGCGGTATTTTTCCTAAATATTCTAAAACTTGTTCTCTTTCGTCAAAATCTATTATACAAAATGTTGTAAAATCCTCACTATCACCTCTAGATACGTCAATACCCATAATATACTTGTGACCGACAATAGGTTCCTTCCATTGCCAAAGTGCTCCACCCATAAATTTAAAACTTGGTTCTTGAATGCAAGTTTCACGTAAATAATTTACTGTTTCTGATGGTATTACATTATCACCCGATCCTAAAAAATTACATTCTAATTCTTGCGATATTTTTCGTCGGTCAAACTTTAATTTTTTTGCCATAGATTCGAACCAAGATGACAATGGTTTGTATCCATCAGTGAAGTGTTTTTTAATCTCTTCAAAATCTCTTTCACGAGGATTTATATTTGAATAATCTAATGTTATTTCATCATCGTTATAATCTTCTCTATTTAAAAGATAATGTATAACATCTTTAACTTTGACAAGTTTCAAATCAGAAGTATACCTGGGGTCTCTATACCAGAACAATTCTGTTACTCTAAAATCGTTCATTCCCTTTAAAGCCTGATCGTATATTTGATAATATATTGGATCAAATCCGTTAGGTGTAGAAATTACAATTACTTTACCCCCAGTAGACAGGGATGCCATACAAGCGGCCCAGAAATCATTATCCGCCTCTATATAGGCGGCTTCATCAAATATAAGAGTAGTTGGTGTATAACCACGTAAGGCGTCTTTAGATGTGGCAACGGCTTTGACTTCACAACCATTACTTAGTTTGAAATGTCTTTGTGAATTTTTTTCATTCGAAAAGTTCACACCTAACCAATCTGGCCATTGATCAACAAATGCTCTAATTTTATTTGCCATCTCAACTGCAGTATCTAATTTATTTGCAATAATTAGAATTTTTTCAGGTCTACTTTTTTTGGCAAAAACTAATTTTTTAGAAATCCAAGCAGATGTAACAGTAGAAACACCAGCCTGTCGATACTTCAAAGCGATATTTTCTTCGAACTCTTCAAAATCATCAATTAAATGTTTTTGATCAGGAAATAATTTAAGAGGTACATAACCTTTTTGTGTGTTATCATAGGTTTGTAAGTAAGTACTCATCGCATAGTCAGTATCTTTGATACACTTTGCGTATTCTAATAAGACTTGTTCTCTAGTTAAACCCATTAAGTAAGTGAAATTCCTAGATCACCTAAGAATCCTTGCAGTCCATCATCATCGTCGTCATCGTCATCAGAATATTGATTAATCGCGTCTTCATAATCGTAACCTTTCAGTTCATCGATTATTTCATCAACCATATTAGACACAATTTTTTTACCTTCATCTGAACCTGACAATATCATACGAGCAACCTTAAAGAATTCATCGGTAGTTAATGAAGAAAATCTTGAGAATAGATAATTTTGTATCTCTCTCATATCATCTTCGAATAATTTGTCTGGATAAGATTCTGTAAACTTTTCCCAAATTACAGGTCCGAGTCTTAAATCCCATACTTCATAAGGTAGAGTATCCTCTGCGCCCATAACCATTTCAGCGGCTCTAGGGTCGTCAGGTAAACCTTGAGTACCCAATACCTCGTAAACCCCCTTTATTAGTTCATGTACTAGGACTGGGAAAAATAAACCTTTAGCTTTGATTGTTGGTGGATCGGTAGTTTCATCAACTTCTTCGGATCCTTCAGCACCTTCTCCCGATTCTGCAGCCTTCATTGTCATAGCATCTGGCATAATCCAATACAGTAAATCGTTTATAGACATCAAAACACCGTATAGATTAAGTAATTCAGGATTAATATTATTGATTTCTTCGCTAACTAAATTGAACATATAATGTCCCTTTTTAGAAGCTCCTTGAATTAGTGAATTTATGAATCTTCTTTTTGCCTTTTCTAAATCGAACTTTTCAAAAGCCGCCATGAAGTTTTCCAAATCATCTTCAGCTTCTTCAGAATCCACTCCGAATACTTGCTGGATCTCTTCATCTTCAAATTCTTCTGGTTGTCCTTGCATTTTAGAAGTATCAATTCCTCCTGGCATTGACGTTAACTCAACATCATATTGAAAAGCATCATCAGGAATTGACATCTCTTTTTTGACTAGATTAACCGCTAACTGTTCTAAGAAACCTTCATTATTCGACTCCATTTCTTTGACTTTAGAAACTGCATTCATCAACATCGATTGAAGTTGCATAAATGCGTTTTGACCTGCAACTTCTTGCATCCCAGTATACTGCTTTACTTTTTCAACAACATCTTTAAATCTTTTAGATGCAATTAACTCAGCAAAGGTATTATCAAACTCATCTTCCTCTTTACCAGGAAATGCCGGATTATCGGAAAGTGGGGTATCACCACCCGATATTTTTCTTTCGATGTCTGGATCCATTCTTTCAGGTCCATCATATTGGATTTGTTCTTTAATATTACTCATCTTTAAATGTTATGTTGATGTTATCAAATTTAAAAAAGTCTGGAATTGTTTTGTCTTCGGCTTTAGGTTTAGGTGAATGTTTTGGTTTATAAGGTGTTCCTCTTTTTGGTTTTTCCTTTGTACCTGGTTTTACTCTTGTCGGTGCAGTCTCAGTATTACCGGCTTTAGGTTTAGGTGAATGTTTTGGTTTATAAGGCGTTCCTCTTTTTGGTTTTTCCTTTGTACCTGGTTTTACCCTTGTCGGTGCAACTTCTTGTTCAATCAAATCTTTTTTTGTTATCATACCTTCCGTTTGTAAAATCAAAGGTACTAAAGATTCTTCTAATTTCCTAACACTTTCTTTTTTAACGTCAAGGACACATCTTTCGAATTTTTTCTCTTCTTCTTTGGTATACGAATCCCTCTTCCTTCCTACTAAACCTAAAGAAGAAGTACAAACGGCGTATGGGTTATCTGTATCCTCATCAACCATTCCGTCTTGATAATCACTCATTCCATCATCAGAACTAGGACCGACTTGTTTTGGTTCTTGAGTTTGTTGTCCTTTGTAAGGATTTATATTATCTACATCCTCCTCTCCTAATTCTTCCATATCATTTTTAAGACTCGCAATATTTTGTCTTAAATTTGTGACTTTATCACTCAAATTATCAACATCTGATTCCTGTTCAGTGAACAATTTTTTATGGAGTCGGTTAATGTCCCTCTCGTTCAAATGATTTAAAGTATTGATTGAGAACCCTCTACTCAATAATTTTAATATTTTAGAATTGTTATTCATTTCCAATTAATATTTTATCAGTCGATAGTATTAAATCTCTTTCATAAATCTTATCTTCAACACTTTTAAGTGATTCGCCATAAGAAAAAACTAACCTATCGAATTTTTTATTTATAACATAGTTCGATTCTTCATCTTCCCATGCCAATGCAATGACTCCGTCAATAGAGTCGTAAAAAGAGAAAAAATCAGAGTCTTGAACTAATGTCAATTCAAGACCTGAATTTTTCAAAATTTTAACTTCAGTTATGTATTCTAAATTAGGAGGTTCTGGTTTTGACATGGAGGGACTTTCATCCCAACCTTCACCCCAAACGTTTTCTTTATCAGAAAAGATAAATTCATACACATTATCCCCCCTATAGTTTGGTCCTAATTCATTTACAAAGACAAGTTTCATAATATTTCACCTGAAGCAGTAACCTTAAATTTACTATTATCAGATTCAAAAATCAAATTTTTGAGATTTGTTCTTCCTATAAATTTAACTTCTTTATTTTCATTTACTAAATTCTCAGATGAAATTTGTTGCTCTACAGAAGATGCAAATTTATTGATTTCTTTTTTCAATTGAACTTTTCTTAAAGTTTCATTTAAAAATGATTTAGATCTTAATTCTTCATTAGTTTCTTTGTCGTAATATTTTGAAATTACCTTTTCAGCTTTTGATTCTGAGAAAATTTCATCCATGACCATTTCTAATGGTTCTGATTTTTCTTCATCATCCATACCCATATCTAAATCCAAATCCAAATCTAAGTCGTCACCAGAAGTGTCTATATCAATATCACCTTCCATATCATCATACTCTACCTCTTCTTCAAAATTTTCCAAGACATCATCTTTATCCTCTTCAGTTAAGTTTTCAAGAGTTAAAGCTGAAATTATTGAATTTAACACATATTTAATTTCTTCAGAAGTTAGTCCTTGTTGACTTTCCAAAGAACGTAATTTTTGCCCCAGTTTACCAACTAACTTTTGAACTGATTTAAATGAAGTTTCCTCATCACCTCCTTCTGGTGTACCTGAATCATCATCAGTGTCTAAATCCATATCCATATCCATTTCCATATCATCTGATGGTGTATCTAAATCTAAATCAAGATCCATTTCTTCACTACCACCATCATCGGTCATATCCATGTCAAGAGACATGTCACCACTCATATCATTCATAGGTAAATCATCTGATGGTTCAGGTTTTGGTGTTTTCAAAACAAATTTCTTTTGTTCTTGAAATAAATCAATATTCGCATCATGTTCATTCAATCGATTCAATTCTTTAGCTAAAAGGTTCATTTCTTTTAATGCTTGAGAAAAAGATTTATGATGTCTTCTATTTTTGATATTTGTTCTATAATCGAAAGTTTCTGATTCGTCTAATTTTACTTTGATTATGTAACCTAATTTTTCTTTTTCGATACCATAGGTTTTACCGTCTGCTAACTGAACAACAGATTCTGTAATATTTTTTGTATTAATATCTTTTTGTCTAAAATTAGCAATTTCTAAAATTCTTTTGATTTTATCTTCGCCCTCTAATTTTTCACTTCCTAATGGTTTTAAATCTGACATGATCTTTTTTTTTTGTATTAATTTTGTAACCCATCATGACCTATCCTTACTGTTGAACATTGTGTTCTAGTATCCCCAGTTGTACTTTGACTATATGTATAATAAACCGCGTGTTCAACACTTTGTCTTGTTCCACCAGTGACTGGAGGGACAGTTGCCGCGTTATTAGTAGTACATGCTGTAAATTCTGCCATGATAATATTTTTTATATAAATATGTAGAATTACTGTTAATTACTCCATAGACAATAAATTATCTATGGTATCGTTTTTGAAATCAAATAATTTTTCAATGTAACCGTTTCTTCTAAGGAATTTAAATACAAGATTTTCGTATGAAAATTCACCATCCTTCTCTAAACCCACACTTCTATAATCTTTGATCTTATCTTGCAGTTCTCCGATTTTTTCGAGTGTTCCATCATTCACTTGATTATCATAATCTTCAATTAGATTATCAATTTTTTCCATCCAACATTCTGATTTTTTCAATAATAGTTTAGTATCAATATTAGCGGATATTTTTTCAGGTTTTACAATCCAATCATCAAATAAGACAGAGTATACACCACTCGAAAAATGAGGCTCATTATCATCTTGAACGTACAACTCAACTTCATATCCTTTAACTGTTATATCGTGAGTTGAATTAAAGACTGTTTTTTTTAACTTGAATAAGTCCTTAAATAATTCTTCTTGGTCTCCTACTTCATCATAATTATATATGATATGTAAATCAACATCTGAATAATCTGACCAATTGTAGTTAGCTAACGATCCTGTCATTGTCACATCTTGAACAAACAAATCAAAACCTAAAAAGTTTACAAAAGAATTTGCAATATCTAATAGGGATTCTCTAACATCTTTTTTCATTTTGATAGAGGTATCGTTTACATCCCATATTTTGGAATCTAGTTCATTTTTAGTCTTGAAACTTTTTAAGATTTTTTCGTCTTTCATTGTTATGAGTTTAGTTTTTTATATTTAAATTTTTTAGATATTTCTTTATTAAAGAATCTACCTTGAGACTCTGCCATTCTTAGTTTTGTAAAGGTTTTGTGAGGAACTTTGTAATATTCATATTCATTACCATTTTTAAATGTAACTGTTAGTGTTTTTGATAATGTATCATAAATAGTTTTCATCAAGTTGGATGAATCTATTTCACATATAATCTTTTTTCCTTTTACTTTTTCTGATTTTATAGACATATTAAAATTGTTTCTTTAAAATATAGGTTTTATATTTATTATCTTCAAAGAATATTTTTTTTATTACTGTCGAAACATTATTTAATTCTCCCTGTCCAAATGATTGTTCAGCATTTGAGGTGGCGATACCTGATGAAGTATTTTGACTCATACTCGTACCAACACCAAAGTGAAGTGTTTCTCCATTTACGTCGATAGTACCGTATCTAGAATTTGTTTCGTCAATTTCTTTTAGAATCTCTGATATTCGCTTTCCATTGTAATCACCTAAATTATTTTCTTTGGTATCTTTTACGGATTTATTGATCACTTCTTTAGCCTTATCTAAACCTTTTTTGATCCCTGTCTTGATCCCTTGGAAAACTTGTTCATCAACCTCTGATTCTGTTAGACCCATCATAATTTTTATTTCGTTAACTTCTCTTAAAATTTTCTCGTACATAATGGTTAATGTTTTGTTATAAATATCTTAAGAAAAAAAAACACCCAGAAGGGTGTTTAATTTAGAGTGAGACCACACGTTTCTTTTTCTTTTTTATTTCTAAATACGGAAACTTAATCCTTAGTATTCCATCTTTTATATCTGCACTTATTTGTGACTGGTCCACGTCTATGGGAACTTTATATTTTTTTGAGTAAGTATACGACATATCACTCATTATTTCATTTTCTGATTTATAGTTACCGACTATAGATAATACATTATCACCAATCTCAAGGTTTAAATTTTTCTTATTCATTCCAGGTAAATAAGATTCCATAACATATCCTTTATCATTCCGAAAAACTCTTTCGGAATAATTGTTATCTTCATTGAAGAAGTGAGGATCATCAAAAATTGATTCGAAAATTGTTTTTGGGTAAAAAAGTAACTTATTCATATTTTTTTTATTTTGACTTAAAAATAGAAAAAAT
>UEXM01003273.1_pt1 | contig 10513 bp, 26 predicted proteins | sample 1796661 | NCBI WGS metagenome assembly UEXM01 (sample SAMEA4772469, study PRJEB27181) | metagenome
GTTGAGTATATAAACTTATCGGCATATCCTAACATTTAGGTTATGATTATTAAGTAGCGTTAACCACACGCGAGTATTACCCACAATAAAAACCACGCATTATTAAAATGGCTTCAACAGTATTACAACGCTCCGGCGTTTCATCTAACTGGGAGCAGTTTTGCAAGTGGGTAACAAGCACCGATAACCGCCTCTATGTGGGCTGGTTCGGAGTGCTTGCTATTCCTACGTTGCTTGCTGCAACCATTTGCTTCATTATCGCCTTCGTTGGCGCACCACCTGTAGATATCGATGGCATTCGTGAACCAGTTGCAGGATCGCTCCTGTACGGAAATAATATTATATCGGGAGCAGTTGTCCCGTCTTCAAACGCAATTGGACTCCACTTCTATCCCATCTGGGAAGCAGCTTCACTCGACGAGTGGTTGTACAACGGCGGACCTTTCCAACTCGTCGTTTTCCACTTTCTCATCGGTATCTACGCTTACATGGGACGAGAATGGGAACTTAGCTACCGGTTAGGTATGCGCCCATGGATCTGCGTCGCATATAGCGCACCCGTTGCTGCAGCTTCTGCTGTATTTCTTGTCTATCCTTTTGGACAAGGATCCTTCTCTGACGCAATGCCTCTCGGGATCTCCGGTACATTCAACTATATGTTGGTGTTCCAGGCAGAGCATAATATCCTTATGCATCCGTTCCACATGTTGGGCGTGGCTGGTGTCTTCGGCGGCAGCTTATTCAGCGCTATGCATGGCTCTCTTGTTACATCATCTTTGGTTCGAGAAACAACTGAAACAGAGTCACAGAACTACGGTTACAAGTTTGGCCAAGAAGAAGAGACGTACAACATTGTGGCTGCTCATGGCTACTTCGGTCGCCTGATCTTCCAATATGCATCGTTCAACAACTCTCGCTCACTGCACTTTTTCTTAGCTGCATGGCCGGTCGTTGGTATCTGGTTCACTGCTCTTGGCGTGTCAACCATGGCCTTCAACTTAAATGGCTTTAACTTCAACCAGTCCATCAACTCTGCTGAAGGTCACGTCATCAATACTTGGGCTGACATCCTGAACCGCGCAGGTCTCGGAATGGAAGTGATGCACGAACGTAACGCTCACAATTTTCCGTTAGACTTGGCAGCTGCTGAGACTACTTCTGTAGCTCTAACTGCACCTTCTATCGGTTAATCCACAAGCAACAATTAGTTTAGATAGGCTCACAAGTGTGGGCCTTTTTTATGGAAAGAAAATGCTATAGATGCAATGTAATTAAATCAATCACTGAATTTTATAAAGATGGACGTAAGACTGGACGTCGCAACTATGAATGTAAAGAGTGTACTAAAGCAAGGGTTAAAGCTACCCGAGACCCAGAGCGAGCAAGAGATCTACACTTGCAGCGTACTTACGGCATCACTCTTGATACTTTCAATGGGATGGTGTCTACTCAAAGCTCCAGATGTGCCTGCTGCGGTTCTTCAGAACCTGGAGGAAAGCACAATCAATGGTGTGTGGATCACGACCATGTAACTAACAAAGTCAGAGAACTACTTTGTAAAGACTGCAATATTGTCTTGGGAATCGTCTCTGACAGTCCATTACATCTAAAAAAACTAATTCAATATATAGCTAAACACAATGATTGAACTTCTTACTTACTACGTGATCGGTGGTGCACTACTTGTTGGTGCTCCTGCTGTATTCTTCCTGATTGCCTTTATGCCTGCCTTGCAGAATACCAAAGGTAGAATGGTTGGATACAAAGATCACAAGCAGTATGGTGATATCTCATCTTATGAGAATTCACCAACTGATCTATCCAACTTCTACCTAGTATTATCTGATGATTAGACCTTTATTTACTCTCATTTTCGCTGCAGTTATGTGGGTGCAAGTCCCACAATGGAACGACGATTGGAGTAAATGTGCTGTTGATGTACCTGACGTTGCTTGTCATTGGTATATCACTGCTCCTGATTCCACAATGGGTAAGGGATTTAGCTGGGCTAATGCACCATGGTTTTCTGTTGAAGGACTACGTGATATTAGCAATTTAAACAATACAGTCATGTCACTGCAAAATTCCTAATTATTAAACCATTAGGCTAACTATTAGCTAATATAAATTTGAGAGCGAAGAAGAACTACGTCAGCTCTTGGTCCAATAAAGTTCAGGCCTTTTTTGTAGTTTCCTGCCTGGTAATTGAGAGTCTTTCTGTCTGATCTACAGAGAGGCTTCCCTTTTAAACAAACAATCCACAAACAATTATATTATGACTATCATTAATGAAGATGGCGGAAGAACAAATATTTTCGCCAAAGAACCACAAGTAAAAGTTATGGAGGTAACTGTGTCACACAATGAAAAAGCTGAAATGCTGAATGGACGTCTTGCGATGCTTGGAGTCATTGCTGCAATCGGTGCTTACTGCGTTACTGGGCAATTAATTCCAGGCGTCTTTTAATTACAACTTGATTGATTGATTAGTATCAAGGCCCATGAAAGTGGGCTTTTATAATATGAATTCATTTAACTTTACGGTAGTAGTAATGCTTACTTCTGTGCTTATTGCTTCTTACATTGTTGTCAACCCATTTAATCATCTTCATTTCTAATGCCTGACTTTTCTAAAGAGGAATTGCGAGATGTAATGCATGCAATTCGACATTATCAGATTTATCATGTTTCTATAAATAATCCTAGATATTCGGAATACAATAATATTTTAAGCAAATTAGAGGAGGGCATTGCAAGTAAAGATGCCGAACCTGATAGCAAGTTTAGTCGTCAAGTATATCTCAATTGGCTTGAGCAGCAGCAACAAGAATGGGATCTGGAAATTGGATCAAGTTATGATTAATTCATTTATTAAGACTTTCTGAATTGAAAGCAATCGCCGGTTAACACCGGTTAGATTAATAGTGTCCGCAAGGGCGAAGAATATATAATCACTCTGTAAATGCAAATCACAAGACCACATCTCAAAGAAATTACTGAAGTAATTGAAGATACCGTTGAATACGCCTGCGACAAATATCAGCTGTCCGGTGAGCTGCTTTGGACTGTTATTGAGACTCTAGCCATTGCAAAACTTGCAGAGCTCCGAGGTGAAATTTCAGCCTAATGACAACCGTAAAACTTGCTGATCTCTTCATGCATTTCGTAAAGCAGTTGCTTATCGAGCACGAAGCAGATGACCCACTCCGTGTCTATCAACTTGTAGCAGACAGGTGTCAAGCGCAAGCTAATCAATTAGCTGCGTCTGATCCAGACCGTAACAAATAAAACATTACCGGCTAACGCCGGTTATCTCCTTCTTTGTCGATTGCAAAAGTGAAGGTTGATCTCATCTTGAGGCGCACGGGCACAACAATCGGCTCCATCGTTTATTTACTTTTTTACAACTATGACAAACACTCCTATCAGCAACGATGTCAGCGCTCTTGTAGCGGACGTTACGTCCAGCGACGTAACTGTTGACTTTATGTTTGGAGTTGGACTGGTCAAGGACTCCGAGGCAGTCTTCTTCCAGTACGTCGGTGAGAGCGCCACACCTCAAGCTCTAGTTCAAGCCAACGGCAAACCCGTTACTCGTATTGGCAATGTATTTCTAACGAACATCAGCATTGTTGAAAACTTTGGTGATTTCAATCAAACCAAGCTAAATGTCTTTCTCAAGACTCAACAAGGAGCCTCTGTAATGCTTACGTCAGGCTTGACGACTATTTGGTCGCAGTGTCTACTTACTAGCCTTCAGGGGCTCGTCAACGCTGACGCACTTACTTCCTTGATCTCTATTGATACTTGGAAGGGTACGACCCAAATGCGTCCTTGTTTCGCTGCGATCCGCAACGGACAGACCAAAGTCACTTGCAATGACACTTACAGCTTGTTCTGTGAAGCACGTGGCAATCGTGATGCTGCAGCCAAAGAAACTATTGCTCGCAACGTCGTCGCTAATGTCCAGAATCTTCTGGACACTGAAGTACAAGAAGTAGTCGTTAACCAAGAAGTAGCTGAGTTCTGATGCGCAGCTTTACGACTGAGTCTGTTGGTCGTTTAAAGAACGTGCGGCGCAACATAAGCGCCGTGCTTCTTAACTTACCAATCATTCCATCTGAAACATCAGTTGCAACACTGCTTGTATTACTCGATCACTTTGCTGAAAACCCTGAAGAATACGGGGATTTACTTAAATCTAAATTCAAATGAACGTTAGCGACTTACCTGATTATGACGTCCTCGATGTCGTACTTCTGTGCCACGCGGCACTGGCCCAAGACTCACCAGAATTTCCTACGCACTATCTCAACCAGATACTCAACATCATGTTTGGTTATCTCACTAGTGATCAGCGCCAAGAAGTCGAAGTGTATCTTGCTGAAAAGAAGTATCTTCCACCTCTAAAACTTCACCTACCTAACTCATGACACTGTCTGCTATTGAGGAAACCAACTTTCGCAACTACATCGTCCATCGACTAATGCTTGAAATCGAACGTCTCATTCCTGAATACATTCACACCAACCCTTACCTCATTCCTGATATTGAGGACAAAGGTTATGAGTCTGTCGAAGAAGCTTATGTCGAAGACGCAAGCAACATCTCCTTTCACTGGAAACCTGACCCTTTCGGAAGATCATAAATGAAAGACTACGACGTAGTTTATATAGATAAAGAAGGTGACAAGCAAGACTTTGTAGTCACCGCTCCTGATGCACGAGTAGCGATTAACAACACAATCGAGCTTTGCCCTGATTGCCGTCGTGTTATTCGCTGCTCACCTAAACCAATGTTCGAGGACTAATGTTCAAACTCAACACTGAAATGGAAGCAATCCCTGTGACTGCTCCTAAAGTTCGCACTGTCTTCAATCCAACTACTCTGGAAGAAGATCATCACTATGGCTATGAAGCCGAGATTCAATACAAACGAAAGCCACCCGCAACTCGTTTGATTTTGTGTGATCGATTAGACACAGTAAATGTTGGCGAACCCGTCATGATTTCCTATCATATGGGTATGCGCTGCTATCAACATAGCAGAAGCATTACAATCTCAAACTCCGATAATTGTATTGGAGGTTTTTATTATACGGATGGTTCTTCCGCTAATTAATATCATGAAAAACTATCATCTCTATGTCTTTACTCAAGACGCATGCCCTCCTTGCGCAAGGCTTAAAAACTTTGTAGCTACTTTGCCTCAAGATGATCAGGCAGAGATTGACTTTGTTCCAATGAAAACAGCTGCTGGCGAGCGAACAGCTTTAGCTGAAGAGCTTGAGGTTGAACTCACACCTACTCTCGTTGTTATTCACGAAGATCTATTCTGTTTAATTGATCCCGATGGTGATGAGTTCTGTGATCGTATTGCCGAGCCAGTGGAACGCTATGTAGGAGCAAATAGCATTATTGAAAATCTTGATACCACTATTGACGCTTACACATACGCACACCCTGAGTAATGAATAATAACGACTACCTATCACTTTCTAATAAATTAGAAGACTGCATACCCTTACTTAAAAGGGTAGGTACTCGTACGGATGAAGAGCTCCTTAGAACAATGTTCTGGAAGTACTACGAAAAATATAACAATCTAAAAAATAACACCAATGAAATCGAACGTAATCCGAGCAAAGGGTAAGATTTACAAGGAAAGTGGCAATGGATACTTCAATGTAGAACTTGACGAACCTGAAGGACATCTTTGCCTTTGCCGAGCATCTGGACGACTAATCACACGTAAAATCCAACTTCTAGTTGGTGATCGAGTCACTGTCGAACTCTCACCTTTTGATCTCACAAGAGGTCGTATCACACTAAGAGAAAAATAAAAATGTCACTAGGAAACCAAGCACGGACTTTTCGTGAAGTCTTCAATCAGAAAATTTTAAGTAATCTTTCTGCATATGGTCAGATTGATCAAGATCTTTGGAATATGCAAATTGAACTAATTCGAGAAGAATCAGCAGAACTTCTTGAAGCTGCTGATGAATGCTTCGCTGACCCTGAAAATCTTGATAGGAGAACCGATCTCGCTAAAGAGCTATCTGATTTAGTGTTTGTTGCTTATCAATTTGCTGCTGCATTTAACATTGATCTTGATGGGGCAATGGCCCTCGTGTTCAACTCTAATATGAGTAAACTAGATGAACACGGAATGCCAATTTATCGAGAAGATGGCAAGGTTTTGAAAGGTCCTAATTACGAATCGCCTGATCTCTCCTCTTGCGTTCCATCTCCAATGCTCACATTTGATTACGACACTAATGGAAAATAATGTTATTGCTCGCACGGGACGTGTTCAATCTTGGATTGATGACCCTAATAGTCGTCTTCCAGTATCTTGCACTGTCTTTGTGGTCGAAGATTCGATGGAAGGGCCGAACGGAATTGAAGCCAGCTGGCGCTTTGTTAGTCATGCCCTGCGCTTCGGTGCAGGTGTTGCCGTCCATCTTTACAAACTCCGTCCCGCCGGACACGATAATGGCAAAGGGCTATGTGCCTCTGGTCCTGTCTCGTTCGGGAAAATTTATTCATGTTTAAATGAACAGCTACGTCGCGGCGGTGTCTATAAAAATGGTGCTGTCGTGTTGCATCTTGATATCAATCATGCAGATATTCTTGAATTCGTAGAACTTCCTAGACATGAGATTCCTTGGGCCAAACGTTGCGTCAACCTCACGGATGAACTGTGGGCTGTTGCTTCTGAAGAAGTACAGGACGCAATCTTAAAAGGAATCGCACGTGGTGACATCTGGCTTGCCAAGATCCGTCATGATCAGCACGGACAACGAATTCACGCAAACGTTTGCCTAGAAGTCTTTTTGCGCAGCCGTGGCACTTGCCTCTTGGAACATATCAACCTCGGCGCATGTCGTCCCGAAGATCTACCAGCAGCATTTATTGCAGGCATGACTGAACTGATTGACCTGCACGCCAAAACTGGTGTTGAAAAAACTGGTGAGTATCTTTCTCAAGAAGAAGATCGCCAGGTAGGACTAGGAATGCTTGGTCTAGCTAATTTGCTTGCTCTAGAAAAAGTTACCTATGCTCAATTCGGTGAAGCACTAAATGCACACTTGTATCCTGATGGAGATTACATTACGACTCCAGAAGCTCGTAAAATAGTTAAAGAACTTCAGCTAGGGATTGACTCAGCAGCAGCACTTGCTGAAAGAGCCAACATGGATCGATGCTTTGCTATCGCTCCTACTGCATCTTGTAGTTACCGTTACACAGACCGAGCAGGCTATACAACAGCCCCTGAATTGGCACCACCGATCGGGCGCACAGTTGATAGGGACAGCTCAACTTTTGGTGTTCAATCTTACGATTATGGTGACATCGAAACTGCTGATCAAGTTGGCTTCGATGATTACAAAAAAGTAGTTGATGGCATTATGGAAATGTTGTCACGTACTGGATTGGCGCATGGCTATAGTTACAACACATGGAGCGACGTAGTTCAATACACGCCTGAGTTTATTGAAACATGGCTGCAATCGCCACAAACGAGTATGTATTACTCACTCCAAGTCATGCAAAACACCCAAGCAAAGGATGATGCCTTAGCCGCACTTGACGGCAACTTCGGTGAAATGTTCGGCTTCAATGAAGAAGACGATGACGAAGATAACATCCTTGACATATTTAATGATCCTGCAGCTTGTGTTGGCTGCGCTGAATAAACCTATTACCTATACCAATGAAAGCTGAAACTCCTTACCTCCATCTTCATGGCCGCAAACGTACCTGGACTCCTGTCGAGGTAACTGCTGGTCAACTCCTTGAAGGTGGCGAAGACGTTATCAAACGTGCACTAGCACTTCGTTGCTTGGAGATCCCTGTTGGGGACTTTATCTCTGAAGCAATGAAGGGTGATTTGCCTGAAGAGAAGGGTTGCAAAGAGCTTCTGCTTTCTAATGTTGTTGATGAAGAAAATCATGATATTGCCCTCAATTTCGCTGCTAAAGCCCATCAGATCCCCTCTAAATTTGAGAAAGAAGCTGCGCACATTTGTAAAACGTGGCTTGAATTGGACCGTCATCCGGTCCTTAAGGCCGTGGTTCTTGAGCGTTCCGTCTTCTTTGTCTTACTCCCAATCTTCCGATTCCTCGGAGACACAGGATTACGTACAACTAGCGCCGACATCAGCAGAGACGAGCAGACCCACGTGGCTGCGAACACGCTCGTCTGTGAAGCGCTTGGACTTAAATCTGACAAGACCCTCAACAATCTTAGACGCGCTACGGTCGCGTGGACACTTCAGTCCTTACAAGGGGAAGCTAATAACAAGCATCTCTCCAGCAACTTCTGGCTTCAAAGTTCAGATTCTCTATACACACGAGGAAAAGCAGAAGGTCTAGCTGAGACTCGTGCTAGCCGTATGCCTGCATTCTTTGAAACCGCTAACCAAAACTTACCTCAATACGCATAAATGACACACAATATTGCTCGATGGTCCTTGTTAATTTTTTTAGCAGGGATGATCGGCGTTGAATTTTATCAAATCAATAGGTACGAAAAATACCTAACCACTCAAGTTTGTACTATCAATAATGATTGAATTCACTAGAGAAGAAAAATCAGCGAACTCTCTTCAAATACTTGATCAAGAAATTGATCTAGATAAATTTAACGACAAAGGACTACCATCGGATACTCATATCGTTATCTATGAATACGAAGGCGTTACTAAAGTTGATGCCGTTCGTGCCTATACACTAGTAGATATTTTTGATACTTACTACGATAAAATCAAAGGTCAGGGCAAAGTTCTTAAGATTGCTTCTGGTTACGGAAATATACGTCCTAATCTATATGGAAAGATTAAAAGTGAACAATGAATACGGAACAGTAGCTTACTTTCAAGAAATATTTTCTGATTTTGTTGGTGATATACAACACGATAGCCCTGAGTTAAGTGATAATCTAGTTGAAGCATTTAAGTTAGCTATTGCTGAATATCGCGACTATTACGCTAATCAAGTCAATGAACTTGACAGAATCAGTGACAAATTAAATGACTAAACAAGACTACATCAAAAAACTCGTTATTATTGTTAAACAGAAAGCAGAACTCTGTACTGTCAAACAACTTCGAGTACTAATTAACTCTTATAAATAATGCACGATGCTAAACTTATCTGGGTCACACCAGATGCAGAGGCACTTATTGCAAAAATTGCACGTGTCTCTAATCCTAAAAATGAAGATAATCCTGATTCCGAAAGGCTTCTGCGTTATCTAATTAAGCACAAGCACTGGTCACCATTTGAAATGGCATCTATGTGCGTTGAGATTCACACTACACGCGCTATCTCTCCCCAGATTTTACGTCACCGGAGTTTTTCTTTTCAAGAGTTTAGCCAACGGTATGCAATTCCTACTGATACCTTTGCGACTGTGCTTCCGAAACTTCGTCGCCAAGATGAAAAGAATAGACAAAACTCTATCGATGACCTTGCTAGTGAAACTGCTGAGTACTACGAAGACCGTATTGATAAGCACTTTCGTGAAGGCGTTGAACTTTACGAATCACTGCTGCACTCTGGTGTAGCTAAAGAGTGTGCTCGTTCGGTACTGCCTATCAACACTGTGACACGGTTGTATATGTCAGGCACAATTCGCAGTTGGCTACATTACGTTGACCTACGCAGTGACAACGGTACGCAGCGCGAGCATATGTCAATCGCTCGTAGTATTGGTGAAATTCTTGCTACTGAATTTCCAAATATAACTCGCGCAATGTGGGATTAATTCCTATATTGGAGACTGATAAATGATGATCAGTCATAATGAATTTCATTGCTGCAACTGTTGAACTTAGATCCACTATCGCAAATCCGATTAACGCTTATGGGCTCGACTATCGCGGTGCTGATGCTGTTGTGCCCGGCGGTAGTAGTAATGCAGAGGTGCGTCTTCGAGTGCTTTGTTACGACCGTCCCGGAGCTAAACTCTCTGCATTCGAAGGCTGGAAGCCAGGCACACGAGCTCTAGTCACGGGAAATTTAGTTTTCAGTGATGACACTACTAAGCCGCTTGATTTGATTATTACTACTCTTGAAACTAATATTCCTCAAGACATGTATTGTAATCAAATCGTACTAGGCAACGCATTTTTCGGATCTGACGAGATTAAAGAACGAAAAAATGGACAAGTCGCAGTCAAAATCGGCAGCACACTAGACAATTCTGAAGTTACTACTTGGCTTTACTTAGAAACACATGAATCAAGAAAGAAAAAACTTAATGAGCGAATCCGTAAAGGACGGGCTCTTTGCGTTCAAGGTTATATCCGTGAATATCGCAAAGACGATTCTGACAGTCCTTACCGAGCCATCGTTGCTAGCGATTTCAGCACTCGAAAAGAAAAAGAAAGAGCTAATAAGAACCCACAAACAAACGGTTCAGCAGCGGGCTACGCAGAAGTTGATCCAACTCCGGACTACTGAGCGTCAAGAGCACTTAGTCAAAAATAAACCTGGCTGGAGCGCACC
>UEXM01003277.1_pt1 | contig 10504 bp, 8 predicted proteins | sample 1796661 | NCBI WGS metagenome assembly UEXM01 (sample SAMEA4772469, study PRJEB27181) | metagenome
AGAATTTACCCGAAGCCAAATGGTAGTGAACCAGAAAAGTTTTGGGTTAATTTTAGAGTCTCTGAAGATGCATTTGACGAAGAAGCCGACAGACAATTTGGCGCTGGTGGTGTCAACAATATGAACACGTTACCGTTCCCAAATGTACCATATCAGAATATCAACAGCATTGGAAAGCAGTGGATAAGAAGATATGCATTGTCTCTGTGTAAGGAAACCCTAGGACAAGTTAGGTCTAAACTAGGCAGCATTCCTATCCCTGGCAATGACATAACCCTAAATGGTCCAGCATTGATTTCTGAAGCAAAAGAAGAGCAGAACTCACTAAGAGATGAACTAAAGACTGTTCTGGATGAACTTGTCTACGGTAAACTTGCAGAGGGGGACGCACAAATCCAGGAAAATATTAATAATGTTCTTGGTAAAGTCCCATACGGGATTTATGTGGGATAATATAGATGGCAAAATGGACACAACCAACTAGCCCTCCACCTCCTTTATTTGTCGGACAGGCAGAAAGGAACTTTGTTAAGCAGATCAATGATGAACTCATCGAGCGAATTGTTGGTCAGCAAGTTCTATACCTTCCGATAGATATGGAAACAACAAATTATCATAAACTTTACGGGGAAGCTTTGAAAAAAACATTTCTTCCTCCTGTAAGGGCATACGCCCTTGTTGAATATAATGGCTCTAGTAGAGTCCAAGAACAGTATGGATTTGATAACGTGTACAATATAACGGTTCACTTTCATAAGCGCCGCCTGACACAAGATCAAAATTTATTTGTTCGTTTAGGTGATTTTGTGCAATACGATGGAATGTATTTTGAGATTGTTGATGTTTTTGAGCCTCGCTATTTGTTTGGACAAGACGGAGATTTTGGCGATGGTACATCTTTAGAGGTTACGGCTGTTTGTAAGCAAGCAAGAAGAGGATTATTCGATGCCAATTAGAACACCCACAGATGTAGATCTTAACGCATCTTACAGCCTGGCAGCATCATCGCTGGAGGACATAGATTCTGCACTGTATAATCATATAAACAACAAATTTAATATCTTTGTCAACACAAACAAGGGCTTTGAAAAAGTTCCAGTAATATTCTCAATACCAGAGAGAGCATTCCAGATCAAAAATGATCCAACTCTTCGAACAGAAAACGGCAGAACACTAGTGTACCCACTCGTGTCAATATTGAGAGGTAATGTGACAGTTAATCCAGCCAATAAAGCTAGATATGGGGTAGAGATACCGCCGTACTTTGATTATTACAAAAAAGGTGGCTCTATTCAGATAGCAAGGCAGATACAACAAAAGAAAACAAGGAATTTTGCGAATGCAAATTCAATAAGAAGGTCAAAAAATAAAACAGACGAGAACTTTCAAACAGGACCAGGCGTAAATGAAGATGTGGTCTATGAATCTCTGCTCATACCCATGCCAACTTATGTAGAAATAGATTATAGTATTACATTAGTTTCTGAATACCAACAACAAATGAACGAACTGGTGACTCCTTTTATGGCCGAGACAGGAACACCTAGTGTATTCAGGATAGAGCATGAGGGAAATAAATATGAGTGTTTTGTGGATGGCTCATTCAGTGCTGAGAACAACTCTAGCGGATTAGACGTTAATGAGAGAATATTCAAGACCACAGTTTCGATGAAGGTCCTTGGTTACATCATAGGATCTGATAAAAACCAAAACACTCCAGTTATTGTCCACCGTCAATCTGCTGCCAAGGTAAGGTTTCAAAGAGAACGTGTTGTTTTAGGCGATGAGATCGAAGCGCACATTAATTTGAAGGAAAAATATAGACCATAACATATGTTGGATTTTAGGCTTTCGCCTTACTATTTATTATTAGCAAGATTTGTGGGTATTAATCACACTATTTTGTTTTGAACTATTATAAGAGATACTAACAAAGGGAGACTTGAGTTAAAATGGCAAATGACCCTTCAAGCAAGTTTAAGTTTATTTCACCAGGAGTATTTGTTGATGAAATCGACAATTCAGCCTTACCGGCAACACCTGGGGCTGTAGGACCAGTTATTTTTGGCAGAGCAAGAAAAGGACCAGCGATGGTGCCAGTGACAGTAGATTCATTTTCTGACTTTGTTGATACCTTCGGCGAGCCCATCGCTGGGACAGAGCCCGGAGACGTATGGAGACAGGGCAATGTTACCGCACCTACCTATGGTGCATACGCTGCTCAAGCTTGGCTTCGGAATAGCTCACCCCTGACCTATGTTCGTCTAGTGGGCGTTCAAGAAGAGGGCGCTTTAACTGCTGGCAAAGCCGGCTTTTCTGCTGGAAATCTTAATTCTACGCCTAATGACGGTGGTGCTTGGGGACTTTTTGTTTTTCCATCCGCTAGTCTCCAGTCGGATAATACAACAACAGTTACCGGTGCATTAGCCGCAACTTTTTATCTCCCAAATGGACGAGTGTTTTTGTCCGGTGCTCGTGTTGATCGAGTTGGTTCTACTGAAGTCCCATCCGGCGGCGCAACAGGGTCAGCTTGTGAACTTTATGAAATAACCGATGATACTTATACCCTCGGAATTACAAGCGACGGCACTGTTGCAAATACTAAGAAAGTAACATTTAGTCTTTTGGATAACACAAAAGCTAATCACATTAGAAAAGTCTTAAACACTAACCCAACAATCACAAATAGTTCAATCACCGCAGCAGAAACTAGAACTGCAATACAGGGTGGCAACTATTGGCTTGGGGAAACATTTGAAAGATCACTAACTGCAAAGGGTGACTCGTCAATTGGTGTTGTTGGATCAGCTATCTCTTCAAAGGCACATGCTGTTATTTGGCCGTTGAGAGATCAGGTTAGTAGCACCATACAGCAGAATAAGTTTAAGTTTGCTGCAACAAAGGGTACAACTGGTTGGTTTATTGCTCAAGATCTTTCTGGCGATACAGCAAGCTATGCTGCAAAGTCACAACAAAAGCTATTTAGAGTTGAAGCCCTCACGGCTGGACAATGGGTTCAGGAATCGGTAAAGATTTCTATTGAGAAAATTAAAGCCCCTCGTGGTGAATTTGAGAAATATGGCTCGTTCTCTTTGGTTGTTCGCAAGATTAGCGATATTGACACATCGCAAACTATTCTTGAACGATTTGATCTTCTGAACTTAAATCCTGCTTCGCCAAACTTTATTGGACAAGTTATCGGAACTCAATACGAGCAATATGATGATAAGATTAAGGGCAATAGAGTTTACGGAGCATATCCAAATAGATCAAAGTATGTCCGCATTGAACTCGGCGCTGAGGTTGAGCGAGGAACGCTAGATCCAGAATATCTGCCGTTTGGTGTTTTCGGGCCTCTCAAATATAGAGGTGTGACAGTTGTCTCCGGCGCTCAAAGCTTTGTGGCTGCTGCTCCTAGCTTGTTGCCTTATTCTGGCGCACTATCAAGTAACTCCCCTACTGACAAAACAATACTGTTCGGTGGTTTGCAGTCAGTATTTGGTGACATTGGTGGAGTTGGACCTTATGCCCTCGGTGGGCAGAGTCCGCTAGCCCTTGCCGCAACTGGATCTGTTCTCGGTTTCGGTAACGGCTTTAGAGATAACGCCCGAATGGGAACGAGCAGGGGTGGATTTAGTGGCTCAATTATTTTCCCAGGTGTTCCTTTGAGAACTCAAAGTGTCTGGGGACGCAATAGAGGAAATTCTAGTGTGTATTGGGGCGCTTGGACCGGACGCACGGCTACCGATCCAAAAATAAATGAAAGTTTGGTTGACATGCTGCGAGCTAGAGCAGAGGGTCTTGAAACTAGCCCTGACTCCACAGATCGTGACATTGAAGGAGAGATAGCAAAGAGAACGTCTGACCCGACTCAGATTGCTTGGTGCTTCTCGCTTGATGACGTCTCAGGATCGTTTGTCGCCGGCTCAACAGTTCCTGTCTCTGGAACATACTCCAATGACCATCGTAAGACTGGATTAAGTATTTCGGCAAATCGCACTTACACGGGTACTTTGGACGCTGGATACGCACAGTTTACAACTGTCCTTCACGGCGGGTTTGATGGCTTTGATATTACAGAAAGAGATCCTTTTAGAATGTCAACAGCTTTTGCAAATGCGACAAGCGATGAAAGTTCGTATCAGCTTCACACGTTACGAAGAGCAATAAATGTTGTCTCCGACCCAGACGTGCTGCAAACAAACTTAATGTCAATGCCGGGCATAACACAAAATACAGCTACAAACTTTCTATTAGAAACGGCTGAAGATCGTGGAGATGCTCTGGCGGTTATAGATATTCAAAATGTTTATACTCCAGATACAGAAAATGCAGATACTGCTCTCAATCGTAACAACTTTACAATTGATCAGGCAGTGAATACTCTTCTGGACAGAAACATTAATAGCAGCTACGGTGCAACCTACGCTCCTTGGGTTAGGATTTTAGATCCAAACAGTTCAAGGAGTCTGTGGGCTCCGCCATCGGTTGCTGCTATCGGTGCATACTCACATACTGACAACAAGGCTGCACCTTGGTTTGCCCCAGCAGGCTTCTCCCGTGGTGGGTTGTCTGATGGAGCAGCCGGACTGCCAGTGTTGGATGTTTCGAAGAGGTTGACATCGGATGATAGGGACAAGCTATATGCTGCTAATATCAACCCAATCGCCAAATTCCCAGCAGAGGGCATTGTAATCTTCGGACAGAAGACCCTGCAACAAACTCGATCTGCACTGGATCGAATCAATGTAAGAAGGTTGATGATCTTCTTGAAGCGTGAGATTTCTTTCATCGCATCGAGATTGCTGTTCGCCCCGAACGTTCCAGACACCTGGGCTCGCTTCACGGGTAAAGCAACACCGATCCTCGATCAGGTCAAAGCTCAATTTGGTATTGAGGAGTTTAGGCTCATCCTAGATGAAACAACAACAACTCCTGATTTGGTTGATCAAAATATAATCTATGCGAAACTATTGGTCAAGCCGACTAAGGCTGTCGAGTTCTTCGCCATTGATTTCGTTGTCACGAATAGTGGTGCGGGTTTCGAGGACTAAAAAAGTTATGAGAAACTATTTACTAAGTAAAACAGGAGACCAATAATAATGGCACTTTTCTGGGCAAACAAAGATACTGATCCAAAACGCAGATATCGGTTTACGTTAAACATGGGGGATATTCCTGTTTGGACTGTAAAGACAGCGAATAAACCAAAAGCAAATATAAGCGTGGTTGAGCATCAATATATTAATCATACGTTCAAATACCCAGGAAGAGTTACTTGGGACAATATTTCCTTGACCCTGGTTGATCCTCTTGATCCAGACATGGCTTTTACGATGTTGCAGAAGTTGAGAAAGTCAGGTTATGATTATCCCACCACTGCAAATGTTAGAGGGACTATCAGTAAGAAACGGTCTGTTGATGATGGTGTAGAATTTGTAAAAATTAATCAAATCAACGGCGACGGTATGGTTATCGAAACTTGGGAACTGAAAAATCCATTTATCGTAAGTATCGACTTTGGTGGCGCTCTTGATTATACATCAGATGATATGAATGAAATTGCAGTAGAAATTGCTTATGACTGGGCAGAAATGACGAAGTTTGGCAAGGAGTCTACTGGAGAGCAGTAATACAATACTCTAGGTTGTGTTTAGAAAGGTTATTAGATGAGTAGAAATAAAGATAGAACAGGTCTCGAAGACGAGACCGTATTTTTCGATGAAAATCCACCACCCCCTGCGGTAGCCCCTCAACAGGATACTGTTTCTGGGGGTGGTTTTTCTTGGTCAGCCCCAACACAGTTTGTAGACTTACCAAGTCGTGGTGAATTTTACCCCGAGAACCACCCTCTTTACAATAAAGAGTCTGTGGAGATCAAGTATATGACAGCTAAGGAGGAAGACATTCTTACCTCTAAAGCTCTCCTCAAAGAAGGAGTAGCCATAGACAGACTTTTACAGAGTGTGGTTGTAGATAAGAACATCAATGTCAATTCTTTGTTGGTTGGTGATAAGAACGCTTTGATTGTCGCAGCCAGGGTAACTGGTTATGGTTCGGAATACCAAACCAAAGTAACCTGTCCATCCTGTTCGGCAACAGAAGAATACTCTTTTGATCTTGAGGGTGCGCCACTCAAAGACACAAGTACAGCTTTAGAAGATTACAGCGCAACCAGGACAGATAGAAATACTTTTCTTGTACAAGCACCCTTGACGCAAGCTCAGGTAGAAGTAAGGCTTCTGACAGGTGCGGATGAGATAAAGTCTTTTAAGGAAGCCCAAAGAAAAGCAAAAAGAAAATTAGATGAAACATCCTTGACAGACCAGTTCAGAATGTTTATAGTATCTGTGAATGGCGAAACAAATCCCTTGACTATTGTGTCTTTCATCCAAGCTATGCCGGCTAGAGATTCTCGTTACTTGAGAACCTTCTATTCTGATATAACCCCTAATATTGACCTCAATCAGGTATACGAGTGCAGTTCATGTGGCTACTCTGCGGACATGGAGGTTCCGCTGACCGCTGACTTTTTTTGGCCTAAGTGACGAATACGCTGAATCTGTTTATGAGGAATTCTTTCAATTAAAGTATCATGGTGGGTGGAGCTTCTTTGAAGCATACAATTTACCAATAATGATTCGTAGGTGGTTTTTGAGTCGTTTGGCAAAACAAAAGAAAGATGAGAATGAAGCTCAACAAGAAGCGATGAGAAAAGCTAAATCATCTCGCCGATAGGCAACCATAAATATAATTTATAGACTACTTAGTAAGCAACCGTGTGTGTTGTTGGGGATCTACTATGCTTAATGAAGAACAAATGGAACAAATAGTGTTTGACCTGGGCGCTGCTCGCAAGGATCAATTGAACGAGAATATTTTGCACGTCTTCGCCGCTTGGATCGAGTATTTGTTGTCTAAAATGTATAAAGGCAGGAGAATCCCGGTTAGGGTTCGTGGAAACAGAATCGAAGTAGAAAGGTTCACAGATGCCCTTGTAAATGAGAAGCGTTATATGGATTATATTAAGAAGTATGGACTGGATAATCCGATGACCTATGGTCAAAAATCCAAACTTGATGTGGCGATAAGAAGGTTTGAAAGAGAAGCAGGCATTCAGTGGCCTATCCGAAACTAGGGTATTGATAAATGGCTAACGGACCAAACGGACCAATGACTCCAGAAGAAAAGCAAGCCCGAGAGGATAGGCTTGAACTTTTACGCCGTGAGAAAGAGGCCGCCGCAGGTCTGTCTACATCGCTAGATGCTGTTAACGAAGCCTTGTCTCTCGGCGCTGAACGAACCTTGGAGCTTAATGAGAAAAACAAAGAACGATTACAATTATTAGAGAAACAAACAAAACTTCAAGCTCTAGGTAAAGACCTGGATGACGAAGAAGGGCTAAAGCTTCAACTTTTAACCCAAGAAACAAAACAGTTTGCTGAAGCTCTAAAAATTGCTAATGAAGCCCGAAGAGAAGAAATTGATCTTCAAAAAGAACTGTTAGATGTTACACAAAAATTAACAGGACTTCAATTAAATCAACTGGGAACAGTCAGAGGACTAACCACGTCCTTAATAGACTTTGCTACCAAGCTTGATGCCGCTAATGTGGAACTTGCAGTACAGACAGGCTATACCACTGCGCTTCAAGATGATATGGAAGCTCTTACAAAAAGCACAGTTGGACTTGGTATTGGTGTTGCTGGTGCTGGCAAAATGGTTGCCGGACTTAATTCTAGCTTCTCATTATTTATAACTGAAAATAAAGCTACTCGTGAGAGCATAGCAAAAACAACCGCTCAACTTTCTAAGATGGGAGTATCTGCCGAGGAAAGCGGACAGGCTCTGGATACCTTGACCCGTGGCATGGGTTTCTCGACACAAGCTGCCGAGTCAGCCCTGAAAAGCTTTGATAAACTGGGGCAAGAGATCGGACTACCAACATCCCAGATGGTAAAAGATTTTAACACGCTAGCTCCTCAGCTTTCAAGGTATGGCAAGCAGTCAACCCAGGTTTTCCAAAGACTATCAAAAGAAGCTAGAAAATTAGGAATATCTGTCAAAGATGCTTTTGACATTTCTGAGAAGTTTGATACTTTTGAGGGTGCTGCTGATCTCGCCGGTAAACTCAATGCTCAAATAGGATTACAGTTAAATTCTGTAGAAATGATGACGGCTTCTCACACAGACCGACTGAAGATTATGCGCCAAGAGTTTATGACTAGGGGCAAAAACTTTGATGAAATGGGTATACGCCAAAAGCAAGCCGTTGCAGAAGTTATGGGTGTTGATGTGGATATGGCAAGCAGGCTTTTTGGTGATCCAGTAGCATTGCGGAAATATCAAAAGGAACAAAAAACAATTGCTGAACGAGCCGAAGCAATGACAACCGCTATGGACCAGTTTAAGACAACCCTGGAGGAGATGTTCATATCATTAGCCCCAGTCATAAACGCATTTATGGGATTTGTAAAGCTCTTAGGCAAGTTCTACATCCCTCATGTAATTTTGGCTGCTTATGCGGTTAAAGGTCTTGCTGTTGCACTAGCACCTATAGGGGGAATTGTTAAGGCGCTTGTTCCAAGATTTGCCGCTTGGGCAGCAGGAATATTTGCTGTAGGCACTAACTCAACCGTCGCCACACCGCCTGTTTCTACTTTGGGTACTGTTAGTTCGTTGACCGGAAGACAAATGCTTGCCCTCGGCGCAGCGGTTATGATGGTTGGTGTTGGTATCGGCGCAGCAGCGTTCGGGGCTTCTTATCTAGTAGAAGCATTTACGGGTATGGGTGCAGAGGCGATTGCAGCCGTTGCTGGTATTCTAGCATTTGGTGGAGCGTTGTACTTTGCTACCCCCGCCATCGTTGCTGCTGGATCTGCTGGCGCTGTAGCAGCTATCCCACTGCTCGCTCTTGGTGCTGCTATGATGATGGCAGGTGTCGGCGTTGGGTTTATGGCCCAAGGACTTGCCATGCTTGTAGAGGGATTTGCTGAACTTGCTCCCCACTTTTTGCCCTTGGCTTTATTAGCTACTCCGTTGGCTTTAGGTTTGTTCCTCGTATCAAAAGCAATGCTGGGACTGGCTTATGCGATGATACCGCTGGTTAACCCGATTACGCTTTTTGCTATGAATTCGTTATCTACCCGATTTGAGAGAATGTCTCAATCCTTGGGCGCTCTAACGGCAACAGCCGGAAACGCAGGTCAAATTATTGGATCTTCCTTCAAGACAATAGCTACATCCATAGCGGCACTTGGGGCACAAATACCAACATTGTATAAGGTATCTCTTGGGCTGGGGGCTATGGCTGTGGCACTAAACGTCATGGCACTGTCGTTTATGAATCCTTTGATGTTGCTTGGGTTGACGCTCTTTATGAAATATCTTTTTGGTATCGCTGCTGCCTTAGCACTCATTGCGGTTTCGACCTCTGCACTAGCAAGCCTCGAAAAAATAATTACTGTATCAACCTCAGTTAGCACTTCTGAATTAGATAATATGCAGGCTGTTATGGGAGAGGTTAGACACACAATGGCAGCTTCAAAATCGGCTGATCGAGAGGCATTGATGGCGATGGCTAATGCAACCCAGGGCGCATCATCTCAGATGGCTTCCAAAGTTCCAATAAAACTAGTTGTTAATGATAGGGTTTTTGCAGAAACAGTTGTTGATTTATTCGATCGTAAAAAATCTGTAACAAGTATAGCGTAACTGGAGATACAATATAAATGTCAAAATTTATGATGCCTGGTGAAAAAGACCTCTACGAAAAAGGGCTCGTATTAGAAATAGAACACGTCCCTACAAGTACAACAACCTTTAAGAATTCTGTTAAGTTTTCTGCTTTTCTTGCCACATTTAGTGATGCTTATAATTCTGAATGGAATGCAGAACAAGTTTTTGGACGGATGGATCCGATTGCTACTTTCAAACAGACCCGCCGAGCGATATCGGTAGCTTGGATAGTTCCATCTACAAGCGCAGAACACGCTGCGGAGAACCTTTGGAAGATTAATAAGTTACTTACATTTCTTTATCCAACATATGAGGAAAGGTTAGGACAAGGGGCTTCTACAATAAATATGGGTCCACTGTTTAGAGTCAAGTTTGGAAATCTAATTCAAAACGTTGCAACAGGCGAGGGATTGTTGGGATACGTCAACGGCTTTACCTTTGACCCAGAATTAGAAGAGGGTATGTATACATTCCCTGGGCAGGGCAGTCCTCTAAAGACTGGTGGGGTAGATTATATCCCCAAGTCAGTTCGAATAAATTTTGAGCTAACCGTTCTTCACGAGCACCCCCTTGGCTTTAGAAAGGATAGTAAGCAATGCGACAATGTTTATCGATTCCGTGGAGGAACTGAGGGAAATTTCCCATAGCAATCCGGAATAAGTGACCCTGGCGATATAGTAACTACAACTACTCCGCCCACTGATCCTACTCCAACGCAAGACATACGGACACATAATCCGATAGCACCATCAAAGCAGACAGCTGG
>UEXM01003278.1_pt1 | contig 10503 bp, 12 predicted proteins | sample 1796661 | NCBI WGS metagenome assembly UEXM01 (sample SAMEA4772469, study PRJEB27181) | metagenome
TCATGTGTTGATGTAAAACTCTTTCTAATACAGCAGCAACTTTTCTTGACTTTCTATTTAAACCTTCCAACATAAACATGGGGTTTCTTCCTGCCAATGCAGACATCAAATAAGTTGTTACTGTATCAGCTACTGCACGAGTATCGGCAATAACTGCTTTTTCTCTAAACTTAGTTTGTGTTGGAGAAACATACACATCATGTGCCTTATCTGTTTCTCTCCAGTGATCGTATCTGCCTCTAATTTTTTCGTGAGACATATCTACCATTGATTTAACGTAAGAAACTATCTTGTGTTCCTCTTCATCATTTAAGTCTGAAGAGATATCTTCATACTTCATTAGCTTATCAATGTGACGTGATAAATCTATTACGACATTAGATTCATCGTTAACTATCTTTTCTCTGTAACCTTGCATGCTGCTCCTGATTAATTGTTATAAATAGAAGAAAGAAAGAGAGTATGTCGTCCTTATTCACCCCATCCAAACCAAGTTGTTTTTTTCTCTTTCAGTTCACTTTGTAATGATCCCATTGTTGTAAGAGGTGTAGATTCTAATTCACCTGCATTGAATGACATTCGTGATAGTTTATCTAATGCCATTGATAAGGCATCTATCTGATCATCATGTGTACCATTAGGAAATGAGACTGCTTCTTCTATAAAATCATCAAGCCATACTGCAGCTTTAGGTAAGAAGACTCTACCACCTTCTATTAAGTCGGTGATGGCAGAGACACGAGATACTTTGTCGGAAGATACTTTGTACGGAATGATTGCCATACCTGATTGATTTTTTAACTCTTGTATCAGTGACATGCCTGATGCTTTATCTTCTATGTGTATGCCACGTAAACCTCTGCCACGCCATTTGGTATTGAGGGTGATTAGCATACGTTTTAATTCAGGAAAGTCATAACGTGATCGTTTAATGTCGATGATGTATATGTCTCCTTGATTGTCTAAGCCAGCGACAACGGCTACGGAGTAGTCGGCAGTCGATGTTTTCTTAAATGCTGTATCGCATGCAATGATGATGGTAGGGAATTTTTCTAAGTCGATGTCTTCTTTATCATAGTATTTCCACCACTCTGTTTTAATCATGTTACCACCTTTGATGTATGGTGATTGTTGATACAGTGCAGCAAACTCACGAGGGTTAAGTCTTTCCATTTTACGCAAGTCTGACATAGGAAATCTTTCTTCCCATAAAGGTATTTGTTTTTTTACTTTGATGTAGCGTTTGTAACGAGATACTTTTGCTAATGGTAAGTGTGCGTATTCTGGATTACGTATTTCATTATCTGATTCTGTATCAATGATGGCAGGAAAGTTAATGTGATCCCATTCATTCCAATCTTCTTGTGATTGAATACGACCACATAAGTCGTCTGGATGCCAACGAGTAGCAATGCAGATAACGGCTGGTGGTTGTGAGTCAAGTGGTTGTAGACGAGTGAGTAGGGAAGCTACATAGTAATTCCAAACTTTATTTCGTTGTGTTGCTGAGTCTGCATCTTCACGAGATTTGATAGGATCATCAATGATGAGGAGGTTGGCACGTCTACCTGTTGTTGTACCACCCAAACCGATAGAGTAGTAGACACCACCTTTTGTTGTACCCCAGTTATCTACGGCACGAGAGTCAGCAGACAACTCCATGTTTTGAAATGTTTGTAGTGTGTTAGGATCCTTTGCATATTGTCTGACTTGTCTTCCGAATGTCATGGATAATTCTGAGTTGTAAGTAACACACATCACGGCACGCTCAGGATTACGACCAACATAGTAAACTGGGAATAGACAGGATGCGAGAAATGATTTGCCGTGTCTTGGTGGCATGTTAATCATCAGGCGTTTACATTTACCTCTTTCAACATCATCTAGTTTATTTATTAAGTCTCGTTGGAATTTTGCTAATTCAAATTTAGCATGATGCATTTTAACAAAACCCAAAAATGTTTCTTCTGCATTACGTAATACAAGAAGTCTCTTCGCTGCATCTTTACGAGTCAGCATTTATATTCCCATTTGTTTTTTGTGATACTCCAAAGTTTTCAATTCTGACTGCAATTTTTTTTTGACAGTAGAATCTTTTATCTCTTCAACCATTATCTTAAATACTCTTTCTATAATGGCTTGTTTTCTTTTCTCAGGATCAGAGATTGCAGATAAGTCTAAGCTTTTTATAGCCTTTGCAAAATCTGTTGCTGATATTTTTGACTCCTTAAAGTCTTTTTGTCTATTAGTTACAACCATATAATGTCTCCTTTTCCATACAGAAGTTGTTAGTTTTGCAGAATTTTATGTAGGTATCCAACAGCAACGTGGCACATGCCGTCGTCGGGTCGCAGGGTACGCCCCCCATGTCTTGCGTGACACACATGTTGACACACGAAAAACCTAGGTTTTTTGCAGGATACGTAGGGTTTCTGGTGCTGTATACAACCTTATTAAGGTTGTTTACATAGGTTTTCAAACGTTTCGGTTTACTCTCTACGAGAGGCAAAAAGATAACCTTCACACATGAAAATACTGTCACATCAAGGGTTATACCCTTGATTGTGGTAAGCTGTCGTCTTGCACAGACGCACACGAGAGAAGCCGATTTTTATAGGGTTTTACCCCTCTTAGAATAAGAGGGGATAAAACCCATAACCTACCGATTTTGCAACAAACTTTCCGCCATTTCGTTGTGACATACGATCATGACACAGAGGCACACAAAACGGCAAATTCTGGTTAAGGTTTAAACCCTCTCAAAGTGAGAGGGTATTAAACCTACCACCTCAAAACTCTGACGGAAAACTGAATCTTCGATTCCCTTCACATGGTGTGTTTTGAATCTTCGATTCACTGACGAAAAGGAGCTTTTATGCTTACATCTACAAACGTTACTGTTAACTTCGTTAACAACTCTGGCAACACAGTTGCTACTGCATCACGACCACTACGTCTTTTGCCTGACGGCAAAGGCTTCGGTGTTGTCCGTAAAGGCAAGGTATTGCCTTTCATCGCTACATCTGCAACTGAAGGTACTTCAGTTGTTGGCACTTCTGACAGCTTTGCTGTTGACCAATGTCGTGCCGTGAAGATGTCCGATCTTGGTCTTAAGACCAAGGTTGAGGTTAAGGCTGATACGCCATCTGCACCACGTACTGTTGCACAGCAACAGGCTACTGTTGCAATGCTTACGGCTCGTGTTGCGAAGTCACCTACACCAAAGCTTAAGAAAGCTTTGGCGACTGCTACTCACAACCTTGCTAAGAAGCAAGCTACACCAGTGTCTACGAATTACGCAAGGCTTACCAAAGCTGAATTAATCAACTTACTTACTGCATAGCAGTAAGTAATTACTGGGAGGTACTTATGTACATCTGTGTGAGAGCCTACCGCCATTGGCTTAACCAATGGCTAGATACCGATCGATTGTCGGGTGACAGGCTCTCATGCATTAACTTTCACACACACGAGGTTTTTATGATTAGATTTATATGCATACTACTCACAACTACATCTGCGATTGCTACCTTTCTTGCATTCAGAGAATGGTGGATACATGGAGAAATGTTTACGATATTTCTATGTATGACGATCATGACTGGTATCGGAATGTATACTACATACTTAGGTGACCACAATGATATGTAATTCATGCGAAAAAGATTATCCACGTCATCACTACAAAGGTGACGTGGCAGGCGATCAACTACAAGACCATTGTTTACCATGTGTCAGAGACTTACTTGAGTCTGCAAGAAAAGCAAACATGACAAGCATGTGGTCAAAGATAGGCAATCAACCTCAACTACCAGAAGGTACACGAGAAGAAAGAAAGGTTGTGTTGCAACGTCACAAGGATAACATTGCGTTACATGCAAAGCTTGCAAAGACAGCAAAGAAAATCATAGACGCAATAGACACAAGGCTTCAAAAGAAAATCATTAGTTAATTATTTTATTTGGAACAAATAAAAATAATTAACTTATAATCTAGGGAGAACAGTATGAAGATTAAAGTAACACTAGGTAAAGACAGTGCGTTCAATAACGAACAGCATTTTTTAGATTGCTTACATGACATGATGGTCGAGTGGCATGATATGGAAGGTTTAGGTTGTAAGGAAATGGCAGAGGAAGATGCAGGCTTTGACAGTGACAGATACGCAGAATTGATGGCGTTTATTACAACAGCTTAACAACTACACTTTACATACAATTACAATTAGTGTACTCTATACACAACACACACACAACTTAACTGAACTGAATTGAGGTAACATGATCACAACTACATAACTTTCCCCCACAACTACATATCATCAAGCAGGCTGAGGTTTATTCTTCGCTCGTTTTCTCTTCAACCTGTTTGATGATGTGTATTTGTACAGCATTAGGCTGTTGTTTATTTACAAATACACATCGACCACACACACGTTCTTATGAAAGGTATTTATATGGACAAAGATCGACTAAAATCCACATTGGATTTATCCCTTGAGCTACTCATACAGTTGTATGATAGTTTAAGATCACGTCATAAGTCAAGACTAGCTCATGCTAATGAAGGTGATACTGTAACAAAACTATACAAGGAATACTTAGACTCAGCAGAAGAGACAGACTTTGTATTGTTTGCATTGAAACATGTGCATCACGCAGATACACGTTGGAACTCACTCAAAGCTATACTTGCATCTCGTGAAAGTGCAGGCAATGCACCTAGCTACGAAGAAATTCAACCTCATGACATGGAGATAAGAGATCAACTCGAACACATGTGCAATGAGATGGATTTACCTAAGCTCATGAGTTTTGAAGAAGATCCAATAGGAGACGAAGAAGACAACGTAGATGACAACAGCTTACATGTTGAGCAGAAGACATTGGAAGTTGTTAATACTCTCATGTCATCTATGGGTGAGTCACTTACATTGGCTGATATACTTGATGCAGCTAACAGAGGTGTCATTAATACAATCAATCACAAAGCTGACATGGAGGAGAAAGATAAAACCATACAGGATTTGCAAAAGAAAGTATCGACTCCAAGCTTTCCTGCTGGGGTTGTTACAAACTCCTCAACTTCTGCAAACAAATCTTCCACACCAATCACCGAGGCTGATGCTGAAGTTGTCATGCAAAATGCAATGGACATCTTTGTAAACAATCAAGGTAAGAAGGTGAAGGCATTGGATTACGAAGTGCCTACATTCAAATGGAAGAAACCCAACCCTGATGTACCTGAGCTTGATCCACATTATGTGTTTCGACCAGAGTTAGTATCAGATGTATTGTATTGTCTGTTACATAATCAGAAAGGTTATCTATCTGGTCACACTGGTACAGGTAAGACAACATTGCTTGAACAGATATGTGCCAAGCTTGGTTATCCATTCAAACGTATCAACTTTGATAGTGAGATTACTCGTCAAGACTTAGTTGGCAGAGAGGTACTCATGTCAGAGAGTGGATCAACCAAATCTAAATTCATAGATGGTATCATTCCACAAGCAGTTAGAACACCTACTGTCTTGTGTCTTGATGAGATAGATTTTGTACGACCAGATGTTGCTTATGTATTGCAACGTGCTTTGGAAAACAAAGGCTTTACCATCTTAGAAGACGGAGACAGATTCATTGAGCCACACCCGTTGTTCAGAATCTTTGCTACGGCTAACACCAAGGGTCAAGGTGACGAGACAGGAAGTTATCAAGGTGCAAGACATCAATCACTTGCATTCCTAGATAGATTCAATGTCTTTACATCAGTACCTTATCTACGACCAATAGATGAGAGAGACTTACTTGTAGCATCAGCAACAGGGTTAGATGTAAAGCTTGCTGAACAGATGGTCAAGTTTGCTAACGAGATACGTGATGCATTCAAGAATGGCACAATCTACATGACGACATCTATCAGAGGGTTGATGACATGTGCAAAGATGTACACATTCTTTCTACCAATGATGAGTGGTAATCATAATGCTGCGTTAACCTTTGCGATTACCAAATCTATTCTTAACAGATGTGGTCATCAAGACTTTGCAAACATAAGTGAGATTGCTCAACGTGTATTCGACACGGGATCTGGCACACCACTTAACTTTAAATATGAGGATTAATATGGAAAAGGAAAAAGGAATACCTACTCATGTCTTCGAACAATCATGCGATGCTGCTGCACGTACGTTTGGTAAGAAACATGATATCTCTGTCGTCTTTGCAGGTAATGAGGCAAAGACAGACGGCAGTACAATATGGATGCCTGCGTTGCCACAAGGTAAAAACTTAACTGAAGATCAAGTATCAGTTGGACGTGGCTACGTTGATCATGAGGCTGGTCATATCAAACACACTGACAATGAGTTGTATGCAAAAGCAGTTCATGAAGCGATGATGTGCGAAGATAAATATTTACCTGTCTTCATGAATGCATTGGAAGATGTACGTATCGAACGTGTCATCACTGATGAATACTCTGGTAGCAGACGTAACCTTGAGGCAACAGCTAAGGCTGTCAATCGTAGTTACAAGAAAGCATACGATAAAGATGCAAGCATTGCTGATGATGAACGTAAGGTAGGTGCAGTTGCTATCACATGGGAAGGCAGACGTAGACTTGGATACAATTCAGGCAATGAAGAATGTTTAGACACATTACCTGATGACATTCGTAAGCAAGTTGAGAACTGGACAGACATGGTTGATGGTATGCGAGATACCAAAGACATGATCACAGCAGCGATCAGTGTTGCTGACATGGTACGTAAAAACAATGGCGAGCCAGAGATGGAAGACGTGCTGACTAACTGTATCTTCGGAGATGGTAGCAAGAGAGGGACAAAAACAGGAAGGGAAGGCAGTGCAAAAAACTCTCAGGGTAACAAATCACAAGGTGACTCTAAGTCTGGTAAGAAAAAAGACTTTGAGCAAGGTGGTCATGAAGCTAGTGATCCTAGTGGAGCAAGCGTTGATCCAATCGATCCTAGTCTTGACATTGAAGAGATACTTGTTGGAGAGAAGATGCCAGACAGGAATAGTAGTAGGAACAAAGAAGGTTTACCCTTTCGTATTCTTAGTACATCAAGTGACAAGTATCATCATGCTACTGATCAAGACAATAAGTACATGTCTGATTATCATGAAAACTATACCTTTGGTAAATACATGGCTGATGAGAAAGGTAATGCAAAGTATAAGTCTGCCGTATCCAAGATGAGTAGTTCACTTGGTGTCATGAGACGTAAGCTTGAGAGATCATTGATGGCAACTCAACTTAGAGGTTGGGATAGTGGTCATGAGGTTGGACGACTTGATACTAAGCGACTTGTGAGTGCATACAATGGCTATCCAAATGTCTTTAAGATTAAGGAAAGTATTAAGGAGATAGACACAGCAGTGACTATACTTGTTGATCACTCTGGTAGTATGCATGGTGAAAAGATGAGACTAGCTATGCAAGCATGTATCGGATTGACTGAGAGTGTTTACAAGACTGGTTGTGAACTTGAGATACTTGGTTTCTCTACAGGGTCAGACTTTCTTACCAAGGTAGAAAAGCAAATGTATTTTGATGATACGACAGCTTACGGAAGACGTGAGCCTACTGATATGTACATCTACAAGTCATTCAAGGATCGTATCCAAGAGGCACGTAAGTCACTAGGTAACATGCTGAAGGTAGCTGCAAGATGCGGTGGTGCAAATGCTGATGGGTGTTCCGTACTACAAGCAACAAGAAGATTACTTAAGCAAAGACAGAAACGTAAGGTGTTACTTGTGCTGAGTGATGGATATCCTGCATCACGTTGTGATCTGGGAACTAATGCTGAGAACAATCATCTACGTAATGCAGTGCAGTATGCAGTAGACAATGGTGTTGATGTCATAGGTATCGGCATTGCATCAGAGGCAGTCAAACGATTCTATCCAGATCATGCAGTCATACATGACTTCGATGACTTACCTAAAGCAGTGATGGATAAGATTGCAAAGAGATTACTTGGTCAGAGATTTGTTATCGACAACGCTGATCTAATCAAAGCTGATAAGCAAAAGGTTAGGCAGATGAAATGAAAATCTTTCGCAAGTATACAATACCTACAAGTTGGATAGCTAAGTTCGGTGTTCAACACCCCAGAGTATGGAGAGAGGTATGGCTTAATTCAGATGAACTGAAGGTAAGCAAAACAAATCACGAACTAATTGGAGTAATTTTACATGTCGTCAAAAGAAGTTACGATAGAGCCAAAGGTGGTAGAGGGTAAACCTCTATTCAATTTTTTATATTTTCCAGTGGGTACACATGCTAAGACTTATGGTGGTGCAGTTGTACGTCTCATGGATACCAATCACACGCACGCAAGGTGGGGTTGGGGTAGAACAGCTAAAGTAGTAGCATTTACTACCCCAGTTCATGGTTGGGATAATGAAAACAAAGGTCAAAAAGATATTGACCCAAGTACCATTACTTTTCCTCGTATGAAAACCAAAGACATTGACATGCGTGGATTACCTGTTGGTACTAAGTTCATAAAACATGCTCATGAATACTATGAGATAACATCAATGGATAGTGAAGGAGATAGACCCATTAACTGTAAAAGAGTTTGGTACAATAAGGCAGAAGAAGAATGGAAAGAAGGGTCAAACAAATACAGCTACACTAGACAAGGCTTTCAGTATGGAAGTTCATATCGATCTGCAAGGGGTCACTATGACATGATGTATGAAAGCATTCTACTACCAGTAGATGATGAAGTTCATAAGGAACAAGTAGCTAAACAGGAACAAGCACATCAAGAGTTTGATGATGCTATGTCAATTTTTAATTATTCATAGGAGGATACATGACGAAAGATATTGACGAGACTATAGGTGACTCACAGCTAGACAAGTTGATGGGTGTTGAGACTAAACCAAAACAATCAAGTATATTCGATACTGATTACTCACATGATACGTGGCTTGATGGCATAGAAGAAGAAGATACTCTTCTCACTATACCAGATAGTATACGAGACAGTGCATACGACAAGCCTGCTACGAAGAAGGTTAAGGTTGCAAAGCCTAAGCCTAGTCATCAAGCAACACATTCTCGTATGACTACTGACGAGATCAATAGATTGATCGAGTCTAGTTTTGCAAGCTTGATCAAACCATTAGATGACAAAGGTATCATCATAACAGATGAGCATTACTTTGGATTACGATCATGGTTACGAGATTGTATCAAGACAGGTGTCATCTATGATCCAGATACATCGCAATACTATTCACCAATTAAGGAGGTTGAATGAAGGTAGATAGAAATACAGTAGATATAGTGATCGATAGTGGAGTGTGTATTGTGCAACACATTCCACGCAATGTGAAAGTCTTAGTAAGAGACTTAGACTCACGAATAGAAACCTTGCACAGGAGACACACACATGAAACTGATACGAAAGATACTAACGTTATTAAGATTAAGACACCCAACACTTAAACCTAACTATGTTTGGGTACACATCAGAGAACTAACTGAACGAGAGAATAGAGGTAAGAGATGAATATATTTTTCTTAGATAAGAATCCTATGCAATCAAGTGTGATGTATGGCGACAAGCATGTTGGCAAAATCATATTGGAAATTGCACAGATGACATCGACAGCGTTGCATCGGCATGGCTTGTCAAAGATTGCACCTTACAAGGAGGCATATCAAAACCACCCTATGACTAGGTGGGTTGGTGATTCATCTGCTAACTTTGAGTATGCTATCACGTTAGCCACTGGTTTATCTAATCAGTGGCATCATCGTGTAGGTACATCACACAAGTCTATTGATGCGATCATCGACATTACAATCGCAGGCATATTGAGTGATAAAATATTCAAAGTATTTCCTATGCACGATTTTACACTACCACCATTGTGTATGCCTGATGAATACAAGTCAGATGATTACAGCACGTTTGAACAAACAGTTGAATCATACAGACGATACTACACACATGCAAAGATAGCGATGCATGAGTGGACAAACGTTAACAAACCTAAATTTATACAAGAGACTCTACACAGGGAGGTAGCATGAGTGAACAAAAAGTATTGGTTGATAAAGATAATTTTCTTGAGTGGAGATTCAGAGGTAATGATGACTTGGAATCTTTAGCTGAACAAGTTGTTGAAGAATTAAAAAATTCTGGTGAGTATGCAACATCTACTGATGATGTATTGCAAGAGAATACTAACTACGTACCCATGCATTGTATAAACAACTGGGAAGATTTGACTTTATCTAAATCTGATAAAGAAGATGAAGAGTTATACATCGGAGATGAAAGATTTGAATTTGAACTTGAGGAGGAGGTAGCATGATAGACTTTTTAAAAGAGCAATGGAAAGTTAGGTTTACTAAACCATTCAATGTTGTTGAGCCATGTCCAAATTGTGCATGTGAAACTGATATATTATATCATGGTAAATCTAGTTGTTCAGAGTGTGAATCCAAGGACGT
>UEXM01003280.1_pt1 | contig 10494 bp, 8 predicted proteins | sample 1796661 | NCBI WGS metagenome assembly UEXM01 (sample SAMEA4772469, study PRJEB27181) | metagenome
GTTTAATTTGTTTTATCTTTTTATAAAACTTGAGGACATGATAGAATCAATCGACCCGAACGAAAAAAATGAAAAAGAAAGTTCTAGCTCTAATTCAAACACACCTGTTTTAGACAACTTTTCTAGAGACTTAATAAAGCTAGCTGAGGAAGGTAAGTTAGATCCAGTTATTGGTAGAGACAGAGAAATTACTAGAATTGCTCAAGTATTATCAAGAAGGAAAAAAAATAATCCTATTATAATTGGTGAACCTGGTTGTGGTAAAACTGCAATCGTAGAGGGTTTAGCTATGAAGATCCTTAATGGTGATTGTCCACAAAGTCTTACTGAAAAACGTATACTTTCACTGGATATGACATCAATTGTTGCTGGAACAAAATATAGAGGTCAGTTCGAAGAAAGATTAAAAGTAATTTTAGAAGAGCTTCAAAATGCTGATGATATAATCATTTTTATAGATGAAATTCATACAATAATTGGGGCTGGTAACACATCTGGATCTTTAGATGCTTCTAATATTTTTAAACCCGCATTGGCAAGAGGTGAACTACAATGTATTGGAGCAACCACTTTGGATGAATATAGAGAAAATATTGAAAAGGATGGTGCGTTAGAGAGAAGGTTTCAAAAAATAATGGTTGATGGTTCAACTCCAGAGGAAACACTAGAAATACTCAATAATTTAAAAGACAAGTATGAGTATCATCACAAAGTTACCTATTCGGATGAATCTATTCAGGCTTGCGTTTCTTTAGCAGATAGATATATAACCGATAGAGAATTTCCTGATAAGGCCATTGACATTCTTGATGAGGTAGGTGCCAGAGCACAAATCAATGTAAAATATCCAGAATCAATTGAAAAACTTAAAATTGAGTCGTCTGAAATCAAGAAAAAGAAAATTAATGTTGTTAAGAGTCAAATGTATGAAGAAGCTGCTCAACTTAGAGATAAGGAAAGAAAGATACTGAAAACACTCCATGATAAAAAGAAAAAATTTGAGGAAGAAAAAAATAATTCACGTAAACCAATAACCGAAGAAATGGTTTATGATGTCGTATCGAATATGACAAAGATACCAATAACTAAATTGACCGCTGACGATAAAAAAGGTCTTTTGAATCTAGAGGAAAATTTAAACAAAAAAGTTATTGGTCAAGAACCTGCTGTTGAAAAAATTGCTAAGTCAATAAGAAGAAATAGAATCGGAATTAAAGATCCAAATAGACCAATCGGATCATTTATATTTTTGGGTTCTACAGGTATAGGTAAAACTTATTTAGCAAAACAATTGGCAAAAGAAATTTTTGGTAGTGAAGATTGTCTTATTAGAGTAGATATGTCAGAGTATCAAGAAAAACATTCAATGAGTCGGTTAATTGGATCGCCTCCTGGTTACGTTGGTCATGGTGATGGAGGTCAACTTACTGAAGCGGTAAAAAATAAACCCTATTCTGTAGTATTATTTGATGAGATTGAAAAGGCAAACAAAGATATATTTTCCTTACTTCTTCAATTGTTGGATGATGGTCACTTAACTGATAGTTTTGGAAGAAAAATCAACTTCAAAAATTGTTTAATAATTATGACATCTAACTTAGGTGTTAAGAAACTACAAGACTTTGGAGTTGGGGTTGGGTTTGATACTAAAAATAGGGTTACAAATAATGAAGAGATAAAAAAATCTTTAATAAGAAAGGAATTGAAGAATTATTTCACACCTGAATTTTTGAACAGGGTTGATGAAATTATTATATTTAATCAATTGAAGGAAAATGAAGTAAGTAGAATTATAGGTATCGAACTTTATAAACTTAAGGAGAGATTAGATTCATTGAGTTATTATGTAGAAATTTCAGAAGATGTAAAAAAATATATTCATAAGATCGGTTTCGATGAAAAATTTGGAGCGAGACCAATCAAGAGAGCTATACAAGAAAAGATTGAAGACATTATTTCCGAAGAAGTATTGAGAGGTAATATCAAAGAAAACGTAAAATATATACTTGATATAGACAAAGATGAAATATTATCAGTAAAAAAGTCCAAGTAATTTGTAAACTTGGACTTTTTGTTCTATATTTGTACAAATAAATCACTATGAATATCGAACAAGCTAATCGTTTCAAAAATCTTTTGAGTGTTCCTTCCAAGACATATAAGGAAGAAATGATGATCGATCACATCGTAAATTTTCTCACTAAAATTCCTGGGGTCAGTTTCAAGACTGATCACATGGGTAACATTTATGTTACAAAGGGAGTTTTGGATCAAGGGGAATATTATCCGATGTTGATCGCACATACGGATACGGTTCATGAGATTCAAAGTGAAATTGTAGTCAAGGATGAGTTTTTGACTAAACCAACTACTTTTGGAAAGACATTCGGAAATGAAACTTATACCTCGTATAAGGCATATACTCCGGGTGGTCTTCCAACAGGTATTGGTGGAGATGATAAGTGTGGGATCTTTTTGTGTCTCGAACTTTTGATGGAACTCCCAAAGGTGAAAATTGGTCTTTTCGTATCTGAAGAAACTGGATGTCATGGTTCACAACAATGTGACCTTGAATTTTTGAAAGATGTCGGATATGCGATTCAATTTGATGCTCCCGGAAATCACCTCATTACTGAGATCTGTTCAGGTGTTCGGCTATTTGAAAAAGGTGGTAAATTTATTGATACCATTGTACCCATCTTTTCTAAGTACATGAATACAGATCCCATGCTTCAATCTCATCCTTATACTGATGTATCTCAAATTAAAAGAAAAGGTGACTTTTCTTGTATTAATCTTTCGTGTGGGTATTATAATATGCACACAGTACAAGAGTTTGTAGTTCTCGAAGATGTGGAAAAGGTTTTTTACATGACAAAAGAGATTATTCGACAACTTAGTACTAAAAAATATGAGTTTGAGTATGTAAATCCAATGTCATCATCATTCTTTAATCTTTTTGAGAATCAAGAAAATTCATACGATGAAGATCTTGAAGATTATAAAGTCGATATGTATTATATGGATGATAATTTGATTATAGAAAATGAAATGACAGGTGAGGGTATTACTCTGTCACCTAATGATGTTGATCGACTTTTGGATTTGGTTGACAAAAGATATGAGGATTATATTGATTAATCTTTATATTTATAAAAACTGGGGATGATTATGGATTTGACTGATACTATCATTCATAGAGGGCACGTAGTGAGAGGTTACCTATCACTTTAATCTATGGTTTCACTTTTTAGTTGGCGATACTATCGCAAAACTTCAGGCTCTCGGTTTAGTCCGTACTGAAGAGGTTTACGCAGTCTAAGACTTCGTATCCATCGGGTCGGTCAGGACATATACCTATGAACAGAAGTCCGTTGTTGTGGTGGAAAAATGACTAAACCCTAAATTGAGTCATACATCTATTTGTGATGGAGGATGTTAAAATTCAATCACATATTTCGGAGTATTGAGAATCGATACTGACCTAAACGTGTAGTCCTCCATGTTTGGAGTAATTAGGACCTGGGTTCGAGGCCCAGCATCTCCACAAAAAGATCGGCTTGAAAAAGTCGATCTTTTATTTTATCATTTAGTCAATAATATGTTAGTTTATAAAATATTTATAGAAAAAGATCTAAGATGAAAAACAACTTGGTATTAGTTTTAAACGCAGATTTTTCACCACTTAATATTACTTCGTTACATAGAGGATTTGTATTAGTTGATAAAGGAAAGGCTGAAGTAATTAAAAAAGGGGATAATGATATCATAACTTCGTTGGGTAATTATGTCCGACCAGTCATAATTAGACTTTTGAATTACATTAGATTTCGGAGGGAAGGTTTAAAAGTAAATCGACGAAGGATATTCAAAAGAGACGGAAATACCTGTCAATATTGTGGAAGTAAAAAAAATCTAACTATTGACCACGTAATACCAAGATCAAAGGGAGGTAAAAACACATGGGTTAATATGGTGACTTGTTGTTCAAGATGTAATACCTATAAAGGGAATAAAACCTTGAAAGAAGTGGGGTTAAAGTTATTAACGAAACCAAAAGAACCAATAATATTCTCAAATATTATTTATGATGAAGTTGAGACGATATGGAACAACTACACGGAATCATTTAATAGTATATAAAAAAAGGTGTCTTTCGACACCTTTTCTAGATTTGATTATCCCCTTTTTTTATATAAGTTTATGATATGATACCATCTCTGATATCGCTCAGTTTCAATTCCATTTTGGAATTTACATCACCCATAATTGGGCGAATCTTATCTACAAATTCATCTTCGAGTTCAGTTTTAAAATTACCACTAGTGATCTTTGATGAGACTGTCGGCCCAGAGAGACTTGAAAGATCTAGTGACATATCATTATATTTTGTAGAGTAAATATCGGCTAATTTTTTTGATAAAAATCTTGGATCTGTAAATAGTTTTGCTATATCATCTAACTCAGTATCACCGATCGCCATTTCTATGGCTTCTCTATCAAAATCAGTTCCTTGTAATTTACTAACTAAAAAGTCAGTTAATTTTAACTTTATGGTATCTAAGAATTTATCACCGTCTTCATTGAACATTTGACCTAGTACATCCATTAAATTTTCATTTAAAAAAGGTATACCTAAATCATTTGAATTATAAAACTTTATCTCTTCAAATAATTTACCAAAAGCATTTTTAACTTGAATTTGTGAATTTTTATTGATGTTTTTCGGTAATAAGTTTAACCGTGACTTTATAATCTTTTCTTCCACCAAGAACCTTTCCTTTCCTTCTTTCAGAAGATATAGATTTTTTCTAAGTTTGTCTTTTAAATCCATAATCTAACTTAATTGTTACTATTGATAAATATCAATTAGTTTATGTTTTTCCTATAACTTTCTAAAATATTTTCTAACCCAAAAAAACTGTCTTTACCAACATCAGTAGACTCAGAAACATTACCATGGTATTTGTTAAACAGGTCTAACCAGTCACCATCTTCTAAGAAAATCCAGTCTCTATTTCCACCGTCGACTACCTTTTTTAACTGGAAATCAGTGCCAGTTTCCTGATCTCTTTTTTCCCCTTTCAAGAATAATTTATTATTTTCTTCTTGAAGTTGAACTCTACTAATTTGATATTTTGAATCCTCTCCAAAGTTACAAACCATTTTATTTGATAACTCAGTAGCAATTCTTGATTTATCAAAGTCGAAACATTTTCCAGTGTATAAATCATTACCCCATAATTGATCACATTCTCTTATCGAGTTTCCATTTTCACATCTTTTACAAAAAAAACTTTCAGATAACGTTTCAACACAACGACTACTTTCTGTTTCTGGACTGTCTGGGTTGGTTGGTGTTGGTGATGTTTCGTCTGGTTGGGTTGGTTCTGCAGTGGATCCATCACCAGTCGCACTTTCTGAATCATCTGTACCAGGTACTGGAGATGTTCTTTGTTCTAATAATATATTAATCAAACCTTCATTTGACTCATTTACGGACCAACTACTTACAGGATTACAATAATCACCGGCAAGATTATTTTCTCCACCCTCTCCAAATTTATAATTACCACCATTTCCAAAGTCCATGTACCATCTTCCACCACTAGGTCTTAATACACCTTTATAGTCCCCACATTTGAAAAATACTTTACCATTATCAACCTTAAGATACTGGTTCACTAGATTTTTTAACTCACTACTAGTTTCAGATATTCTTAGATCAGATGCAATATCGCCAATAATACCACGTAGATTAGGCTTTGTTCTGATAGTGTTATATGATCCTGAAGAAGACCTAGGAGTATCATTATCTAACTCTTGGTCTATTTCTCTTTCAGACTGTCTTAAATCGTCTTCAAATTCTTCTTCAGTTTGATTCCAACGGTCTTCTAAATCATTCGCAGTCTCTTGATTTAAGAATCCTTTCCGAACTTCATTAAGATAATAAATTAAATCGTCAATCAAAGTTGGTGATCCTTTCATGACTTCCCTTGTTAAATCACCACTAAAATCATTAGTACTCTGCCCTAAAAAATCTTCTAACATTTCTTTTAGAAAAGGTGAGGACTTACCTTCTTCCATAATGTCCATGGACCAAGCTAACCATGGTAAAAATGATTTGTCATTAATTATTTTTCTACAAGATTCATTTTCTGGATTTCTACCCGAAGATAAACAAGAATTTATGGTGTCCCTACCTTCTTTACCTGCAACATAAAATGCAAATGAATTTCTCATAGTCTCAGCAAAGGCATATAAAATTCTAATTTTGATTAACCTACCTAAAAGTGCGATTATAAATGATGCTTTAGCGGCTTTTTTACCTCCTGCCTTCACAAGTTCAGCATACGCTGGATTATCAGGTTTCGGTACTCCTCTATAATCTCCATATACGGCCCTTTTCCACCATGCTTCATTAGGGAAAGATTCTTTAAAACCTGCTACCGTAGTATCTAGAATTTTGGATCTACCTAAACTTACACCTTTTAAACTATTTCTTAATTGTTTCAATAATGGTCTGAAAGTATTCGACATAAAAGTTTCTTTCAAAACCAAAGTGGTGGGGAATCTATCACCATAAAGTAATTTTGATATTGCAAGATAATCTCTGAAATTATTAGTTTTCGAACTGAGATTACTATATAACCTTTCTAATGACCTAATTCCGGGATCTTCAATTGTTCCACCTCTACCCCTAGGTGCTTGTTCAATAACAAGTTCTAATTGCTCTTTGACTCCACTCAATGTTTGACTTTGATCATCGGCTAATTTTAAAATATCGTCGTTTATTTTTTTTCTAAGTCTAGATTTAATTTTTGGATCTTTTGTCTCAGTAAACTTTCTCGTATTACGAAGTAATCTTTCAGATCTTTCTTGTATAATAGTTGATTTTCTTTTAAAGACATTCCTCAACATTTCTCCAACACCTCCCTCTTGGTTTAACAATTGAGTAATTTCTTCATCTGAATAAGATGGAACATTATCCCATGAAGATTCTTCAGTAAAGTCTTCCATGTCTGAAATATTTTTTTCAGACACATCTGGTTTAGGTGAAGGACTTTCAGGTTCCTCACCTTTTGGTGTTGTCGCATCGTCAGCAACTTTGGCTAGTTCGGAGGTTCTTTTTTCGAATCTTTCTCTAGTCTGTTTATTCACTTCCCTTAAAATCTGATTGTCAAGTACTTCACCTTTGGATTGAGTTCTCAATACTTTATTTCCAAATTCATTCACCATTCTAGCGGACGCACTTTCTGGAGTAAATCCAGATTCTATCATTTCATCTAAGAATTTTTTCACCTCTGCATTTCTGAAAAAATCGTTGACTAGTTTCGAAACAAATCCAGGATCTTTCAATATTTGTGAGGTAATTACATCAACCAATTCTGTATTATTTAACCTTCGTGCAGTTGTAACAATATCATTTATAGTTTTTCTTTTTGCCGCAGTGGATGTAGATGCATCGGCGAGTTGATTTTCTAATTTTGTGATTAAAGGTGCGAGCTCATCTATGCTTCTAGCACCTCTAGAAATCAGAAATTGTAATAAATCATCAATATATGCTTGTTCAACGATGATGTTTTTATTTACACCCATTATTTCATGTATTCTTTTTATATTATCCTTTTCTTTCATCATATAAATTTTTTAATCTGGTTGATGTCTCTTTTCCAACAATACCATCTAACCCACCTAAATCATAATCAATTTGGAAATCAATTACAGCGTCCTGTGTAACTTTTCCGAAATCACCATCGATACCAGAATCACCTAAATCATAGCCTAGGGTATTTAACATTATTTGTATGTCTCTAACTACTTTACCTTCAGATCCTAGTTTGACTATTTTTTTTCCGGATAATAAATCTTTTAATGTTATTACATCTTTAGTGGATTGACCTAAGTTAGACCATTTATCTTGGATCAAATCGAAAGTAATATTATCGTATGTGTCATTAAAACTATTTTTTATCTGATCGGCAATATCACTATCAGTTAAATTTAAATCACTATTATTAATAATATCTACTATTAATTCTTTTTCCTTACTTTTATCTATGTTACCGTCAGAATCGGTTAAACTTAACCATAAATCATAAAGACCATCTATAATAGTTGGTCCTAATGTACCGTCATATAACATATTCATAATTTTAGAAAACTCTGACTTATCTCTCATTCTCTTTCTGTATCCTTCCGGTGTTGCTAAAAGTGTCCATAACAAATCAACACTGACTGCTATACGACCTATTTTAAGTACTAATTGGAGACCCTTACCACTAACTTTAGCCAAAGTTCCCAAAGTCCACAGTAATCCCTTACTGATCATATGTTTTTCCAAAAACTTAATTGAGTTACTAGCAGTCGTTTTTAAAATTGTAGGGGCATTATCAACAAAAGATTTAGAAAACCTTTCCCACAACTCACCTTCCAAATCAGTTAAAACTTTATTACTAGAAATTTTTTGTAATATCGATGGTAACCTTTTTAGTTCTTGTTCAGTTATTTCTTTACCCGCTCTCTTACCAAGTGCACTGACTAACTCACCTCCAGGAATTAAAGAAAGTGCTAACATCATACTTCCCATATATGGGTCTTTTTCTTGAACGAAATACGCTGCAGCATCAGCAACACCAATAGTAGTGCCTGCCGCTAACATAGCAGCACCAATTGGGGCACCAATGCCGGTGGCAACAGCAAGTATACCACCTACTGTAAGTCCTATCTCTAAATAACCTGCCAAATCATGATTCCAAGTTAGATCTAAGTCATCGATAAATTGATTTCTAGTTCCTGGTTTTCCGATATTTCGTGTCCATGATGGGTCCCCTGCTTGTTCTAATAGACTTTTAGACCTATTATAATTCATAAGTCTATTGATCTCACTGATTTGTGTTGATATGTTTTGGTTATAAATCATATATTTTATATAAATATCTTACCAAAGAGGATTTCCTTTACCTCTTGTAATACCGTATGAATCTTGCCATTTAGAGTTTTGGTTTATAGGATTTGCAGATCCTCTAGAAACACCACTATCCCAGGTTGATATCCCAGCATTAGTAGAGTCTGAATCACCAGTTGTGTCACCACCACCATCTTCCTGTTCATCTATTTCTTCACCATATACATCAACATCACCACCATCGGAATCAAAATTATATGCGGATTTAATTCCTAATAATGAATCCAGACTAAAATCTATTGGTTCTTCGAACTGTTCTGGACCACCAGAATCAAAATTATATCCAGATTCTACATCTGATAAATCCATATCATCTGTTTCTTCTTCTTTTATTTTGTTTTTGGTTTTTAATTCATTATCTTTATATTGTTGATCTTCACCCTCAGTCATCAAACCCTTAATACGGAAAATTTCAGTTTTTAAATTCATATCTATAAATATATCATGTTTAACAAAGTAATTACACCTCTTTTTTTCATTGTCGTATCAATCTGTACAGGTTGTTACCAATATTCTGAACCTACTTTTCCTACTTTGGATGGTACTTACATTCTTCGATCTGTCACTATTAATCGTAGTAATGTGTATACCAGTGAAATGGGGGACACCACAATCTATCATGGTGACTTTTCATACCTTAACCCTGCGGGTCCACTAGACTCTATGAAAGTGGGTAAAACCCGTATTCATTTTAGTGGAAATAAGTTATACACGGGTTATTATCTCCAAAATGGCGGTGATCACTGGTACTATGATTATAATTTTACTCTTCAACAAGATTTTATTACTAACCGATGGATTGCTATTAATGTTGAATATGTCACACCTATTTTAAATAGTCTTCGTCGTTATATGATTATTGAAGATGGTATTGAGTATCTTATGTTGGAGGGTCCAACTGAATATGAGGATCCTATCACCGGTTTTAAATCTAATTATCAACTAGAATTTATCCGAGTAGGTGCATAAAAAATGAGGGGATTTCCCTCATTTTAGTTTATTAAAGATTTCATTTATATTTGACCTAAACCAATCTTCATCATTCAAAGCTTTATTTTTTATTTGTATTGGAAGTTTTGATTCATTTATATAATCTTTGAATGTTTTATCATTTTTGTTTTCATTAATTACATTAGAAAACTGGTAATATAATTTACGATTGAGTTTAGGTGTTGGAGCATCAAAAGAAATAACGTAATTATTTTGATTCGACCAATCTATTAATTTATCACCATCTAGTATATCATCGACTTTTATAGGAAAATCATTTAACAACCTATTTTTTGTTGCTCCGAGATGTAAAACTTTTAAACTTGGTGATACTACCAGAATTATTTGATTCGCATCTAAACCAAAAAAAGTTGGTTTGGTTAGATAGACCTTACCTAATAATGAATAAACCATACTCTTGATGTTAGACAGTTTATTTTCGTCTTTTTTATTTGTAATTTGTGCAAATCCACTCATAGTATTATTTTTTAAATGTTTATGTCTGGAATCCTATCAGGAAATTCTGTATAGTATTC
>UEXM01002325.1_pt1 | contig 10487 bp, 4 predicted proteins | sample 1796661 | NCBI WGS metagenome assembly UEXM01 (sample SAMEA4772469, study PRJEB27181) | metagenome
GACCTGATATAAAAAGTATAGCGCAGTTTGATATAACAGATGCTAGCGTTGGTTCTGATAAAATATATAACTATACTTATAAAGGTAGTTTACCGTATAAAACCTTAACTGAACAACAATTAACAAGAGTTTACGACAACGTTCCTGCAAAAGCTAAAGCACAGGAAATAGTTAGCAATAGAGTTATTTATGGAAATTATCAAGAAGGCTCGCAAAATAAGCCTTATGATATAGATACAAATTATTCTTTTGACTACAATATTAATATAAGTGACAAAAATGACACTCAAAAATTTTCTGTACAATACCCAAAGCATACAATAAAAACAAGAAGGCAATATCAAGTTGGCGTTGTATTGGCAGATAAATACGGTAGACAATCACCTGTATTTTTATCAGATGATACTGGGAATTCAATTTTATCTGTAACCGCACAAAGCAGTACTGAAACGGCTACAAGCTGGAACGGTCAAGCTTTAGAAATAACTTTTAATAAAAAAATACCTGCTACAGACGCAAATGGTAGAAGTATTTTGCATAGTGCTACAAATCCAACAGGCTGGTATACATATAAAGTTGTTGTAAAACAAAATGAATATGAATACTATAACATATATGCGCCAGAAGCTAAAGACGATATACCAAATGCTAATGTAAATTTAGCACATAGTGCTTTATATTTTAGCAATGAAGACAAGAGAACTTGGCTAGTATTACATGGGGACAATATAAATAAAGTACCTAGAGATACTACAGAATCGTCAGAAGACGATAATTCAATATTTCCAACGGATGTAGATTTATATCCAAAAATAAATAGTCATATATCAGAAATAATGTGTGCTGATCCACTTGTAAATATTATAGGTGTTGGTAAAGCTATGGATCATGGTTTAGAATTGTTTACAACTGGCTCCTCTAATATTACTGGAAAAGATCAAGAAACAGGCCATACTTATTTAACATTTTATAACTATAGATCAAATCCATTATTGGCTGAATTGCCTAATGGTTATGGAAGAACTATTGCTGTTACTCAAACCGATCAATCTCCGTTAAACTTTAGGGGTACTACTGGATTTTCAGTATGGGAAACCAAAGGTTTTGAAAGCGCTTTGGATATATACTACGAAACAGTAACTTGTGGTTTAATATCAGAATTAAATGATGAGATATTACAAGGCCCTGGCGCTTCTGGTGTTCCAACAAGCATTAAATTTAGTGACGGTACAACTCAAACTAATTTGCCAGAAAATCAAACATCTGGTAATGTTGTAGGTTCAACACACTTTCAAACATTCAATCAAGGACCAGGAGGTACAACACCCGCACAAATAGCTAACTCAGGTATAACCTATTCTGTTATTAATGTTAAAAAGAATGGAACTGAAGTAGATACAACAGGAAATTTGTTTTTTGATATACAGGATGCTGGTAACAACCAACAGCAACTTAAAACAACAAGTAACTTTGCTTATTTTGGCACATCAAGCGATACATACACTGTAACTATTAAAGCAATAGATAGCAGTAATAATTCTGCAATACAGGATTTTTCAGTATTTATAACAAATTCTACACCGGCAATAACCTTACCAAATTCAGCCTCGCATCCACATTTTCAATCAAATAGATTACAAGTATTTTTACCTATATCTGCTGTAAATGGTAGCGCAGACACAACACAAAATACATCTAATTTAACATTTAGCATTACAGGTGTTACATTTGATCCAGACGGTACGCCAAGTAATGCAAGTACACATGCTGCTAAATTCAGTATAAACTCTATAACTGGCGCTGTAGCAATTGCTGGTCATCGTTTTCCTGATACTGAAGTTGGTAAAAAATATAGAATAACTGTTCAAGTTAATGATAACAGTGGGCAAACTAACAATGTTGCAAGTGATACTTGTGATGTAGAAATAGGTTTATGGATGGCATATGTAAATAAATTATATGCTAGTAACTCCGCGGGTGTTTGTGGTACTCTTACAAATAATTCACCAAGTGATACATTCTTTATAAAAAGACCATCAACAATTACATCAACTTCTTTAACTCCTCAAATTGGCGATTTAGTTTATACAGATGCAGCAGGAACAACAAGTGCGGCTAATAAGGCAATAATTACAATTAATATGGATGATGGGGAGCATGATGTTGTACAGGGTGGAGCTATAGCGGGTGTTGGCGTAGGTAATGGATGTGATGGTTACCCGGGTAATTAGACAATAAAAAAAATATGTAATTAATATAATATGTCAGCTACAAAAGAAATCGGTTATTTTAACTCTATATTTATTAAAGGTGAAAATTTTGCTTCAACTAGCAATATTGCTGGACAGAGATACTATATAGAAGAAGCAAGAATAAAAGGTGGCTTTAATGAAACACCAATGGATCCAGGTGTTAGAGCTTATGCGGTTAATGATAATTACACTGTTATAAATAGAAAGAATGCAATGATTTATTCTGGTATTTATAATTCTAGAACTGGAATAAATAATACAAATCAATTTCCTATTGGCGCTTCTATTACGAAAGCAGTAGATATAACTGATGGTTCAATACAAAAGTTACATGCAGAAGATCGCGAATTGTTCATATTGCAAGAAGATAAGTGTAACGCTGCTGGAATAAACAAAGACTTTATATTCACAGCTGAAGGAAACCCGTTAACAACAGCATCAAACTTAGTTATTGGGCAAGTAAGAACATTTTTAGGAGAGTATGGAATAAGTACAAACCCAGAAAGCTTTGCTGTTAAGGGTAATAGAAAATACTTCACAGATAAAAAACGAGGTGTAGTTTTAAGATTAACAAGAGATGGTATTACTGAAATATCTAATTTTGGTATGCGAGATTACTTTAAAGATAATCTTAAATTAAACACAAATTTAATTGGAATGTATGATAATGTAAAAGATCAATACATCCTTCATTTAAAAGATCAAAGTAAAACTGTTGGATTTGATGAATCTTCAAAGGGCTGGACTAGTTTTTATACTTTTTATCCTGAAGATGGATTTACTTTAAATAGTACTATGTATACTTTCAAGAAAGGAAATATATATGCACATTACAAAAATACAAATTATAATGTATTCTATGATCAGCCAGCAGATGAATCCAATATAACATCGATAATGAATACCGATGGTTCAGTAGTTAAAACATTTAAAACGTTAGGCTACGAAGGTACAACAGGTTGGTCTGCAAGTGATATAAAAACAGATTTAGATGATGCAAACTATACAGATTTAGGTGTAGATATTGCTAAGTATACTTATAATTTTGATAACGATTATATATTACCATCGATGTTTAAAAAGAAAGAAAACAAATATTTTTCAATATTACAAAACGGTTCAATAGCCGGTCAAGAAGACGAAGTGTTGTTTGGCGGAGAAGTTTCCGGTATAAAAGGAATGTACTTACACACTACATTTAAAACAACAGAAAATACTAAACAAGAATTATTTACAACATTAAGTGAAGTTGTAATATCATCAAAATAAAAATTATGGAACCAATTTCAATGGCAATTTCCGGCGGTATTTCACTAATAAGTGGATTATTTGGTGCAGGCAGAGCTAGAAGAGCAGCAAGAAAAGCTCAAAGAGAATCAGCAGCTTTGCAACGTAGAATAACAGGTATTGAGAATAATAGGCAAGCCGTAATAGATCCATACGCTAATGTTAAAGATCTTAGCGGTATGATTAGCAATCCTTTTCAAAACTTACAAGTAGCTACCGAAGCTGCGGAAATGAGAGCAAGGGAGCAAGATTTATCATTAGCAACAACATTAGATACACTAAGAGCAACAGGTGCAAGTGCAGGTGGCGCAACAGCATTAGCTCAAGCAGCATCAAGGAGTAAAGCTAATATAGCAGCTGACATACAAAAACAAGAAGCACAAAATACAAGATTAAGAGCACAAGGTGAACAACAAATGCAACAGCTACAATTAAGGGAAGCTGGTAGGGTACAACAAGCAAGAGCGCAGGGTGCTGCATTTAAATTTGGAGCTCAAGAATCAAGAGATAATCAATTGTTAAATAGATTAGCTGGACAACAGCAAAACGCTGCAAATCAAGCGGCCCAATATAAAAATCAAGCAAGCTCAATGATGGGACAAGCATTAGGCGGTGCATTCGGCGCTTTAGCAGGAGGTATTATAGGGTCAAAAGATATAGGATCAGGAAATTCGAGTGATAGAAGATTAAAAAAGGATATTAAATTTTTAAGATTATCGCCAAGCGGTTTAAAAATATATTCATTTAAATATAAAAACCAAGATGGTATTTATGAAGGAGTAATGTCTGATGAAATACCAAATTATGCAGTTGTAAAAAACTTTAAAGGAATTTATGATGGTGTTGATTATTCAAAAATAGATGTACAATTTAAAAAAGTAACATAGATGGGAGCATACGATAATCCAAAATTTTTCTCAGTAGATTATACTGCAGGTTTTAGAAACTTTAATCAAGCATTTCAAAAAGGCGTGGCTCAAGGAGAAGAAATCTTTCAACAAAGAAAAGAAGGTAGAAAAAATTACGAAGAAACTATATATAGCGCAGGTGATGATATGTTGGCTAAAATGCAAAACCTTGAGGGAGATGCAAAAATGACAGAAGAAGCAATGCAAGACTCTTTAAATAAATTCTATGATCATGCTTTAAAATTTGGTGAAAAACAAAAAGGTTTAAAAGGTTTGTTTACAGCACGTGAAGAAACTAGAATTGACGGTAGAAAGTTAAGAGATTATACCAACAGCTGGACCTCAAATACTGCACCAATAAAAGCAATAAACGCATTTACATATAATCAAGAAATAAGTAAAGTTGATGATTTAGATAGGGGCTCTCAAGAGTATGAAGATCAAATGTATTTTTCTAGAGCAAAAGAGGAAGGAAGATTAGAAACTAGAATGGACTTTGTTGCAGGTAAAGGGTTTGAAACGGTTTTTGATGTTAAAGACACAAATGGCAAGGTTATTGAAACAGTTGATGCTAATAAAATAAATTTACTTTTTTCATCTGATAGCCAAGTAGCAAGAAAAGAAATTGATGGTAGATTTGATGATAACTTTGGTACAGGTGGAAGAATAACTGGTTTAGCAAAAGGTAGAATAAAAAATAAACTAACAACATTAAAAGCTTTAGGGGCAGAAGGTTATATAACTGCTAAAAATGAAATTGCTGCAGAAATTGATGAAGCTGATGGTACAACTAAGTATTTAAAACCTGATGGTACTTTAAATCTTGAGGCAGAGGGTATGGATTACGAAAAAGGAACTGGAATGTTTAATATAAATAAAATTCCAACAGCTGTATTGCAAGACACAAATGATATTTACAATAATAAAGTTCCAGCAAGTGACATTGAAAAAATCGATACATTTAAAGCAAGCTTTCCTAAAACTAATTTAACTAATGAACAAATTGACAGAATAATGGATAAGGCCATGCTAATTGGTGTTGACGGATTATTAAATGATAGGGAACTTAAAAAGGGTGGTAAATTAGAATTAAACGCTGATCAGGTAAATGCTATAGAAGATATTTATGCGGCTAGTTTAGTTGCAAAACATAAAATAACTAGAGATTATAAAATAAGCACATTGGAATCGAATGGGCTATTAGATGAATTTAACAAACCAGTAGAAGAAAAAGTTGACACAACTGGTCAACTCACTGATAACCAAAGGCTAACTATTCAAAGTGCAGACGAATATTTTAATGTACAAAACAGAGATTTAGTAAAAGGCCTTGATAATTTAGGTGCGGTAATTAACAATGTTAATCGAACACCAATGGACAACCCTAAGGAGCTAATGGCTACTTTTATAAATAAAGATTATAAATTTGATGGCAGCAAATCTACTTCTATAGCCGATGTAGACGTTGATGAAAAGGGTAATATAACTATTTACGCGGCTGGCCAAAAATACAAAACAGAATTAAAACCTGGTGATGATGGTTATAATGCTGAACAACCATTAGAAAATACTATATTTTTAGAAGACGCTAAAAGTGCAACATTTAATCTTTATAACCCTTCTGACTATAAAAAGTTATTGAAAAATTTTGGTGGTTTAGCTAAAGATAAGGCAGATTTTGAAGTAAGAGCAGATAAACAAATAGTAATAAGAGCAAAAGAATTAGCAAATCAAGGTAAATTTTCAGATGAAAGATACAAAGATTGGTTTAAACAATTATCAAACACAGCAGATGGGCAGGATTTTTTAAAGCAATGGATGAACTCTAATATGAGTAAAGCTGTTGGCCCTTTATGGGATAATTTTTATAAAGAACAATTTGAACAAAAATAATTTAATAATATGGAAGAAAATTTTTTATACGAATTAGACGGTAAAAAATACAATCTACCTGCAAATGAAGTAGATATGTTTTTAGAAAAGTTTCCTAATGCTAAAAAAATTGAGGAAACAGATTTTACAAACCCCACAACACCGGGTGCGGTTGTGGAGGGACAAAGCGAAGTGCCCAATACGGATTTAAAATTGGATCCTGGTTCTTCGGGCTCACAAAATAATCCTTTAGGTCTACCAACATTTACTCTTGATGAAGCAAAGGCAAACACACCTAAACAACCAGAGGGTGCTGTTTCAGAAAACTATATTCAATCTCAAGAAAGAAAAAAACTTTTTACAACTGCAAAGAACATAGTAAGTGACGAGCAGAGATTAAGAAATGCGCTTCCAGATGAATATAGAGGAATGGAAATTGGTGAAATGCTAGAGCAAGGAGTTGATATAGCAAGCGTAATTAAAAAACAAGCAGTTATAAGCTATGAAGGCAATACTGCAAGTAGCAATGTTTATGACAACTTAAATGTAAAAGAAGGAGATTTTGAAGATGCTATAAATAAATATATTGCAGAAGCCCAAGGTAAAGAAATTAAAGGGAAGCAATCAGAAAAAACAAAGTTTGTATCAGAATTTGAAGCAACTGGAGATTATAAAGCAAGCTTTGAATTAATGAAAGATGTTCACGAAAAAGAATTAACTGGAGCAAGCAGAAAAGCATTACAAGCTGGTGTAGAGAGACAAAGACAATTAAATGAGTTAATCCTTAATGGCTCTCAATCTGATAAAATACAGGCTAATACTGAATTAGAAAAGTTGATGCCCGAATTAGATAAATTAAAAAACAAAGTATTTGGTTCAGATACTAAATTTTTCTTTGATGGAAATGGGCAAAGGATCGATGCAATTAAAACAGATGGTGATAAAGATTTAACTGCTGAATATAACGCAGAATTAGAAAGCCAAAAAAAGCTAGCTAACGAAGATTTTGAAAAATTAGAACATAATTATTTTTACCATTTACATGAATACAAAGATAATGAAGATCTACTTTCTCAAACTATAGATTTTGCACCGAATGGCAATAATGCTGCTTTTCAAGGTATGAATTTATATAATAAAGGATATGAAGAATATAGAAAAGAAGATGGCACAAGAGTTTTTAAGAACGTTCCATTAAAAGAATTATTACAATATTCCAATCAAGATGATGTTACTTTTAAAGATGCAAGTAAAGATGGGCCGGGCGGGTCTATTAAATTAGATGTTGATAATATTTTTACAGATTACAAAAAAAATGCTGCTAGATTAAATTTAGAAAGAGAGGCTTATGGAAGTACTTATTTATTAAATATTGATCCTGGTACTCGTAAAAAAAGCATTGTTACAACTGCAGAAAGATTTTTTGAAAGCGCTTTAGAATCGACTATAGGTAAAGAAAATGCAGAAAAAATAGGCACTACTGCTGTAAAAGAATTAGACGAAGTACAAAAAATACTTATTGAAGCAGGTATACAGCTTACTGATACACAAAAAGAAAATTTTGAAAAATCATTTGGATTAAAAGCTGCTGAAAATTTAGGTGCTTTTGTTCCTGAATTAGCTAAGTTTGCTATTGTTAACTACGCAACAGGTGGCGCGCTATCTGCTACAGGCGGAGCTAAATTATTAAGAGCTCTTCAAACATCTAAAAGTTTTAAAAGCAAAGCAACATATCATTTTTTAATGGCCGCAATGGAAGAAGCTAAATTTGAAGTTGTAACGGGTGGAGAAGCAAAAACAGGTGCTGGTGCAGGATTTTATGTAGGTGGTGCTCTTTTTAGAAAATACTTACCGTTTCAATTTAAAGGCAATGCAGCAAGATATAATGAAGGATTACAAAAAACAGTTGGTGGAGCTGGAGGTATGGTAGTAGGATCTGAATCAGCTTTACTATTGGAAGCTGTAATAGAAGACGTAAAAGGAAACCAAACTTTTATGAATGAAATGAAAGACTTATTTGGAGAAGATTCTGATTGGGTTGAAAGATTTGGATTAAGTGCTGTAACAGGTTTTGCTATTGGAGGAACTAGCCTTAAAAGAGTAGATTTTAAAAGCATAAAAGAAAGAGAAGCTATTGTAAATAAAGCTAGAGCAGAAAACATTAAACTGCAAAAAGAAATTGACATGGAGTTAAATCCGGGCGCTGGGCCGGGTTTTAAAGCTAATAAAGATGTTAATAGAGAAAGCAGAATAAAAGAAAATGAAAAAATAATAGAGCAAAATAATGCTAAAATATTTTACTTATCTAAAGATATAGCCCGAGCAAATGAGGCTTATAATAAATTAGATTTAAATGTAGCTCAGCAAAAAAGAAATAAAGCTCAAGAAATAATTACAAACCCAGAGTCTACCGCAAAAGAAATTAAAGCCGCTAGAATAGAAAAAGCTGAAGCTTCTGCTCAAATAGAGTCTGCAAAAAATAATATATTAAAAACTCTTGAAAATTTAAGAGCGTCTAAAGCATTAGGTGCATTTGATTACACAGTACAAGAGGGTAAAGAAGGATTTAGCAATCCTAAAAATAATGCTGAATTTGTTGCAAAGGGGCCAAATGGTAATCCTATTATAAAGATAGACTTATTATCTTATAAGAAAGGAATGCAAGCGCATGAGGTTACTCATTTATTGATGAAGCAATTATTTAAAAGCAATCCAGAAGTTGCTAATAAATTAAAATATCGTGTTAACGAATTAATTAATGAAAAATTAAAAGGTAGTAATTTACCTCTTGGTGATATAAAAAAATTAGAAGAAGCTATTGATTTAACATATCAAAAGAAAAATCAAAGAGGAGAAGAGTATATTGCTAATCTTGTTGAAATATTACAAAACCCTACTTATAAAAGATTATTAGTAGAAGGTGAGGGTTCAAATTTACTTGTTGGAATAAGAAATAAGTTTGTATCAATGCTTAATAACAATAAGATTAAGTCTGGAAAAACTGTTTTAGAAGGAGATAATATTAGAACAGCGCAAGACTTAGTTAACTTTTTAGGCAAGTTTGGAAAAAATGTTGAATCTGGTAAAGATATATCAAAACAAGTTGAAGGGTTTAAAAATTTAAAAATTGATGGGGATGTATTGTATGACTTATCGCCTTCAAAACCTATTAAAGATTCTGGTGCTAAGGCTTCAAAAGATTTAAAAGTTTTAGAAGCGGAAACTAACATTGAAAGACAAATATTAAAACAAAGAAAGAGGACAAAAGAGCAAGAAGAGTCTGGAATTCCATTAACTAAAGAGCAAAAAGCAGGTAATAAAATATTGCAAGACAATATAGACTTACAATATAATAAAATAGCAATAGCGGCTTTAGGTTTTAAGTTGCAAAAAAGTTTTGATGCTAAAGCTCTGGGGCTTAAAGAAGCTCAATTTAACGATGCCCTAGGTTTTGTAAACCAGTATAAAGACGGTATTATAAAAAGATGGGATCCTAAAAAAGATGGGGCTGGTAAATTTAGTACGTTAGCTTATGGTAATATACAACCTAAGCAAGCTTTATTTTATGAGCAAGCATTTGGTAAAAATGCAGATGTTACAGGCCGTATAACTGAAAAAACAAAAGAAATTGCTGACACATCTGTAAAAACCGAAAGAACACCAGACTTAATTGATCCTTTATCATTTAGCAAAGATGCTACTGTTATTAAAAAATACGAAGGTGGTTTAAAAAATATTGATTTATCAAAACAGGATTATTCAACATTAAAAGATGTTGCTCCTAAGGTTACAAATAAAATATTTGGAAAAACTACTGCGGAAAAACAAGAATTTATAAAAAATAATGCAGAAGCATTGTATAATATATTACCTTTAGCCTTTAGAAGAATGGCAGAGGGCACTAAATCTTCAACAAAAATTAATCCGGGTGTATTAAAGAATTTTTATGTTACAGGAGGTAGAGCAGGTATGGATGTCGGCACAAGAGCTGGACTACCTATAAAAGCTAAAATACCTTGGGCTAATGCTTCCAAATTATTTAATAAATTATTTTTAGAAAAACATACATCAACATCTAAAGAAGGCCGAAATCAAGCCACGCTTATAAAAGGTTTTCAATCTGAAATAGGTAGAGCTATAACAAATAGCGTAGCAAGAAGAAACCCTA
>UEXM01003281.1_pt1 | contig 10486 bp, 16 predicted proteins | sample 1796661 | NCBI WGS metagenome assembly UEXM01 (sample SAMEA4772469, study PRJEB27181) | metagenome
AATCAATACCCAAAAATTATATAAAATAATTTCTAAAAATATTTCAGAACAAAAAAATCTAGATAAATATGAGGCAAATTTTACGGCTGAAGATTTTAATAATTGGGTGAACTCTGAATGGGATATTGAAACTTTAGAAATGGTTCAAATGATGGTTAAAGATAGAATCGATCAACTCTATCAAATAATAGATATTGCGACTAAAAAAGAAGTAAAAGGATTCAAATGATTTAAAACTTTAATATTTGACAATATAGGGTATTATGACGATATTTATGGTTATGAGAAAGTTTTTTATATTTTATAATGAGATAAATCAAAAATTAGAAGACTGGATTTTTAAATATGTTGTACCTCCAACACTTAAACTAGTTGAAGTCGTATTGAGGTTTACAATGATTTATTCTTTTTACCTTTTAATAAAAAATAGTATAGATAAAGTATTCTAATGGGTGTTGATGTAGTCATATTTACCGATTTTATGTCCCTTTTCCTAGACTTTTTAGCTAGTATGGGTACTAATAATCCACTCTGGGATTATAATGGGAACGGAGTTATAGATATGAGTGATTTTCTAGAATTTCTATCTACTGGTCAACCGACAGATTGGATTAATGGTACTGACCCGAATTACCCAAATACTTGTTTTGATTGTGACGAATATGTCGATATTTTCGAAGTTTTTGACTTCCCAGGTAAACCTTGAACCTGTTTTATACTATTTATAGTAAAACGTCTCGATGAAAAATTTAGTTTTTTTAATTTTAATAACACTTTCGTGCCCTTTGTTTTCTCAATATAATTATACTCCATCTGAAAAGAGAGATATTAAGTTCAATTTGAGTGATCAAGAGTTCCAAAGTAGTATCGACTACCCAGTTTATAGATCATCTCTTACAGCAAATGAACAATTAATAAGTGGGTTAGCGATCGGCGGTATGGCAGGTTTAGCATTTTATTTTGATACCATAGGACAAGGACCATATATTCCTATGGGTTATACATTCAGTGCTATTTCATTAGTAAAAGTTGCTCAATCATTTCATATGAAAAACAGAGAAAAAAAATGGAAAAAAAGAAACTAATTACGTCACTAATAAGTTTTATTTTTTTTACTTCTATTTGTTTTGGTCAAAAAAATCGTTTAGTTCTAAAAGAAGAAATAGGTCCTACTACAACGATGTTTATTGCAGGGGCATTTAATGGAGTCTCACAAGATTTATTATTTCATTATAATGAATTTGAGAGTACATTTCCTAATGCCAACCCTCAATTTTGGAATCCAGAAATAAGTTGGACAAATAAGTATAAAAACGGTACTCCGTTAGATGGTGCAAAATTTCCAGGTTCGACTACGATACTCGTTGGGACAACTGATGGTTATCATGCAATGTTAAGTTCTAGGGATATTATGATTGTAACTACTATTGCTATAAGTTCAAAATCTAGGTCATGGAAACATTTTTTAAAAAAGACTGCACTTTATACTGTTTCATATGGACTTGGGTATCATTGGACTTATAGAAAAATGATTAAGTAGTATATTGATATTAAACAATCTAAAGTTTATATTTAAAAAAAAATAATATGAACTACGGAGAAGATTTTAAAAAATATGCAATGAGTGATCACAACCTATCTTCACTCAAAATGAATTATTATGAAAAACAAATTAATTCGTCTCTCACTCCATATATTCTGGAAGAAAGAGAAATGAGGGCAGTTCAACTGGATATTTTTTCCAGACTTATGATGGATAGATTACTTTGGGTTGCTGGACCTGTAAATGATAACATGTCAACTGTTGTTCAGGCTCAATTGATGTACTTAGATTCATTAGATAATATGGACATAACTATGCACATTGATTCACCTGGAGGGTCTGTGAAGTCTGGGTTATCAATGGTCGATGTTATGCAATATATAAATTCTGATATCATCACTGTTAATACTGGAATGGCGGCATCTATGGGATCAGTACTATTGGGAGCAGGGACAAAAGGAAAAAGATCATCATTGAGATTCTCACGTACAATGCTTCACCAATCATCAGGAGGTGCAGTAGGAAATATACAAGATGCTGAAATCACTATGATTGAATGGAAAAAGTTGAATGATATTTTGTTTAATTTATTGGGGAATTTTTGTGATAAAGATCCAGAAATCGTAAAAAAAGACGCTAGTAGAGATTTGTGGTTATCCGCACAAGATTCTTTGGAGTATGGTATTATCGATGAAATAGTAAGTAAAAAGTAACTTTTTATCGTTTATTAAGGTAATTAATCATATTTATTTATTATATAATAAAATAATGGACTATTGGGATTTATTTGAAACTTTTCTAACATCTTTGACTTCGATTGTCGTTGCACTAATAGGTGTTGGATATTTCAGACGTGTAAACAATAAAAAATTACATAATAAGTCCAAGAATGAACTCATAGATCAAATAAATAAAGATGAAATTATTCATCTATCTATTCGTGAAATTAGAAGAAAACTGAATAGTGATAGAATATGTATATGGCAATTTCATAATGGTGGATCATATTACTCTGACACTCCTGTTCAGAAAATGTCCATAACGTATGAAAGGTGTTCCGATGGTTTAGAAAAAAACGGACCAAAAAATCAGTCAGTATTAGTATCTAGTCTCAATTCATATGTACGTGAAATTATTAAAGGTGATATGTTTTATTCTAATATTAATAATATGTCAGATATTGGATTAAGGTCCTTAGCACAGTCTTCAGGAACAAAATCGCATTGTGCAATTCCATTATTCGATAATCAAGATAAATTGATCGGAGTACTTGGATGTGATTGGGTTTTCAGTGAAGTTCCCAAGGAGTTTTTAAAAAAAGATAAGGAATTTAGTGATAAATTTATAAACTCACTAAAAGAGGATTGCACGTCCCTACCAAATTACTTGTAATGAAAATAGATCAAAACATATATAACTTATTGTTTTTAGCTCTTTTGTGTATATTACACACATCTAAAGGTATTACAATATCTAAGTTTGGTTATGGTGTTGAGTTTTGGATCATCGAATTAATATCCTGTATTTTTTTCGCATTTGTTTATTTGAGATTTACTGTATTGAAAAAGTCATCTAAATGTATTACTATTAAAAATAGTAATTCAGATAAAGATGAAATTCACGATTGACTTAGAAAATAAGAAAATATTGATCCATTCTCCTTTCAACAGAAATCAATTGGAAGAGGTGTTGAAACTTTTAAATATTGAAGACAAAGATACTTGGCTAATTGATATATATACAGATGATAGTATCGATTATTCATACACATCCACAAACGGATTTTTAGTGACAAATGAGTACGGATAACTTATTCGAGTTTTATACTATTTATAGTAATAATACACTCGAGTATGACAAAAGAATTAAATGAAGAGACGTCATTTAACGTAAGTATTAAAACATTAGCAGGGATCGCAGTGTTTATATTTACCGTAGTAGGTTTATGGTTTACGTTACAAGCAGACATCGAAGAGGCAAAAGAATTACCTGTTATAGAAATTCCACCTCCAGAAATAACTAGAATGGAGTTTGACATGAAAGATCAATTGGTTCGTCAAACAATTATGACGACCCAAGAGGATGTATCTGAACTTAAAGAAGATCTAGATAGAATCGAAGCTAAAATAGATAAATTAAAGTAACTATGAGAAAGATCCTATTCTCCTTTTTATTCCTAATACCTTTTTTAGGATTTTCACAAACTGAGTTGTGTGATGGATTTGGTGAGATATGTGTGATACAATTCAATGCAGGATTCAACGAGGCAAACAAAGTACAATGGTTACCTGAATTATCAGATTGTACTACATCATTTGTAGACATTTTGACAGATCCAAGTATACCTCAAACATATAAAATAGTCGTAGTACCAACAATACTTATCATTGATGAAGGTGAAGAAGTTGGTAGATTCCAAGCTAATATTATGATGCAGATGGAATCAACAAAAGTCGACGTTCAAAATTCAATAGAAGAAATAATAATGAGTAAATTTTAAATAATATGAGATATCTAATATCACTATCTTTTTTTTTAGTAAGTATGATTGGGTTTGGTCAACCAACCTACCTAGACCTAAATATTCAATTCGATGAGTACCCTAATGAAACCTCTTGGTTAGTTACTCAAGGTACAGATACCATATACACTAGCCCTGTTTATCTTTTTCCTGAAGATTCTTTTGGGATAATAGAACAAAGTTTATTTTTAGAAGCAGGTGTTGAGTATAAGTTTTATATGAATGATGTTTATGGTGATGGTATTTGTTGTGATTTTGGGTCTGGATATTTTACCCTAGGAAATCAATGTCAAGGTCTTATATATGAAGAATATAATTTTAATAGCCCTTCTATAGATTTTACTTTTATTTTAGATCCTTGTGAGTTTAACCCACCCCCAATCCCAACAGCAGATGTTACTTTTAGAGTAAATTTAGCTAACGCACCTCCTGGTATAGAAACTCCTGGAGTCTTAGGTAGTTGGAATGGTTGGCAAATTATCCCTATGACTTTAGGGGGTAATAATATTTGGTTTGCTGATGTAGAAGTTCCTTTAGGAAACCATTTATGGAAATTTGCTGATCTTAATAATCCCAATATACAAGAATTACCTGTGGGTATTGATGGGACTTCGTGTTTCCAATTTGACCAATTTGGGTTTGTTAATAGGACTTTAGATGTAATGGGAGAAGATAGTATAACTCTTCCGCCTTATTGTTGGGAATCGTGTCTTCCTTGTGGGGCAGTTGCTGGATGTTCTAACCCAAGTGCTATTAACTGGAACCCTTGGGCTAACTTTGACGATGGTTCTTGTATAGTCCAAAATACTGAATGTGGTCCTGGAGAAACTTTAATTGAAATAATAGTAACTCCCGATAACTTTGGTAGTGAAACAAGTTGGAAATTATTTAATGATTTTGGAGAAGTAGCTTTTGTAGACCCAGGACCTGAAGGGGAATATGCTAGCTCACCTCCGGGTATTCCAATTTCTACTTTTTTATGTGTCCCAATAGGTGTTGAATATGATCTTGTTGTGTTTGATACTTATGGAGATGGTTTATGTGGCACCTGTTTCGGTGGAAGTGTTACAGGCAATGTCCAAATTTTAGATTGCGAAGGTCAGGAATTATACAATCTCCAAGATGAATTCCCAGACGGAAATTTTGGATATGATGTAACATCAAACCAATTTACTCCTGCTGAATGTAGTGGAGCAATATCAGTAGAAGGATGTACTGATTTTAATTATATAGAATATAATCCCGAAGCGGTTATTGATGATGGTAGTTGTTTAACAGAAAAAATTTATGGATGTTTAGACCCCACTCAGTTTAATTATAACATTGATGCTAATACTGAAGATATTATAGAATCTTGTGACTTTACTTTAACTATTACAGATGGTGTTGGAGATGGTTGGTTTGGGAGCTGGTTAGGAATTTATCAATTAGGAACAATATTCAATTCACCCCAGTATCAAATGGGTCCTAATGATGGTACCGAATTATCATTTAATATATCTGGTTTAGATGCTACCCAACCTGCTTATATCTATTTCTTTGTTACACCCCAATCTATAAATACTGCACAACAATGTGGGTTTACTTTAACTAATTCTAATGGTGATGTTATTATTGATATTCCTTTCTTTAATATAATTCCGTTTATCAGTGAAAGTGGTTGGTATGCTTATGAAATCGATCCTTATTGCGGTAACACTTGTGAACCTTTTATTCTTGGTTGTCAATTTCCTACAGCTCTTAATTATAATGATGAGGCTAATATAGATGACGGAAGCTGTATATACTTCCCAGGATGTACTAATCCTGCATATATAGAGTATTCTGAAGAAGCTGATTTAGATGATGGTTCTTGCTCAACATTAGTTGTGTTTGGTTGTACAGATCCGGATGCTTTTAATTTTGATGAAGAAGCTAATGTAGATAATGATGGGTGTGTTTCTAAAATATTTGGTTGTACTAATGAATTAGCATTTAATTATAATCCTAATGCTAATACACCTGATGGTTCATGTGTAGCAGTTGAAGAAGGATGTACGGATCCAACTGCTGTTAATTATGAAGAAGGTGCTAATACTGATGACGGTTCATGTGTAGAAGTAATATTTGGATGTACTTTAGATGGGTCATTTAATTTTGATCCCTTAGCGAATACGGATAATGGATCGTGTGTACCTAAAGTCTTGGGTTGTATGGAAGAAACTGCATTGAACTTCAATATTGATGCTAACATAGAAGATGGGTCATGTATTACCGCAATTTATGGTTGTACAGATTCAACATCATTCAATTACAATGAACTGGCAAATGTTGATAATGAATCTTGTGTTGAAGTTATAGTAGGTTGTATGGACCCATTAGCGTTAAACTTCGATCCATTGGCAAATGTAAATAACTTTGAATGTACATTACCTGAATACGGGTGTACAGATCCAGGGTCGCTGAACTTTAATGAATTGGCTAATGTTGATAATGGAACCTGTATTCAAGTCATTGAGGGGTGTACTAACCCTGAAGCTCTTAATTTTGATGAAACTGCAAATGTTGATGATTTCAGTTGTATACTTCCAATCTATGGTTGTACAGATCCAACAGCACTCAATTTTAATGAATTAGCAAATGTTGACAACAGTACCTGTACTCCTGTAATTTTAGGTTGTACAAATCCATCAGCTTTAAATTACAATATCGAAGCAAATACTGATGATCTAAGTTGTATTTTACCAGTATTTGGATGTACAGATCCTACGTCATTAAATTATAATGATACTGCGAATACAGACAATGGAACGTGTATTGAGATTGAAGAAGGTTGTACAAATCCAGAAGCTTTGAATTATAATGAAAGTGCTAATGTAGACGACTTTAGTTGTATACTACCGATTTATGGTTGTACAGATCTTACCGCTTTTAATTTCAATGTATTGGCAAATATAGACAATGGTACTTGTGAAGAAGTGGTAGAAGGCTGTACCGATCCGGAAGCGTTAAATTACAATGAAATGGCTAACGTTGATGATTTTAGTTGTATACTTCCAATATATGGTTGTACTGATTCCACATCTTTTAATTATAATGAATTGGCCAATATAGATAATGGTACTTGTATAGAAATAATAGAAGGTTGTACAGACCCCTCAGCATTTAACTACAATCCTGACGCTAATATTGAAGACTTTAGTTGTGAAGAAGTGATTTACGGTTGTACTGATCCACAAGCAGCCAACTATGATGAATTGGCAAACACAGATAATGGGTCCTGTGAAACAGTTTATCAAGGATGTGTGGACCAGACCGTTGAAAATTACAATCTACTTGATCCAGTAAATTCTCAGTGTTTTGCATGGGTTTTAGATGTGTCACCTGACTGTTGTGATAATGAATGGAATACAGGGTGTCAATCACTGTATGAATATTGTTTTGAGAATGGGGAAACAACTAATGTAAACGAAATCTTAGATCAACAAATAATAGTATACCCTAACCCTACATTAGATATTATTAATTTCTCATCACAAATTAATTTTACCACATCACTATTCAACTCAATGGGACAAAAAATAATAGATCTAAATAATCCACAATTATTAGATATGTCGGGATATGAATCTGGAGTATATCAATTAATTATAGATGTTAATGGAAATCAATTCAGTAAAAAAATCATTAAACAATGAAAAAAATATTAATACTAAGTTTATTATTAATACCTTTTGTAGGTCTTGGACAAACAAAAGAAGACTCTAATTTTAAAAAGAATTTAAAAAAGAATCTTAAATTCGCAACGTTATATACTGCAGTTACTGGTAATAATTCACTGGCAGATATGAATACATATTCATTATTACCCAATGGTAGTCTAGAATATGGTTCAGTACAAACTCCATTTGATTACACTTTGGCGTTTGGTGTTAGAAAGATAGCTAGATTAGGATATGAAAACCGAAAGAATGTTTTTTATAATGGTACTGAGACTTCTGTATCAGATGCTGCCACTGTAGGTAGAATAAAAGGGTTAGAATTTTTATTCGAGGCAGATTATAAAAGACAACAAGGTAATTACTTTGTAGATCAACAACATTTTTTAAGATATGTTCATGATCATTGGATTTTGAAAGGAGAATACGTTCAAGACGGATTTGCAGATATAAAATATTTTGAATCATCACAAAGATATAGGTATAACCTTGGAGAAAAATTATCTTTTAACGTGGGTTTAGTTCAGAGGTTTTCAGAACCATATGGATTTAACCCACTCTCAGACTTAGTTGGTGCTGATTTTACTTTAGTTGCGTTAGATGAAGGATATTATAGTGATTTTGAAGGTCAATGGTTTAATTCTGAAGATAATCTAGTTGCTGAAAACAGTGAAATTTGGAGAGGAGTCGTATTACCTGATGTCTTGAACAACTATGTAGATCAAGAAAGATCGCAGCTACCTAACCAGTGGAATAATTCACTGGTTTTAGGTTATGACTATTATCATTATACCAAAGATCTATGGTTACATTCATGGGCGAGCGCTTTACCTCTTCACGTAAGTAGTAAAAATGAGTTTTCTTATACTAATTTTATTGAAGGTAATCAGTGGTTCGACTATACTGCTGGATTAATTTTTGGATATAAAATTAATAAAAGTTTAGGTGTTTTCCTAGAAGGAAAGTATCACAAGTATTGGAATAGGAATTGGCACGACTTCTCAGTCGGATTTAATTACGTTATAATTTAAAATAAACTCGAATAAAATACAAAAAACATGGGATTCAAAGACATTTTTAAAGATCAGAATGACATAAACGAAAAGTCCGTAGTTGGCTTTTTGTCATTTGCAGTTATGGTGGCAATTGCATTAATTGATACGGTAACTGGTTGGTTAGGACGTGATCTATTGATAAATGAATATATATATAATTCATTTGTAATAGTAACACTAGGAAGTTTCGGAATAGCAGGGATTGAAAAATTTGCAAATAAGAAAAAATGAAACAATTTAAAAAGGACCTCAGTTGAGGTCCTTTTTTTTTATTCACCTAAGTACGTCATAAGTTCTTCTTTCGAAGGGTGCCTCAAAACAGAGTCACAATCTACACAGACATTCATATAGGATTTTAAATTATCAATGAATTTAATTTTTTTTGTTTCATGACAACACATTCCTTGAATGCATTCTTTCTCTCTTTCGAGTTTTTTGATTTCAGTATTGATACGATTAATTTTTTGAACATATTCCATAATAAATTACTTTTAGTTTATGAACTGATTCGTTCGGGTGATCCACAATATGACCACTTATTTAGACTATAATCTACGCCTAAGTATATGTTTAGTTTGTATCCAACATAACTATAAATATCAAAAACATAACCTTTTTTGTTCATTGTGGTATTAAATAAAGTAAAAAACATATTTGATAAAAACTTATAAAACGTATTTTTTCATGTTTAAACTACGTGTAAGTAAAGATAAACTAAAAATTACGAAATCCAAAAAAAAACTTAAGAAATATTTATTTAGACAAGATAAAAGTTACTTTTTTGGTAAAACTATCCCCATGAAAACCATAATTTATACACACCAAGGATGGACTGACATTATCAATTGTCTACCTCTAATTAATTATTATTCTAAAATAAGGAGTTACATTGTTTTTGTAGTTAGAGATGATGGTGGTGATCTTTGTAGATATTATACAAAACATTTAAATAATGTTGAGGTTCACGGAATATCAAAACATACCCTTGATAGTGAAGGATTAAGTCTTATCCCAAATTTATATCCTAACAGCGAGTATTTATTTTTTGGTAGTCACGATTGTGTTTCATCTGATGATAGTCGTAAAGGAAAGTTTTCACATATAGGAGGGGATGATTTTGTAGAAAAATTTTATACTTCATATGGTTTAGATTACAATATAAGAGTTGATGATTTCGAAATAGAAAGAGATGAAGAATTAGAGAATAAATTATATCAAGAATTTGTTGAAAAACATGGTGAAAATTATACCCTAACACATAAAATTGATAAAAACAAATTCATTGACTGGAGTAATCTACCACATCCAACAGTTGCTGGTGATGATACTATTAAGACAGTAGAGTTACATGCTTTAAGTGACCGTTTTTTTGATACAATAAAAATCATGGAAAATGCGAAGGAAATGTATCTTTTGGATTCTGTATGGGCAGGTATAGCTTATTTATTAGACTCTAAATATGGTATTTTTACAAATAAAAATATTTTTGTAGGATGTGAAAGAGGTTATTTTCAAATGTTCACAAAACCAAAAAAATTAAGTAACTGGACTGTTGCTGGATGAGAGTTGCATTATTAGTTTCAGGATATCTGAGAAGTTTTAAATCTAATCTTCCTAAGACTATCGAAGTGTTCGAAAAAAACTTCAATGATATCGATATATTTTTTCA
>UEXM01003282.1_pt1 | contig 10485 bp, 6 predicted proteins | sample 1796661 | NCBI WGS metagenome assembly UEXM01 (sample SAMEA4772469, study PRJEB27181) | metagenome
CCACATCCTCGTTCTCAGCAAGGTAAATCCCACTACCAAAAGCCGTTCCACCCTCACCCGTTCCAACTGCATCTAAAGAGAACCTATCAAAGTCATACGGTGAACCGTGGTAGGCCCGTATAGAGTATTTATCTTTTATATTTAACCCACGCAATTCATCGGATAACTTCCGCGCTTCGCGTTCTAGTTTACGGCGAGTAGCGGGATACATTTCCGTATCACGTTCCAAACTACCCCGAAGAAACGCCAACCGCTGGGTAAGAAAGTTACGGCGCTGATCTTCTGTAGAGTATTTGTCCTCTAGGCTGAAGTCTGGCCTCTGACGAACTCCAGCAATGCGAGGCGCTTCTTCCAAGGCACCAAAGGTTTGGTCGGGAGCGGGGATACCTATCGCCTCTGTCTCCCTGAAAGTTCTTATCTGGCCCCTCTCTCTTCCTCCTACCGCGCCGCTCTCTACAGATGATGCCAGCTCTTCAAAGGTTTTAAACCCAGCCCCCTCTACAAAGTTTGCCGCCCCCGTGAAGAAATTAACCATTCTTTGCAACAGATTTTTGGGCTTTCCGCTAAGCTTGTTTTTCCCAGAGAATGCGCCCCTTCCCCCTCTGTAATCCCTGACCAGCTCAGCTATAGATTCTTCTATCTGCCCAACTTCATTCAGCTCTGGGTAATTTTGTTGTGCCCATTCAAAGTAAGTTTGACCATCTGATTTTGCTCTTTGCTTGGCTGTCTTCCTTAACAGGGTCCATTCCGAATCAATAAACAAATCCAGCGCCCTCAAGGCGTGTACCTGCTCATGCGAGAGAATGTCCAGTATAGCTTCGACCTTTTGCTCTGTAGACAAACCTTCAGGAAGCCTGTCTAGGCCAAAGAATATTTGTCCGGTAGCGTCAGAATAGAAAGCCTCACCGTCTGCGGTGCTATCAACAACAATCGGAGAACCGGGACCACCAAAAGACTCAACTGATTCGTCACCAGATCTTCTTCTTCTGATACCAAATACAAGGTTCCCATCATTGTCCTTGAGAACGGTACTCAGACCATGATTGATATTAGCTTTTACGTCTGACAGGCCAGCTTGATCCATAGCCTTATCTAAGGCTTCTTGTATCACTGCGACTTCTGGGGCTGTTGCTGGCGCGGGTAATGCGAGAGGAGCCTCGGGGGCCACTGGCTGAGCCGCCTTTGGGGATTTGAAATCAATCAGGTTGGTGGGTCTGGAGAATCGTGGGAGGGATCTTATCTTGGTATAGGCAAGCTTCTTCTCCCCCTCAGTTAGGCTGTCTATGTTTGCAGGGGTTTCTTTGCCTATAATTCTCCCTACAAGACTCCTAACTTCTTGGGACTCAACAGAAGAAGATATATTTTTGCTCTCAAGGACAGCGGCTATGTCGCCGCTTAATACCTCGTCAGGAACTGCGGCAGTGCCTCTGTTCTTGTTAAGTGTATCGGCATATGCATTCGCGCCCCTTAGAGTTCTAAACGGGTACTTCTTGTCTTTCTTCGGTCTCTTCCCTGCATCTAACTGCTGTTGGTATTCTACCGCCGAAAGCTTTTTTCCCCTGATTGTTTTGCCATCAGAAGAGACAACAACAATTTTGTTATTCGCTTCTTTTTTTACAGTGTAGGTTTCTGTTTCAAGAGTAGTATTAATCTTAGGATCAGACAGGTTGTCAAAGTTTTTTCCTAAAGCCCTGCGAGCCTCTTCTGCCGTGAAAGAGTTTTTAGCTGAAAGACCTTGGTTAATCCTGTCTAGGTTTATCTTTTGAGCAACGGTCAGTTTTGAGTTAGAAACATTTTTTTCTTGCTGCGTATAAATAGAGGCGGTCTCATCGTACCCGCGATCTAATGTAGTGCCCCCAGCTAAGTTAACCGCAGAAGCGGTATAGCTTGTCTGGTCTGGATCAAGAACGGTCACACCATAAGAAGCCATCGTGCCAGCATCTTCCTGAGAAAGCTCTTCTGGGAAAAGCTGTATCTGCTGGGATATCATGTTGCTCATCCTAGTAGCGTTTCTCTGGTCATGCAGCACTGACGCAAACTGGGCGGCATCCTCGTAAGAGGGCAGAGGCGCACCAAACCTTTGATCGCCAATAACAACCTCATAGGTCCTAGACCGGTTGCCTGCCTCGTCAGTTACCATGTCTCCCTCAACAATCTCAAAAGCCCCGTCAGTAGCTGCAAAGCTAGGGCCTATTGTCTTGGCAACATGCACGGCAGACCTATAAATAGGGTTTCTACCCAAGGGGGAGACATTGGGACCGAGGACCACCTCTTCAGCTTGGGACGCAGTCATACCCTGCCCAACTAACACGGCCTTCTGGGCCGCCTCATCAGCAAACAGGTCTATCTCTTCCCAAAGGGGTGTTGGTCTATCGCCCGCATCCCTTTCGATAAAAGGGTCTATTTCTTGACCTGCTTTCGCCAAAGAGACCTGCTCTTGGGTTCTAAGGATGTCTGCGTCTTTTTTGTCTCTTAGGTTTTGCTCATATTCTCTTCCGGCTTCATCGTTAATATTATATCTTCTGATTCGAGAACCGGCCTTAAACAAACCGTGAGCGAAGTCTGAAAAAGAACCAGCAGCAGCAGAAACTGTGGCCTCCCTGCTGGTAAAAATATCGCCAAACGCTGACGGGTCTAGGTCAACTATTTTGCCATACAGGCTGTCTTCTACGTTAAGGTCTGGGTTATAAACATTTGCTTCTATAGCATCATGAGCTATCCCGGCTGACTGTTCTTGGATTGATTCAAAAACGCCAGAAGAAACAATTTCCTTAATTCTTTTGACTATTTTATTTTTAAGCAGATCATCTACATCGGCAGGGATTCTTTTCAGTATATTGCCGACAGGCCACATTTCCGAAAGTCCGGTAAAGCCATGCAGCAGCATGCCAAGATCTTCTTGTTCTTGGGATATTTCCTGCCCCGCAGCCCTTGCGGCTTCTAACCTTTCTCTGCCTTGGCTTAAACCAGTCCCGCCAGCAAATGAAAAACCAAACGGGCCTCCCGCAGCGCCAGCCACCATAAATGCGCCCATTGACCCCATAGCGCCACCAAAATCTGTAACCCAAGTATCCTTGTAATCCTCATCGATCTTGAATCTTCCGGCTGGGTCCTCTCGTCTTTCCTTGGCATACTCCGATGCCGCATCCGCAGCCATCCCAACGAGGCTTTCTCCCTCTGCCACAGGGGGAGAGGGCATTCGGCTATACTGGCGATATCTGTTAGCAAGGTCTGCAATTTCAGGAAGACCCTGAACACCGCTAAGACCTGCATCTCTAAACTGATTGTAAAGCTGCTTGACAAAAGCTTCTCTCTGAGTGGGCTTCCCCTGAGATCTTGTAAGACTATCTATGCCATATTCCGCCATAGTAGCCACGGCAGCAGGATCGGAAAAAGGATTAACCTTGTCAATAAAATCAGCGGCGACATCCATCTTAGCTGGCATGCGGTCTAAAAATTCCGCTGGATCTCTACCAAAATCAACTTCTGTTGCCAACCCTGCCTCAATAGCCCTGTCTGCTATTTCTTCCCGCGAGACTGTGTCGGGCACATTTTCTATAACATGGCCGTTTGGCAGCGTGACATCAATATATTCCATTATGGCGTAGACCCAAGATCGCTCCAGTTTGATGATCTGTTTCCTGTGCCTCTAAGGGAAGAAGCTTGTCTATCGAACACAGATTCAGCCTCCTCCGGGGATACCCGCCTCCCTGACACTCTCTCGAACACAGGCATGAGCCGCTTCGTAAGAGCGTCAACCATAAAGACAACATCCTCGGGTTTCAACATTGGAGAATGTTTTTGGATAGCTGTATCAATGATGTCTCCGGCACTCCTAAGAATTTCTCTATTGGTTAGCTCCTCAGATGTTCCAATTTTAACAGCCGCGTCAGTAAGTTGCATCGCCAGATTCTCTATCCCCATGTAAGCGGAAAGAACAACCGCCTCCGCTGCTCTTTTATCGCTAATAACCCTATTGATTTCTCCTACTACCTGTTTTTGGGTCTCTAATTCAAATTGAGCATTAGCTACTCTGTTATTGTATTTGCTTTCGACTTCGCTAACATCGAAACCTAAATTCTTATCTTCAGCAGCCTGCACAGCGGCAACCCCAAGCCTCTCCTCATGTCGTTGATCAAGCAGGGATCTTCTCCTTTCCCCTCTCAGTTCCTTTCTGCCTTCTGACCTGAGTTTGCCTACAGCATCGCCGACAGATCCGAGTCCAAGGTCGCTTTGGCCGCTTGCTATACCAGCACCAAGCTTCATTAGGGCTGTGGAAATCATATCTTCCCTTAGCTCTCCCTCTGTCTTTTCTTCGTAATCCGCAAACTCTTTGGCAAGGGCTTCAGCTCTTTCTGTAGCCTGTTGTTGTCTTTGAGCGCCCAAATCCATTACGCTTTTTCTAAGTCCGGTGTAAATAGGCTTACCATCCGGCCCTAGCGTTTCGGTGCCATAATCAGGGAGTAAATTCCGCATAGTCTCCTGATAATCTTCTCTCGCAGCAAGTAAACCATCGGGGCCACTCCAGCCACGGCCTAACCCTTGATCATCGCCAATGCCCATAGCATCAGCCTCCAGCCTATCCAAAGTATCCTTATATCGACCTTCTATTAGTCTATTTCCCGCTTGCCCTGACAGCCTGAAAACATCATCCATAGCTGTTGTTTTGTCAGCGGTATTTCTCGCCGTAACAGCATTAATTAAATTTTCGTCAACCTTAGTGCCTAAAGGGTACTCAGCACCAAACCTTTTTGCGTCTTTGCCGGTAGCACCATACTGACCTTGCGCCAAAGCAGCTATGGAGTAATCTGGCTGGTTTACAAAATTAAGCTCCTGATTTTGTTGGCTCAAAAGAGCCAAAGGGTCAGTCGATTGTTTAATAATTTCTGCAACTTCAGCTTCGCTCAACCCAAGACTCAAAATCTGACGCATAAACTCTCCCGGCTCTTGCGCCCCCAGATTGCTGTAAAGGCCAGCAGAAGTTCCCTGACCTCCAGACATCCTGTAAGGCATCATGCCGCCACCCGCAGCCATTATCCCTTGCTGCATCATGGGATCTTGCATCATAGGATCTTGCATTGGCGGTTGCATCATTGGGTCTTGAGGCATCTGCTGGCCCATCGCAATATCTTGAGGCATCTGCCCCATCATAGGATCTTGCATTGGTGGCTGCATCATGGGGTCTTGCATCTGGCCCATCATGGGGTCTTGGCCCATCATAGGAGGTGGTGCGCCCATAGCTGCACCCATTAACGGGTCAGGATTAGGGTTCATGGCTGCTATGCCGCCCGAAATTATCTGATCTGTAACGGTGTTTTGGGGAACCTGCTCATTAAACTTTTCCCTCATTTTCTCTCGTCTTTGAATCTCAGAGACAACCAGATACTGGGGGACATTCCCTGTCGGAGCTTGCGCCTCCTCGACAAGCACCTGATCAGGCAATCCTTTGATGAGATCTTCTTGTTCAAGGATGTTCATATTTAACCTCTCAATGCTCTATACAAGCCAAGCCCACCAATACCAGCACCCAATGCTTGTTGTGCTGCTGAAGGCCCACCGTAGATGCTTCTTGTTTGTTCTGGTGTAACAGGCAGTCCCTGCAACATCTGGCTGAAAATATTGAGTTGCTGATAAGGATACGTTTTCTGTCGCAGGTAGTCTTCGTAACCTGTGTCGAGCGATCTTTGCAGCATACCTCTTCTGATTTCGCCAACGCCGCCCAAGGCTCCCAGCCTTTCGAGGGCCATTGCTTGATCTGCTTTACCCAAATCACCCAACATTCCTGCGGCCCGCAACGATTGGTCTCTTGTTGCCATGTCCTGACCAAGACCTGCAAGCCCGAGCCTTGACCTTTGCTCCATCAATGCTGCGTTCTGCTGTCTTGCCTGCATCCTGCGGGTGTCTTCTTCCATTCTGGCCCTTCTGTCGGCCTCGATACCTTGCATCGCTTGCTGATAACCAGCTAATCCACCTTGAGCTTGCATATCACCAAGCTGCTGGTTCAGGTTTCTCTGCCGCTCAGACTGCATAATAGCTTCTCGGTAGCCACCTAACCCGCCAGCTTGAGCCGCCTGACCGGCAATCTGGTTGCCCTGAATGTCAGACTGCCTGATAGCTTCCCGCTTCTGAATATCTGTGACGTACTGCTGGTAAGGGTTCATGTAGGAGCCAACGGTATACGGGTTGGCAACGCTGCCGCCAAAGTAGTCCGTTCTTTGCATAGGTGGCCTGAACTGCCTTGCAATGTCCATCCCCTGCCCTGTGGGCTGGTAGCCAACTTGGGTTGTAATGTCCGTGGCTGACCCTATCTGTGAAGGTGCGCCCTGCATACTCATCTGGGCTGTGCCTTCTTGCGCCATCGACTCGTAGGGGTCAAAGTACGCCATCCGCTGACCGGGATAAGGCGTATACGGTCTTGTTGATTCATATGCCGTTCTGCCAAGCAGATTTTCAAACCAAGGCCGCGCATATTCCGGTAAAGAGTTTTGAGTTACCGTGCTTGTGGTTTGAGTTGGTGCGCTACCACCCCCTTTCATCCTAATCATGGGTTATGTCCTTTTCATAAAAGACCAGCGACTCTTCATAGCCAGACTTCTTTAGTTTCCGAGAAAAACCTTTTCTCCCCCAAATCTCTATGCAATGGCAATTAACATCTTTTGCATACCGCTCAAGCCTGTTTAATACCACATCAATGGTAGAACCGCCTGTCTGACCGTCAAGGCCACCGGCAAACTGGATAGCTAAGGCAACCTTGTTTGGGTAGTGGATAATTTCGGTCGTCAATGCATTGGTAATCTCATTGTCTTTATCGAAGGTTACCCAAAGCTGTTGCTCTCCATTTGCTAGAGCAAAAAACAAGCTACGAATATCCCATCTACCGCCTGTCCTGTCAGCCCCTCCTTTTAACAGCTCTTCAACATCAGGCCAAACACTATTAACGTAATTAGGCGGAACAAGGGTAACCGTGTGGGTAGCAACTCCCCCTTGTACGGGGCTTATCTCGGGTAAGGAAAGATCCTCTATTGGTTGCAAGTTGGCTTTCATCGCGGCAGAACTCCTCCCTTACGCAACGGGCGTGGTTGTTGGGTAGTGTTTGTTCTCTCCATTCTGACTCGATCCAGCATTCCGTCTAACTGCTGAACGCCTGCATCTGTTGACCCGTCACCAATACCTGAGACAACATCGGCGGGGACAATATACTCGCCGGGAGACACAGCAACAGGCTGTTGGTTTCCAATCATGCCCATGATCTGATCATCCATACCGCCGCCGGGGCCAACAATTTCTCCTTCTTTCTGGGAGCCGGGGACTATTCCCTCAAGAACAGACTCCCTTAATGTTGAGAAAGCTTCTTCGCCAAACTCATCAATAAAGGCTTGAACCACAACGCCTGCCTCTTCCTCTGGCAACTCGCCCAGAATTGCCGCTTTGGCGCGTAGCTCCAACAAAGCTTCTTTACCAAACTCGTCAATAAAAGCTTGGATGACAACCGCTGCCTCTTCTTCCGACATTTGACCTGAAACTGCCATTGCAGCCAGATCAATTAAACGATCCGACTCTGCGTTTACCTGAGTCTCACCCCCTTCCGCGAAAGGGCTAATATTCCCGACGTTAAAGTTGCTGCCGTAGTTCATGTACTGACCGTACAGGTTTGCATAATCTTCTGCTGATAACCCTGATCCAGATGCCGGGGTTGTTGTTCCAGTCGTTGTTTCGGCGGCGGGTTCGCTTTCAGATTCGCCTTCAGGCGGAATGTAGGCGGGGTTAGGTATCTGTATTTTTCCACCTCCTATGCCACCAAGGTCTATTTCTATAAACTTATCCGTGGTGTTTACCCCTCCCGTCTCACTACCAGTTGTTCCACCACCGTCTTCCACTGGAACCGCTATTGGATCTGGCACCCAGTCTTTGAACGGATTGACGACAGCGCCTTTTTCAGGAGTGAAGTACATGATTTCCGGGCCAAATCCGGGCATACCTTGTTGAGCATATACGTCCTGCAACTGCCCCGGTGATATTGAATAAGGGTCTCTTAGTGCTGCCTGTTGCTGGGCAGGGATAGTGTTACCGTAGCCGCCAACTCCAACTTGGTTGCCAAAATTCATAGGAATGTTGGGGGCACCTCCTCCGGCAAACATACCCACTATCGGGCCACCCATCTTCATCAGCCCGTTGTACCTTCTCCTGAAGTCGCTAGGGTCTAAAGAAACAATGCCGCCTGCGTTTGCATATTGGGCACCGTAATCAGTTCCACCGGGGTCGTATGGGGCTGGTGTCAGGTTAGGGTTAAATTGATTTGCAAGTAGCGCCTCTCCCTGTCTGGCAAGTTCAGCCTCGCTCATTCTTTCGCCAGCCTTGTCGAACTTTCTCATAGCCTCTTCTGCTGCCATTTCAGCGTTGTAACCTTCAGCTACAGCGGCTGGGATAAGTGCTGTTGGGGAGGTTAGGGCTGTAATCCCTTCTTTTGAGAATATTTGCCCCGCTCTCTCGCCAAATGTCGAAGGATCTGGGACAACGCCTTCCGGGGAAAATACCCCAGACCTCAAGTCACTTACATATTTAGCGACAAGGGGGTTAGCAGACACCACCGGAGCAGCCGGAGCAGCAAGGTCAGCCACCATTTCGGCAGACTGAAGACCGACTGGAATATCGCCTGCTGCGCCAAATCCGGGGATTACTGTCTCAGCAGTGATACCTTCTGTGAGGGCAGCATCAACGCCTTCTTTCCCTGCCCCACCAATACCGCCTAAAGCATGGCCTATGCCAAATCCTGTAATGCCTGAGACCAATCCCTGTTTAATGTCGCCGGTAGCTGCCCAAGAAGCCAGCCCTGAGCCTATTGCGCCTGCTGCTGCTGAACTTAATCCAGCCCCACCAACCAAACCGCCCAAAGTTGCCCCAGTCAAGGCGCTACTACCAATCATCCCTCCCAGTAACGGGGCTAGGAACGGCAGAAACGCCTCTGGCTGTCCTGTTTGCGGGTTAACAGTAAGAGATCCTGTCGGAGACATCGAGGCAAGCCCCTGAACCTCTACAGGGTTCATGTGGACTAACATAGAATCCCCATATCTGCCCTGATTGGCTAAGAGGTCTGCTACACCTTCAAGTTGTCTTTGTTGTTGCTGCTGATACATTAAGTAGTCTCCACGCCGAATAGGTTAAAGCTCACATTGGATGCACTTGCGTAAACTTTGACCACATCGGTTTGATTTAAACACATCCCGATCACTACGGTTCTTGTTGTTGTCGCCGCTAGGGCTTCATCATAAAAAATAAATTGCTTGTCATCTGCCCCAGCGCCAGCGACATGAACACTGACCCTGAAGGTGATTCCAGATCCTCCCCGGTTACATATCACCAGAGAGCTTACAGTTGTCTGTGTCAGGTCAGGAGCAGTGTAAAGCGTAGTTATCGTCGTCGCGCTTGGGTCTAGCTGGCCCAGAACCTTGATAGCATCTGCCACTAGGAGGCTCCCATCAAGAGAAACTGAAATCGCCGCATCGCTAAAGATCCCGGCTTATCGCCCTGAGTCTTGGCAAGATCTACATCATTCTCAATTTGATCCAAGGCAAATTCCAAGGTTCTTCTGGTGATAGCTTCGTTCTGGACATTGTATTCCTGCAATGGAACAGGCAGCGGGTTTCTGCGTCTTTCCGCCATCTATCTTCTCCCGTCCTGTCTCATCCCAAACCTAAAGCCGCCTAATCTCCAGCCAAACCCAGCACCGTTGCTTTCAACCCGAAGGATAGTGTGCCTCGCTCTGGCTCTGATATCAGATTGGGTTGTGCTGCTCGTAATGGTCGCTGTAGCTAGGCTAGAGGCTTCTTCCAATGGGAAGTTGCTGCCTTTTATAGTCATAGCAATAGAGGCTTCATCAGTGTCTCCACTGAAATTAAAATCAGGCAGAACTCTATTGATTAGCGTGAACCTTTCACCATCACCAATCTCTAGGTCGCCAGACTCTATGTATGCCGTCATCGCAGAGCCATCATCGTCATATCCGACTTCATGGCTATAAAGATAGTTAGTATCTGTGTTGGTCACCACGCTAGAGCCTACCGGCCCATTCAAAACACCTGAATCAAGCCAAGCCCCTCTCGCAAGGGTTCCAACGGCCCACAGGTTTTCCACATAGTTGTAGCTGACATAATTCGTTACATCTGGTACGCCTGACCCAGAAGGGTAAAACCAAATAATTTCTGAAAAAGCGTTATTTTCAGCAGCAAACACCTTAAACGCCTGCGACATATTGATGCCGGAAAGTACATAATCTTGCACAGAACAAGGAAGTTGCTGTACCGCGCCGTTGTAAACGTAGAACCCTGTCTTGTCCATGAAGAAAACATTCCCTCTGGCATTAACCGCCGCGTTGGGAGAGATCATGGAAACATCTGCACTTAGTGTAGTGAACTGAAAAATAAACGGGGCACCTACAAACCGCATGGAGTGCAGGCTCGTATCTGTCCATATTAGTATTTCCTGTCT
>UEXM01003283.1_pt1 | contig 10479 bp, 11 predicted proteins | sample 1796661 | NCBI WGS metagenome assembly UEXM01 (sample SAMEA4772469, study PRJEB27181) | metagenome
CCTTGCGGGTTGACGTCCTTCCCGATTGCCGCGGCAAACTCGCCGCACGTGAACCGGTTGTGAGCTCCGCCGCCGTTGTTGGTGTACGCGGTCATCGCGCATTGCGTGTACCAGTCGAGGTAACGGTACGCGGCATTAGATTGACGCCTTAAACTGTCCTCTTGCGCAGTGAGCCACCATTGCTCCCCGGCGCGGTAGAGCTCGCGGGCTTCCGCGAAGAGCTGCGCGCGGTGCTTGTCAATGTACGCCAGGTCGAAGACCTTGTTTGCGCACGGCACAACCCAGTACCTACGGTCTCCCGTTTTGTCTCTGAGGAAATCTCGCTCATTGGTCGAAGCTACGATGACAGTGTGCCGACGGTACGTGCGGACCTTGCGCCCGAACGGCGGTCGCAGTCTGTCGACGGCCGAAGCGATAAAGGCCTTTCGGGTCTCCTGGTCGGCGTTTCCGGCTGAACTAAGCTCCGAGTCCTCGTACAGCCAGGCAGCGTACAGCTGAAGCATGGAATCTTTGTCCTTCAAATTTAATCGAGTGTCTGAGAAGAGCTCGCCCGCGAAGCCGTCGAAGGCGACGAGCGACCGAAAAAACCGCGACTTGCCGATGCCTTGTCGACCTTGCAGCGTCAGCACGGTGTCGACCTTGCAGCCCGGTTCGTACAGCCGAGCGCACAAGGAGACAAGGAAGCGTCGAGCATAGGCTCGGAAGACGGGCCGGTCCTCGCAGCCGAGCACGTCGACGAAGAGAGAGTCGAGCCGGTGCCGGCCGTCCCATTGCAGCCCGTCGATATAGTCGATGACCGGGTTGCGACTTGTCTGTCGGCTGACGTACTCGACTACGCCGTACAGCTTCTCGCGACCGATACGCCAGTACCAGCCGTATGCCCCTTCCATGTGCGCGAGTATTTCGATCCAGGTGGTGTCGTCGACCGCTTCGCCGCCGTTCATCTCGCGCTCTGCGAAAGAGTCATACCAGAAGTCGAAGGTCGTATCGTGGCCAAGCATTGCGACGAGGTTGCTAACCGTGTTCGCGATGTCGCCTCGTTCGCCCTTGCGCTTCGGCGGCCTACGTACGAGGTCGGCAAGGCCCGAAGCCGCGGGCGCTTTGTAGGTGTTCCAATAGGTGCACGCGCCCGGTGCGCTGTAGTACCTGGTCCGCCCGTCGGGCTCGCGGGCGAAGAAGCCCGACCCGATGCTATTGCCGCCGAAGGGACAAACGACCTTCAAGCGTTCACCGAGGCCTAAGCCTTCGACGATTGCTTGCCACGTGCGGCCGTCGGGCTGTCGTTGCATTCTGAAGTCGACTTCGACCTTGCGCGATTGCCGCGGCTTGCGCACCTTCGGCGCGATGTCTACCGGGTCGACGTCGGCAGCTTCGTCGACCGATAGCGAAAGGTCATCCTGAAGTCGAACCAAGTCGGCACGGGTCAGTACGGTATCGGCAGCGTGCAAGACTTCGACGTCGTAGTGCCGGCCGGATGCTTTGCGATTCGTTGAACCAGGCAAGCGGCATAGTCTCGCGCCGACGTCGTGCGTGCGGTCAAAGGCAGACGTGTACGAAGTCAGCGCGGGTTGCATCCCGTTCGCGAGCTCCGCGACCTGCATATTCACCGAGTCGACCACGGCCGAATGAGCTGCGCGTAATGCGACCTTCTCGGCACCGAGCTCGGCGTCGACTGCGAAGTGCACATGAAAACCCCACCCCGACATAATGACGAGCGACGGCGGCGCGCCGATGACCGCTTCGAGCACGGGCACGAAGTCGCGCAACATGAGGTCGAGCAACGCTTGCCGGGCGGTATCGTCAAGCCGATACATGCGACGCTTGCGGTCCTGTGCACGGGCTTCGAGTACACGACCGCGGGACATGCGCACGGCATCGTACAAGCCGAGCAAGTCCAGGTCGAAGAACATCGACGTGACCCGCTCGCACTGGTCGAACGTTCGGCCGCGGCCTTTCGCGTCGACGGTGCCGGTGCGGAACAACCCCGTCGATATGTAGTCGCCTCCGGTCAAGGTCTGCCGCACGTACTGCAGGCCTTCGGGCGGGTCGGGCCATACCCGACGCACGCGTGCGTCAATGCTCATTGTCAATCCGAAGAGATGCCCGACGGGTCACATTTCCAACCGTGCCGGGTGTGAAAGTGTGGATGACCCGCCGGGCGGTAATCAGGTGCGCGTCAACGGTACGCCGTCTTCGAGCGTCGCGTTGATTGCTTCGATAAGTCCGTCGGCTTGTTGACGCCGTCGCAGGTCGTCTTGCACGAGCGGGTGCACGACCTTGTGCAAGTACTCGGTCGTCGTCAGCTTTGCGCGAGCGGCAGCGAGTCGGACGTCACGGCCGAACTCCTCAGAAAAGATGGGTCGGAGCTGCATCAGATATCCTTCAGTCGGAGCTTTGCAGCGTCCGACAGTCGTTTAAGTCGTGACAGGTCGTCAACCGTGTTCGATACAACGGCGTCGACAATGGGCTGCAGTGCGTCTTCGATCAGTGCCGGCACCTTTACCCGCGGCGCGTCGTGGTCGACATGCCTTACGGCCTTCATGGCTTGCACGATCGCGTAGTCAAGCCGGTCAACTTGTCGCCAGAGCTCGGCGTGGCTCTGTACGATCTGATCGACGATAAACTCTTCGGTGTTCTTCATGGTTTGCCCTTGTTGGTGTCAGTGAAGCGCGAGCGCTTCGTTGCGCAGCTGCCGCACATCGTCGGGCGAACATGCCAAACGGGCGACGGCGTATGCGGTCGGGCACGTCCAGCGGAACACCGGGCGACCCTTCACACGAAGCCACAGAATGCGGCCGGTGTTTCGGTTGAGTAGCTGGACGAAGCCCGCGAGCTCGCACGGGTCGACGGCGTAGTGCCGAGCGCTTGCACGACCGACAAGGCCGACGAGCTTGCGCCGGAAGTCATCGGCTCGGCAATGCGCGTCGGTCATAGGAACATCGCCAGATAGATACAGGCGAAGATGATGATTGCGCCGAGTGCGTCTTCGGTGTGCGTGTTCATTGCTTGCTCCTTGGTACATTCGTACTGTAATCCATTGTGGCGGTGTGGTGTGCTGTCAAGTGTGTCATAGTTCGGTCACAGCTGTGTCATTGGTGAGAACCCCCACCCCCACGGCATTCACGGTACCTGTAGTCGAGAACGCGCTATCCATCACACGGTCACTGTAAAAGCAACGTGATACTGGTTACTTTCAAGGAGACAGTGCAAGCCCCTCTGACTGTTTGAAATACTCAGTCAGTAAATTCTAACTTACTACAACACGGTTTTAGGTTGCACTGTGTCGTTGAAAAGGTGCACCATTGCGGTATAATGACAGTGCACGTGTGATGGATAGCGCGTTCTCGACGATTCAACCGGGATTGACCATGGCCGAGCTCGAAACAATGACCCCAGACACGATCGAGCTCGCGCTTGCGAAGCTCGCACCCGACGCGCTCAGCCTATTGGAAGGCGTACTTCGAGGGACGAAGCGACCGAACAAAGCGCAGCTCGACGCAGCGTGGCGCGTGCTCGACGTTGCACGGGCGCGCCAGGTCGTGTCGTTGGAAGCGCCGGAAATAGAAGAACTGCGGAACGTGCTACAACTTGTCGCGGATAGCTAAAAACCACGGAGGGCAAGCCGTGCAAACAATCGCAGCGCTATATGTCGAAGCCGACGGGCCGTATATAAACGTGCCAGGTGTAGACGCGTGGACAGTCAAACAAGACGCACGCACATACAACGGGCCGCACCCTGTAGTCGCGCACCCGCCTTGCAAAAGATGGGGCCGCTACTGGTCTGGCGGGCCGAGCGCGAGAGTGCGGCGCAAACTTGGAGACGACGACGGTTGCTTTGCCGCTGCGCTGTACGCCGTGCGCACCTTCGGCGGCGTCATCGAACACCCCGAAGCGAGCGCGGCCCGAGAGTGGTTTGGCTTGCCGGCAGCGCCTCGTCTCGGTTGGGGTTGGAGCAATGACGCAGACAAGTACGGCGGGCGCTCGTGCGTCGTTGCGCAAGGGCGGTACGGTCATCGTGCAAGGAAACTGACGTGGCTCTACGCGGTGCTGCCGTCCTTCCCATTGCTGGACGTGCGCGACTTTGTCGGGGTCCGCATAGAAGACGGCTTCCATACAAACGCAGAGAGAGCGGCGGCACGAGCTCGCGGGGTTGTACCCGTCAAGCGTCTCGGTCGGCGCGAGAGGTTGTTGACACCGCTGCCGTTTCGCGACTTACTTCTCGACATGGCGCGCACATGCTGACCTTCGTACCGAACACCGTGCCGGCCGAACTTCGAGACGACGTTGCCGAGCTCGTCGGGCGGCCGTCGACCTTCTGCCGTGTGCACCGCGTCCAGCACAAGGACAGCAAAGCCGAGATACCCTTCGACCCGTTGCCCATGCAGCGCAAAATCTTCGACGCGGTCGAAGCCGGGCACAACCGGATACTCGTCATCAAGGCGCGTCAGGTCGCAGCGACGACGGCGTGCAAGTTCGTGCTTCATCAGCGATGGACGGCAACCGAGACCGAGAGCATGCACGCGCTCGTGTCGCTTCGGGCTGAGAGTGCGACGGCTCTACTCGATGACCACCGCCGATGGTTGCGACACCCGCCGGCCGTGCTGCAACGCGAGCTCGACACCAGAGCAAAGGGCGAGCTGCGCTTCGCGGACACCGGGGCAAGCCTGAAGGCCTTCACGTCTCGCAGTCAGACCGGGTTGCGCAGCTTCGCGCCCGTTGCCGTGTTGTTGTCTGAGTTCGCCTTCGCGCCCGACCAGGACGAGCTCTTAGCGCAAGCGCTCGCGGCAGTCGGTGACGGGCTGCTAATGATAGAGAGCACGGCAAACAACCCCGGCGATACCTTCTCTCGGCTCATCGCAGGCGCACCCGAAAACGGCTTCCACGTGTTGACCCACTGGTGGCACGAACACCCGGCCTACTCCGACACCGTTGCCGATGACTTCGAAGTAAACGAAGACGAGGTCGACCAGGTCAAGCGCTACGGGTTGACGCCCGGTCAAGTCTCATGGAGGCGTCGATACAAGGCGCAGCTCGGTCCGTACAAGTTCAAGCGCGAATACCCTGCGACGCTGGACGATTGCTTCCTAAACCGTGAGGGCGGTTGGTTCGACGACGCACTGCTCCAAGACGTGCACGTCATCGACCATACTGCGATCGGCGTCTCAGGCGGTCGAGAGATAGAAGGGCCGCACCCGCACGACCGATACGTCATCGGTGTCGATGTCGGCGGCGGCGTCGGCGGCGATTACTCGGCGTTGTGCGTCATCTCGGTCGCGACCCGGCAACCCGTGTTTGCCCAACGAGACAATCGGGCAACCCCGTCGAAGTGGGCGCATACGGTCATTCAAGTCGCGACGCGGTACAACAACGCGCTCGTGCTTGCCGAGAGCAACAACCACGGACACGCATTGCTTCTTGAAATGAACACGTGCGGATACCGTCAGCAATGGCGCAGCCCGCAGGGCAAGCCGTGGACGACGACCCTACAGTCGAAGCTTGAAGCCTTCGACACATTGCGCGAAGCAATGCAGCAGGTGCAAGTCATGGACCGCGCAACGTGGATTGAGCTACGAGCGCTGACAGTACCGCCCGGCAAGGTCGCACCCGAAGCGCCGAAGGGCGCACACGATGACGCCGCTATAGCGATTGCGCTTGCATATCGGTGCTTGCGCGACATACCATCCACGTGGCGAACGCTCGCGTTACAGAGCCAGCGTACCCGTATGGATGACCTGATAGCCCGAAGCCGCGCGCGGCGTTTGCGGGCGAGCTCGCTCCCCTTCTGAGGTCTCATGCTCACACCGACGCACGCACAAGAAATCGTCGCCGCACATGACGACTATTGGAATGACAAGCGCCCGCGCATGCGCGAGCTGCGCAGTATGTACTTTACGCGGTTCTGGTCCGACCGAGAATACGACGCGAACGACGGTATCTTGCGGACTGAAGTGCCGAAGGCCTACGCCGTGGTCGAGAGCTACCTCGGCAGCTTGTATGCGCGGAATCCGTCCGTCTTCGTGCAACCGGACCTAAGAGACAGAGGCAACCCCGAAGTGGCTGCCGCGACTGCGAACCAGTACCTTCTCAACGTGCGCAACGTCGTCGAAGACGCAACACGGCTCGCGCTCATCTATCCGTGCGCGTTCGTCAAGCTCGCACCGGTTGAGTCAGTCGACCCGCTAAAGCGCGTGGCTTCGTCGGCGTTGGAGCCGTGGCAAGTCATCGTCGACGACACTTCGGGCTCGTGGGAACATCAACGCTACGTCGGACACAGTTACTTGCTGCCGCTCGACGAAGCCGCCGCACGCTTCGACAAGGCGCCCGAAGACTTCACGCCGCGGGCCTACTCGCGATGGATTGACACGCGGCGCACGACATCGCCTGGCGACAACAACGACGACACCGAGCTCGGCAAGTGGGTACGCGTTGTCGAGCTGTACGACCTGGTCGACGACGCGCTGCTCGTCTGGTCGCCGGACTTCGAAAGCGGTACCGAGTTCGTCTTCGAAGGCGTAACGGTGCAGGTCGGTGCACTTGACCCCGACGTCACCGAAGGCGAAGAGGTACCCGACCCAGACTTCGAGCACGAGAAAACGGGCATCCCGTACAAGAGCGCGTCGGGTCGTCCCGTCGTGCCGATTGTGCCGCTGTACTTCTCGCGTGACCCCGGCGTGCCGCTGCGCGGGTATAGCCTCGTCGACCGGTCGTATGACCAGTTCCGCGAGCTAAACGTCATGCGTACCTATCAAGCGCAAGGCGTGCGGCGCATGGCGCGGCAGTGGCTCATGCGTGCGGGCTTCATGGACGAGAGCGCAATCGCAAAGCTCGCAGCGGGCAAGGACGGCGAGGTCATCGAGGTCGACGTGCAGCCCGGCATGCCGCTCGAAGGGAACATCATATCGGCACCGCAAGCGCCCATTCCGGCCGATATTACGCTGTATGCGCAGACGGTCGAAAACGACATTCGAGAGGCCGGTTTGCTTGCCCCGTTTACCCGTGGCGAAGTGTCCCGAACGACCGCCACTGAGGCCAATCTCCTCCAGTCGTACACGTCAAGCGAGCTGGGTCGAATGGCAAGGCAGCGCGATAGCGTAATTACTTCTATCGCACGCACGTACAACATCATGCTCTCGGTCATCCTTGGCGACGAAGCCGAACCGCTCGCACTGCCGAACCCGGTAGGCCCGACAATGCTCTCGGCCGACGACCTCACGGGCGACTTTAAGTACTGGGCTGTCGACGCGGGAAGCACACCGGCCGGCGACATGGCGAAGCGGCAGAGCCTTGTCGAGCTCGCACCGTTGTTGCTGCAGCTCGGCACGCAAGGCGAGTCGCTCTTGTCCGAGATTGTGCGCACCTTTCAACTTCCCGAAGAGCTCGGCGCGGCAATGCCCGAAGCACCTGTCGAAGCTCCAATGGACGCGCCAATGGGCGAAGCGCCGGCCGAAGCTTTACCAGAGCTTGCCGCTGGCTTGCCCGGTCTCAACGGTGCGCAGGTCGAAGCGTTCATCTCGGTACTCAAAAGCGTTGCCGACGGCAGTATCGGACAAGAGGCCGGACTCGTCGCACTGCAGGTGGCCTTCCCAGGCGCAAGCGCCGAGATGCTTATGGCCGCAATCCAAAGCCAAGAAACCGCAATCGTTCCCGAAGCATAGGATACCATCATGCCCTTCGACCCCGGCCCTTCCGTTCCCGACATGGCGCTTGCCGATGCCGCCGCCGATTCCGACGCGCTCATGGGCGATGCTCTCATGGGCATCATTCCGCCGCCGATGAGGCCGTACAACGGCAAGGTCGTCGACGCGCTCGCCAAGGCTTTGGCCGAAGTGCTCGCACTGTTCGACATGGCTGTCGAGCCTGAGACCTACACCGGACCAGTCGAAGCGCTCGACCCCGACCTTGTGCGCTTCCTTGCAATGGTCTCGACCGCTGCAGAGGACTACGGGCAACCGCTGCCGATTCGTCTCGAAGAGATGCGCGACGAAGCATCGTTGACCCGCACGACTGCAGCCTTGACGCAGCTCGCAAACGATGCCGACTTCGCAGCGTTCCTTGAAGCGCCCGACGAGCCGATGACCGAAACGCAGGTTGAGGTCGAAGTGACTGCGCCAGGCGTCGACGTCATCGAAGAAGAAGAAGACTTCGACTTCTCGCAACGTATGCGGCGGTAACTCATGCCCATCAAGTCGCTTGCCATGCGCATAAAGGAGGCCTTCGGCTTCCGGCAACGTGCGTCGACGATTATCCCGACAACGCGCAAACAAGCGTACTATCGGACGATCGAAGGCATCGGCGAGTCAGGCAACCTTGCGCAAGCAATCACCCGACGGCAGCCCGTGTCGTTCTACTACGAGGACAAGTGGCAGCCGGCCGGCACGCCAGGTCGGGCGGGTATTCGCGTCGGCAACCCCCACGCATTGTGGAAGGGTAGCAACGGCACGACCTACCTACACCTATACGTCGACCCTCGAAGCGCCACGGCGACCGGCATGTTGCCGGGCTGGCGTACTTTCATCGTTTCCCGTATCAAAGGCACGTCTACCCTTGAACTCGGCGAAACGTTCTTCGGCAACCCGATACAGTTTCGTCTCGGGCCGGGCTACAACCCCGGTTGGTACGGAACACAGGGGACGCCGCTTTATCTCGCAAAGTAGACAATCAGGGCAAAACATAATGAACGAAGCACCCGAAGCCGTTGCGGTCGAAGCCGTCGCACCCGAAGCACCCGAAGCCGTCGACCAGGTCGAAGCGCCAGAGGTCGAAGCACCCGAAGCCGCCGAAGGCCGGGCGGCCCTTTCATGGGATGAAGCCGTGCGCCGCGTGCCGCCCGACATCGCAAACCTCATGCGGTCTATGCAGGGCGACTATACGCGCAAGACGCAGGAGCTTGCAGCGCAGCGGAAGGACGTACTGCGAGAGCGCGAGGCCTTGCAGCGTGGCGCGTCGAAGATTCAAGCGCCCGAAGAGCTTGGCGAGTTCGACCCGTTCAACGAGGCGAGCGTTTCGGCGCGTATCGAAGCGGAGGTCGCACGTCGTCTGCAAGACGTGCTCGCACCGATGCAACAAGAGTACGAGCTCATGGCGGCGGAAGACGCCTACCAAGGCTTCCTGTCGAAGCACCCTGACTTCGAGTCTGACAGCACGCTACGGGCCGAAGTGCAACAAGCGCTCGAAACGTCGCCTTCCTTGGACTTGGAAACCGCGTACTACGCAGTGCAAGGTCGACGAGCTCGCACGCAGGCAAGCGAGTCTAAGGCACGCACGTCGGCCGAACGAGCTGCGCGTCGGGAAGCTGCGCACCGCGGTACCGGCATCCCGCGCAAGGGACTGCGACCACGCAAGCCGCCCGCCCGCGACCTAAAGAAGATGGACCATGCGCAGATACTTGCACTCGCAAAAGAGCTTGCCACGGGGCGATAGCCTGCGATAAGGTCTCGACACTGCGGACCACACCGGCAACGGAAGTCTGCGAAGCTCGGCAGTCCGTTCGGATGACGCCTTAACTACCGTCAACTCTACGCACTTCGGAGGCCTTCGTATGGCTCCCCCTACTTCAGTACTTAGTACTACTCTGCAGCTCCTGCGCGATAAACTTGTCGATAATAGCTATTTGGCGCATCCATTGTTTCGCGCTATCGAGCAAAGTGGCAATCTTATCCGCGTAAGCGGTGGTAGCCGAGTAGAACAGCCCGTAATCTTCGGTGAGCATAGCAGCCTTACCGAGCTCACAAACGGATTCGAACCGGTCTCTATGGCCGTTACCGACCCGTTCAACGTGGCGAAGTACGAATACAGCAACTTCACCCAGCCTGTGATTCTGTCGGCCGTCGAAGAGCTTGCTAACAAGGGCGAAACCGCCGTCGTTAACATTCTCGAAGCGAAGATGAACAACGTTATGCTTGGGCTCCGTAAAGCCGTAAGCAAGCGCGTGTTCACCGGCGGCTCTACCCTGTCGACCCTTCAGACTCTCAACGGCATGGGCACCGCTACCGCTGCCGCAGAGACTACGGGCTGGCTTGAAGGCGTCGCAACCGGCAGCCAGACAAACACGGTCGGCGGCCTCTCGAAGACCACGTACCGGTCCGAAAACTGGTTCAACGAAATCAAGGACGCAGGCGGCACCCTGTCGCTCGAAGACCTTGACGAGCTCTTCATCAACTGCCAGATTCGCAACCCGGCCGGCACCTTCCCCGACCTGCTCTTCATGTCGCCAAAATGTTTCGCCGCCTTCCAGGCTCTACAGCAGTCCTCGGTCAACTACGTCTCCGCTGCCGATCGCGAAAGCCTCGACAAGGACATGGTTGCAATGTGGCGCGGTGCGAAAATCTACGTTGAACCGAACCTCGGTTTCAACAACGCCGCCGGTGACGCAGTGTCGGCCTACGCGCTTTCGAGCTCGCAGTTCCAACTCTACGCAGATACCGACGCGTTCTTCACTGTGTCCGACATGCTTCCCGTCCCAGGGACCGCAACGAAGGC
>UEXM01003285.1_pt1 | contig 10477 bp, 6 predicted proteins | sample 1796661 | NCBI WGS metagenome assembly UEXM01 (sample SAMEA4772469, study PRJEB27181) | metagenome
GAAATATATGGATTAAATCTTTTAACACTTAATGATGGTATTTTTCAGCTAACTAAAGAGTTCAAAGATCTTCTTAAACCTGCATTATTTAAACAGTTTTTACAAGACTCTATTGATTATTCGTTACATAAATTTAATAAAGTGTATAAACAACAAAACTGGCGAGATGGCTTTTCTTTATATGAAAAGTACTCAAGAAAAGATGTTTTCAGAATTTTAAATGTAAATACAAACCCGGTGGCTCAAAATGTCGGTGGCTATGTTGTCAATTCTGACAATACCCATTGTCCCATCTTTGTTAACTACCATAAAGATGAAGAAATTTCAGACTCAATTAAATATGAAGATGAGTTTATTAACAATCAAGAGTTTTCATGGATGTCAAAGTCTAATCGAAAATTAGCCAGTAAAGACGTGCAATCAATATTGGGAAAATATGGGGATATTAGGCTGCCACTGTTCATCAAAAAGAGTAATGATGAAGGTATTGAATTCTACTATATGGGTGATGTAAAACCAGACCAAAATAAAGTTGAACAAACCTCAATGAGCTCAAGTAATGGGAAACAAATATCAGTAGTCAGACTAATTTTCAATCTATTAACACCTGTTTCAGACGATATGTATCGATATCTTCGTGCAAAAGAAATCGTCACAATCAACAACACTCCAAAGCTAGAGGTTGTCCCATCAACTTTTGTTGAAACTATCACAGACGAAAAAGAGCAAAACCAAATACCTTTTTACGACTTCTATGCTGCTGCTGGCTCTTTTAGTGAGATGCAAGAAAACAAAGATTACAATATGATTGGCGTACCTTCACAATACTCAGCAAACCAAAAATATTTTGCTTGTCGGGTTATTGGTGAGTCTATGAATCGCAGAATTCAAAATAACTCTATATGTATATTCAAAGAGCCACTTGGCGGTTCACGAAATGGTAAAATTGTACTTATTGAAAACTATGGTAAAAATGACCAGGATTATAATTCATCCTTCACAATTAAAACCTATGCTAGTGAAAAGAGATACACGGATGATGAACAGTGGGAACATTCTGTTATTTTACTGAAACCAAATTCCACAGACCCACAATTCGAAGATATTATTCTTCACGAAGAAGATTGTGAAAATATGCGAATTGTCGGTGAATTTGTAACCGTACTAGAAGAATAAGTACGGATTGAAATAAATTCACCACAACCATCACTTATCCTCAAGCAACTCTGTCAAGCAAGCGATTTGTTCAGTTAATGTCGCGACTTGCTGCTCTAAAGCATTCACTCTTTGGGTAAGTAGGTGCTCACTTTCTGAAGGTGTGGATATGTTTTTACTGCCGCTTTCATGCTCTGCCTCACCAGATAGTGCACTGGTGTTTGACGCTACTGTTTGATGTTCATCAAGATCTGAAAATAAATGTAGATAGCGAGATTCACGTTTACCGGGTTCGCGCTCAAGCTTCTGCACTAAGGTTTGGTTATTTAGGTTTTGCAGTTGTTGTAATACTACTTCTACTTCATTTACATCGGTAAAGTCAGCTAAGCGATTGGTACGGGTTCTTAACTCTCCTGGCGTTTGTGGGCCTCTTAAAAATAACACGCAAATAATCGCGCGTTGCTGTGCTGTAAATTGTAGATTGCCAAATTCGGTGTTACAAAAGCGATGAAAGTATTTATTTACTCGGCTTGAGGCTTTTTGGTCAACCATCAGCTGATTCATTTGTACCAGTTCATCTACCGTGTTTTGCCAATCATTTTCGCTAAGCGACATAACAGGTTCGCGGTTACTTTTTTGATTACAGCCAGCGGTTATAGCATTTACCGACAGTGGATATTGCTCAGGTGTGGTGGTTTCTTTTTCTAGCATTACGCCAATAACGCGGCATTGCTGGGCGGATAATGTGATCATTTTGAAGGCATCCTTATTGAAAATATCAATCTAATTTTTTACTTTACTTGTACTGTTAATTTAACTCAGCAAACACTAATCACAGGATAAATTAAGATAAATAACGTCGGCATAGCAGTTTAGGTGCTAACTGTTTTTTGTCGTGGTTGGCAAGTTAATCACCCCGCGCAAATATCAAAAGCACTCACACTTAGTTATTTAACTCAATACTATAAACAAATATACCTTCTGTGTAAGTTAAACGGTGTCGTTGTTTTAAGTATTCAAACGTAGCACTTTTATGTTTTGATATCGCTGACTTTAGTTTTAACATCGGCAAGTTTAAACCAGTAAACATATCGAGATAAATTAAACGATTTAGCATAAGAGTTGCGCGCTCAGCTTCTGACTGTGTGAACCTTACGGCCACAGAGTTCACTTGATTATTACCTGACGTTTCAATGGTAAACCTTAAGTTATTTTTGGTTAAATCATCAAAATATATTGCCTCGTTAAAAGCATATTTTAACCTATCACTGAGTAAATTTTCACGCTGATATGGCGCTGACAATGCTAGTACCTCTTGTAGGTATACCTTATCAGCATAATGTCCAATAAATGCATTATTAGCGATAATTTGCGCACAGTCTGGGTCGCTAAAAGCGCAATAAGCAAAATAATAGCGCGCTTTAGCGTAACGCTTAGTCTCATTCAGGTGATAAATTCCGAGGTTGTAATTAGTATCGGCATCAAATAGAAATAAGTCATAAGATTTTTGCCAATAACTAGCACCTAGCAGCTTATTTTTGTTTACCGTTCCGGCGCCATTATAGTAAATAGTCCCTAGGTTTAAATAAAGTAGCGGCGTGGCAAATACCTTGCTAATTGCTAGGCAGCGTATATAAGTTTCTTTTGCTTGTTTAAAGTTGTTTTGTTGCTCCCACATTACCCCTAGGTTATTACATGCATCGGGGTATTCAACGTCGATACTTAGGTTAAAGTAATGCGCTGCGGTTGTGATGTTATTTTCACGTTGATATGTGCTTGCTAACAAGTTATATAAATATCCCTGGTCAAATTTATGCAACATATCAGCTTGGCTAGCCGCCTGAATAAGTAGGCGTTGGGCTAATGTTTTTTGCGTTTCGTTTTTATGGTTAGTGCTTTTTTGAGTAATATTTTTCTGAGTTAACGTTTCATCATTCAGCCATAAAGTACTGCCTAACAGCAATGCTTGCTTAGCTGTAGAGTAACCGCTAAAAAGTTTGTTTTCTAATGCAGAGCCTTGCTGACTAAAGTATTCACGGGCCTGTTGCCATTGCGCTTTATCGATGCCACTGTCTGGCTCTGCTGAGTTTACTGCTGCACAAAGCGCTAAGGTAAAAATTAAGATAACAACATATGACCACTTCATTGAACTGCTACGCTCACTTGCTGAGCGTTAGTTTTAGTGGTGAGTAAAAACGATTCAAATAACGCGATAACTTGTGTAATTGATGAGTTTAAACGGTGATCGCCATCAATAAGATGCAAGGTACACTGCGCTTGCTGAGCATATTTTATAGAGCTAGCTACGGGCACAATATCGTCAGACCAACCATGTACAATCTCAATATTGTTGAGTGTAGTATTATAACTTTGCTGCTGATAACCCTGCATATACAAAGCTGGCGCTAATAAAAATACGCCCAGTGGCTGGTTACTTAATGATGCGACTAATGAAACGTAACCGCCCATACTTGAGCCGACCAAAATATAAGGTTCAAGCTCGCTTACTAAGTAAGTATTCAACTTTGTCACCCGCTCATCGGGGCTTACTATATTGCTGTAGTCAATGCTATCAACACGACAACCTGCCGCTTTGGCGATGTTAGCAAGTTGGGTTATTTTACTGCCCCATGGGCCACTTTCTTTGCCATGTGAAAATATAACTTTCATGTTTACTCCGTTTTCATTGCCACTTAAAGCAATTTTAATATTCGATGCTTGTGCCAACTTTCAAGCACTGCGTGAATAAAGTGAGTACTTTCCAAAAAAGGGTGATAAGCGTAATCAAACACACTCAACCGACTATCGCCATACCATTTATAGTGTTTGCCAATACCCCCTCGAGGGATGGAAATCGTCATTCTTTTAACTAATGAAAATAATGCGATATTTGCAGATGTAACGGTATAGTTTCGTTTTACGCCAACAAAAGCAAAACCTTTTTCACCAACAATCTTGATTGGGCATTGAGCAAATAAGTTTTTAATCAAAAAGTAAGTAAAAAAACACAAAACCAGCTCTGCCACAAAATAATTCGCTATAAATGCAATTAAATCAAATACATTTAAATTATCGGTCCACATAAGACTTAATTCATTAAAACGCTGAAACTGTGTCTCACGACTTAAGGCGGCATAAATTAGCCAGATAAAGACGACGAGTAAGGTAGAAAATACCAGTGTATTGCGTCGATACCAGTGATTTATATCAGCTTGCGTACAAGGTGATATGTAAGATATTTTCCCTATCAGCTTAGCTTTTCGCTTGGCTCTTATTTTTATTTTGTCTTTATTTACTATCTTGTTCATTTGCTATTGGGCATTAAATGCTGTTTACTTTTTGGCTGTTTATTTAAATCCAAGTTGTTCAAATCATGTGCTAGCAAGCTATTTTTTCGTTCAAGGTGCACTAATACCTCCCTAATATAATTATCAGTAGAAAAACCCTTTGTGAAAATTGAATACCTCAATTAAATGGTTGATGTAAGGCTATATTATTTAACAATACTGTTGATAGTTATCAATTTTTTCTTTTAGCCGCTTTGCTAAATATTCATTTTTCGCACCTAACGTTTCAAGAATCAATTGCGCCTCGTCACGATAATTCCTTATTTTATCTTTAGTCCAGTGAGCTGGCGGTGGCTGTAAGTTAGTTATTCTATCAGCCATTTTTACCATGCTTATTTCTAAAGGCTGTTTTTGTATACGCACTAAACTGTCAAGCATTTGTGCTTGCTTAGTGGCTAAATTTGAATTTTTGCTTAAAGCCAATACACCTGCAGCAACATATTGATTAAATGCAGTTTCAATATCTTCAAATGTAACGGCAGTGTCTTCAATTGTATCGTGTAATAACGCGCATACCACCGCTAAATTTTGAAACTTAATCGGTTGGTAATGTAACATTTTATCTATTTGCGGCTGTGCAAGTGCGGATATAACCTCCATGGCAACTAGGCCAACATGGTTGATATATGGAACATCGCTACCAGGTATAAACTGTTTACAATGTGCTTTGCTGGCAAAATTCCACGCTTTTATGTAGGTATCTTGTTGCCATTGTCCATTATCTATTTTACTCAGATAAATTAATTGTTTATTTAATTCAATCAGAGGCAGTTGATAAATTAACTTGTCACTGTGTAATGTTAAAAACCTGCTTTCATGCTGATTACATTGAGGCATATCTGACGGTTTATTTTCTGAGAGTTGAGCGTACACAGCAGAACTATCAGTACTATTATTTGGCTTTTGAAAGGGCAATAATGACTGGCTTTTTGCACCGTATTGGTCTAATTCGATTAACAAGCTTTCTACTTGCTCACGTTGCGCAATCAATTGAGTTTTATCAAACTGATAAGGGAAAGTATATTGCTCTAACATACTGCCTTTATAAAAATTTTCTGCACGCAAGAAAAAAAAGTAAGTGGTATCGCCTCGTGTAACTCGCCAAATAATCCAATAACAATCATCAATAAAGCGACTAACGAATTGCTCTTGATGATAAAACTCTCCTGAAAAAAGCGAATTAAACGCTACTTCATCACTTATAAATAATGGCGCTTTTAACAGATCAAAATATAAATACGGATCGCCGCTTTTATTTAACCAATTCTGCAATAGCCAAGCCATACGTTGCTTTAAGCATAGCCAATAGGTTTGGTTATATGACTCTGGTGGTTTGCTTTCAGTAAATAAATGTATATTCATATGTTTAATCACACTCGTTAAGTTTTTATGTATACCGTTTAGACAAAGAAAACGAATCAAAGGCAAGCCCACATGCCATAGATAATCATTTTTAACTGGTTATAAAAGCTAACAGTAATTGTTTGTGCATCATAATAGCTAATTCGCATATTGAAAAATAACTCGCTTTTACAATGAACAAATAAGCTAAGTTCGCTAAGTGTTATAAAACGGTTTACAGCAGTATTAACCACAACAAAGCTATAATATTTACGCCGAATATAACGGGGTAATTAAAAAATCATGGTGATAAATCAATCAGTTGTGCTAAGGTTGTACAGATATAAAGTAAAGTATGCAAGCTGTAGAGTAAAGTGAAAGTAAAATTAAGTATGGGCTTCTTTAGTGGCAAATTAGTGCAAAAGAATTGTTTTAATCGCGCTAACTTATGCTGTATTACAAATGCCAGAGTCATATTTAAAACTGAAATTAGTGAGAGAGTTTCTTTAGCTATTAACGTGCTTTTACTGGCCACTTTCCCTCGTGTGCAAAAAATAAAGTTTTACATGCAAATAAGCACTCCTCCCTTCCTAAAAATAATGAACCTCAAATAACGACAACAGGCTTTTCAATGGCAAACAGTAAAAATTCATCTTTCAAATACCACGCGTTTATCTCATACCGCCATGCAGATAATAAAACACAAGGTAGAAAGTGGGCTACATGGCTACACCAAGCCATTGAAACTTATGAAGTGCCGAATGATTTAGTCGGCCAGAAAAATAGCCGAGGAGATACTATTCCCCCTCGTATTTATCCGGTGTTTAGAGACGAGCAAGAACTGCCTGCGCATGCCGATTTAGGTACATCAATTGTTAGTGCATTAGAGCAAACAAACTTATTAATTGTTTTATGCTCACCTAGAGCTGTCGCATCAACGTATGTTGCCGACGAAATAGATTATTTCAAAAAATTAGGCAACTCTGGGCACATTATTGCTGCCATGATAGATGGAGAGCCCAATACCAGTTGGGACGAAGGTAAACAAAAGTTAGGCTTTACTAAAGCAGATGAGTGTTTTCCGGTTCCTTTACAGTACGAATATAATCAAGATGGTAATGCTACCGATAAGCACGCGGAGCCAATAGCAGCAGATTTTAGAATAAATAATAATGGTAAACCCGAACAAGGCTTTACTTCGCCGGCCGCTTATCGCGAACATCTAAAAAACACCACACAGCTTGATAAGAAGTCAATTGCTGCAAAGGTAAATGCCTATCAACAACAATTGCATTTAATGTTGCTTAAAATCATCGCTGGAATTTTAGGGGTACCTTTAGGTGAACTTACTCAGCGTGATAAAGAATATCAATTAGAGCAAGAGCGCTTAAAAGCAAAAAAATTGCGACGTTGGCTAGCAGCTGTAGCTATATTAGCTATTTTGGCTGTTGGGGCTGGTGTGTTTGCTTATTTTCAGAAAGAGGAAGCCATTTTTCAACAACAACTTGCGATAAAAGAAAAAAATGGTGCACAGGTTTTACAGAGTGAATTTCTTACTCAAATGTCGAAAAACCAAAGCGAGAAAGGTGAATATGACACAGCATTGCTATTATCGTTAAATGCTATTCCTGGCCTGTATGGCGGTGATAGGCCCTTACTCAAAGGCATTGAGTTGTCTTTTCATGAGCCCTTAGAAAAAATCAATCGGCTTATGAACATTAATGCCAAGCACCCACTTTCGAGACAGTCAGTAAAGTTTGACCAGACCGGTCGCTACGTTGCTACGGTAGATAATCGAACATTAACTATATGGTCACTTGATGATGGCAAGCCAGTGACTAAAATCACCTCTGAATCAAGAATATTAAATTTTGACTTTAGTTACGATAGCCGCTTTATTTTCACAAGTGCAGAGGCAGTAGACGTTTGGTCAGTATTAACAGGAGAACAAGTACAACAGTTTGATTACCCTGACAGGCAATTAGGTCGCGTTGCGTTTCATCCCGTTAAAAATTTGCTGGCCATTACCTCTGTAATGCCCGAAGAAACAACTCCAAAATGGTTACAAACTAGCGCAAGCAAAAGCAAAGCTGAGAGCGCCGTGACTAGCTATATAGATATATTTGACGCTGAGAGCGCAGAAATAACAACCAGTTTAAGCATCAAAAATGTTATTCCTATAAAGCCTATTTTTAGCCCTGATGGCACAAAGATACTCAGCGTGGCAGTAAACCACGGCACTTATCTATGGTCATTAGAAACCGGAAAACTCATTCAGCATAAGTTTGTTAATGATTTTTCTGATATTAATACCAAGCGTAACCGTGGCACTTTAAAAGCACGCTTTAGTCCAAACGGAGCAATGATATTTAGTGAAATAGACAAAAGTAAAGTTGCGATATGGTCAGCTGAAACAGGAGAAATACTCCAAATCATTAAAATATCTGAAAAATCGTCTAAGTTGTTAAGTGCACAGTTCAGTCAAGATAACAAAAAACTGCTAACGTTATCAGATTATAGTAATCAAGTTTTAGAGTGGTCGGTAGCAACTGGAGAAATTTTGCACCGTTATCAACTTAACGAAAGTCACCTTTCTTATGCCAGCTATAGCCCTGGCAGCGACTTGGTATTAGCCTCGTCTTTCAACGACAAAAAAAGCATTGTTTGGTCAGCTGATTCGCAAGCACTGATTAAAGTTATTGATCATAGCTTGGAAGCAATAAACTTAATTGATATGTTTTCTGCCATTATCGAAGGTAATTTTTTTACAGTCTTTGGCGAGAAAATAGTATCGTGGTCACTAACTAGTCAGGCAGAAATCTCATTATTTTTGAATAAAGAGTCGTACTTTATCAAAAATATACATTACAGTTTCGATAATAAATTTGTCGTTGTTAGCCAACGTGATGGTAAACATTTTATATGGGATATTAAGAAAAACAACGTATTACACGAACTTGATTTTGGTAAAAACACGCTACAAAGCTATATTTTTCCGCAGCAGAATAAACTGTTAATTACCAGAGAAGTTAACAATAAATTCGAAAGTGAAGCATTGGTTTATGATTTACAAACAGGAGAAAAGCTTGATGAATTTATATTTGAAGGAAAACTCTATCGTGATATTAAATTTTCACCTGATGGCGATAGCATAATTTACGTAGTTAAAAAACCACAAGAGCAACAACCACTTAAAAACGAAGTGTTACAACATAGAAACTTACTAACAGGGGTGACTAAAAGTATAGCTAGAAATAATTTAATACCCTCTTATGAGTTTAACCGAGCAGGAAAAAGGGTACTGTTAGTCTCAACCTTTAACTATTTTTCTTCCGACGTTAAGAAACAAAACTTTCCTTCAGAGGTTATATTATTTGATCTTATTTCCAGTAAGCGCGAGGCAACACATCCTGATTTAGTAAACCCCAAAATAGCTATTTTCAGCCCTTTTGACGATAAAATATTAGTGCAACATGATACTAAGAAATTAAGCTTATTCTCTGCTGATTTTGTTGAAAATTTATCGACCCTTTTCTATTCGGATGGACACTGGATAAGAGATTTTATTTTCCATCCAGACGGTAATGGTGCAATTTTTATAGATGGTAACTCTGTTGCTGTTTGGAAATTTAAAGACGAACAACCAAGTATTTTTAAAAGGCACTCTTTAGATAATGTTTTTCTGGTGGATGTTAGCATTTCCAGTGATCAACAATATTTATTAACAACATCGAGTACTGTTAATTCCGAGCGTAATACCAGCGTTTTATGGGATGTAAATACCATGGCGAAAATTGAGACTTTTTCACAAGTGACTAAAGACTTACCTTCTAAATTTTCAAATGACAGTAAAAGTATTGTTACTACAGAGTATTTAAGCCCTGACGCTCGCTTTCCCACCGCAAAAGTCACCCCCATTTTCCAAAAAATGCTGAAAAAAACTGATAAAAAAATGGTTAGTATTAAAGACTATGAAGAACAAGCAATTAACAGCTTACCAATAAATAGAAGCTGCCTAACGCCAGCAGAAAGAAGAGCATTCTTTTTACCCGCACTATCAGCGCAGCAATGGCAAGACAGAGGTTGCGCGCACTTTACCAGTAAATAAACTCTGTTTGGCCATGTTGATATAAAAATTGAATATTATAAACGTTATAAATAAAGGGAAATTTAATGAAAGCTAATAAAAGTGCATCTGCCCCGCTAAGTATTAGAGGCATCATCATTTTAGCATTTTTTGTGGTAGCTACGATTACCTTAGGAATTTATGGTTTTAGTTCGGTATATGTTGTTAAAAACAATATCTCTCACCCAGAATTAACCCGTTGGTTTGATGTTTTTTACAGCACATTTAAATTATTTTCTTTAATTTCTTCCCCTGCCGATGAAGCACTAAAACATTGGGCAATTTCAGCAGCAAGACTTTCTGCGGTTTGCACTGTGTTTTTCTCTATTGCATTTGCAACCTTTTTTGCCGCTGGTAGCTGGTTTAAAAGCAACATATTAGTTAAATATTACAAAAATCATTACATTATTTTCGGCTTAAATAGCGAGAGCGCCTATTTAATTGATGATTTACTCAATAAAAAAGAAAAAGTCGTTATCGTAGAGAAAAATCATAACAATACATTAAT
>UEXM01003287.1_pt1 | contig 10471 bp, 19 predicted proteins | sample 1796661 | NCBI WGS metagenome assembly UEXM01 (sample SAMEA4772469, study PRJEB27181) | metagenome
GCATTTGAACTATGCCTGCCATCCTTAGGAAATCTTTACCAAAATTGTTTGCTTCGACTCGAGAATATACACCGTACGCCACAATCGGAGTGGTCGTGGGGTCCAGGCCACCCGGGTGTATGGTAGCAACGGCATGTGGGTCTGCAACACTATGCCATGTCGAGGGTGTGGCTACGGATCGGTGCTTCGCACCTCCGTCTCGGACTACTTCCAACGATTGATGTCTGCTTTGAGGTATGACGCATAGGCCAGGCCCGCCACTATCAGTGAGTATAGGATTATGCTTGTGATCATGTGTTGTGTCCTGCCAGTTAAGTATGCTGTTAATATTTACCAATTGTTACCAACGGGCGGCACCAAACCAGATCCACCAGGCCGCTTGCATGAGGAGACGCCTACCAATCGTTACCAGGATCCTTGCTCGCGGTGCGAAACGGGATGGTGGTTTTGGTTTGGTCGGGTGGTGGCTTACCAACGCTTACCAGTCTGCTGATCTGGGTTTGAACCTACCGCGAGGATGCTTTACCAATCATTACCACCGCGGCCGAGGACAGGGCATTGATCGGAGTGTAGCAGGCATCGTGCACCAGGTGGCTGGGTACACAGCGTGGCACAGCGTGGAGAACCGAAAGAGCTATCAGACATAGCGAAACGGCCAGGTCGGTGTCGAAAAGAAAAAAGAAAAAAATCTGACCATGGTCGCATAGCAATTTATGAGCATGGTGGTAAAAGTGGTAGGGCAATGATAAAATACCCCCTATGTAAAAAAAATAACAGCAGGAAAAACACCCTGCTATACCCAGGTTTGACAACCGTGTCGTTAGACCGTATAATAACCTACATGCAATACTACTATGTTCTAGCGTATATGGGTAAGCACTGCTATCGTTACTATGTGCAGTTGGACCCAGAATCTGCTGATATACTACATGATGTGCTTGTTAGCAAGTACGATCTAGTGCAAGTGTGTGATGTGCCTTATAGCAGTGTTGAACCAGTAATACTAATATCACCTGCACCTTAAATACGTGTATGCTTGTGCGTACAGTCATACTATATTGCATCATGACTGTGTGTGCAGTCGCTTTCCACGAGAACACGTTCGCTGTTTTCGAACTCAAAGAGGAACTGCAGATACGCTTCATGAACCTGTGGGAATTGCTTGACCAGTTGGAGTACGTGACCGCGGAACAACGGGTCATAGTGTACCAGGAGATCCAACACATCAGATCAGAGATACAACACATAGTGGACCAGTTGATACAGCACGATCGATCACAACATCCGTAGCATATATACTTTATATGGACTTGTTGTACATACTGGCGGGCGTGTTCATCTCAGCGATGGCGATCAGCGTCATACTGGGCAAAATCAACGGCACACTCATATGGTGAAGACTGCCCTCATGATCCTTTGCATATTGATCGTGCCTGGCGTGGTCATGGGCCTGATCAGCAGTTACAGGGCGGGCCAACGACCCCATCGGGACCTGTACCTCAGAATCAAAAAATTTGCACACAGGAAATAAATACACGCACAATGAGAATCTTGGCAATGGCATCCATACTGTTGATATCCGCATGTTCAACGGCGGAGGCCGGACACAGCACTGGCAACGGCACCTGTGACGATGACATCCTGCACTACGAGAACATGACGGTCAACGACAAACGTTCGGACGCACCCCTGTACGCAGAGAGCCAGGCCTGGTACCAGAAGGCCAAGAACAAGCACAACTACTGGAAGTGCGAACAGTACATGGAAGAAGCACTCAGGATGATCAGGAAGACCGACGGCGAGTACCCCACAGAGTAACCACTGGTTGCAAAAATTTACGCACACGAGAAATTAAAGGTAGCACTAGCCATTCACTGCTGTTATAATTGCACTGTATCGATACGTGGCAACTATGGGTGATTGTAGGCGAGAGTGGAAGTCACCCAACGCCATCCCACATAGCACCTATGTCATTGTAACACTACATTTTTGACCTCGAACATGATAAAATAGTGTAAAACAAAGGAACAATCCAACACATGATCTACACAGACCAAGAACACGAATGGTTGAGCAAACCAAAAAAGAACAAGAGAGTCAGCAACCAGACAGCGGACGGGCGACCTCCCCGGGACCTACGTAAGCACGACTGGGGCATCACAACAACCATAGAAGTGGACGGCAAGGCCTACATCATGCCGGTGCAGGTCTGATGGAATTCGCAGAGAGGCACGTGATATAATGTCAGACAAAGAGCTGACGGACCAGTTCAACAGGGTGGAGAAGTCACGGGCAGACACATGGGGATTCCTGGCGTTCATGGCGACCATGGCCCTGATCAGTTGGCTCAACAGTTAGTTTATAACAACACTTAACAGGAACGGCCCCCGGCATCATTATCTGCTGTTTAAATACACACATGATAGTAAGCCACAGGCACCGTCTGGTGTTCACGCACATACCCAAGAACGCTGGCACCAGCATACGCACATGGCTGGCACGACACGTGCCCGACTGCCGTGATGTGCCCAACGCCTCCAAGCACATGACACCGCACCATGTACCCGAACTGGCGGGTTACACGCACTTCGCCGTGGTCCGCAATCCCTATGATCGACTGCTGAGCCAGTACAACTTCCACGTGGAGAGGTACGCGGATTACATACTGCCCAAGAGCAAACTCACCAGGAAACAGCAGTACCATGAGAAGTACGCGGAACTGAAGAAGGGCTTCGCCAACTGGCTCACAGATCCATACCCCATAGCGGATCGCCAGGCCAAGTGGTACGACTACCGTTGGTGCCCACAGGCCGTGTGGTGCACACAGACCACGCAGGTGATGAAGTTCGAGACGCTGGCAGAGGACTTTGAGTGGGTACAGGAGCGTGTGGGCGTGCGGGAACCATTGGACACGCTCAACCCCACCACCGCCAACACCGACCACACGACCCCGGCGAACCGTGTGCTGTTGGCCGACCACAGGACACTGATACAGTCACACCTCATGGTGGACTTCAAACGTTTTGGCTACAGGCCCGACTTCGATCGATCTGGTAAAAATGGTTGACCCGACACAGTACATAGTGTATAATAACACCATGAGTTTTCCCACTACCGTATCTATAACAGCACGTGTGGACATGCAGGACAGCCTGGAAGGCTTCGTTGTACACAAGGCACTGCCCGGCGCACGTATGCGTCTGGCGGATCAGACACAGGAACACAGATTCACCAAACCCGGAGAACAGCACAGGTTCACCCTGACCGTGGACCTACAGGCAGGCGAACACCACGCGGAACTGGAGTTCATCGACGACAAAGGCCCCCAGGGAGCCATAGAGATCACGGCACTGCACATCCAAGGCACACCGGTGGGCCTGGAGATATACCAGTGCGAATACACACAGTGGGAGACCAAGCAGACTGAGAGATCACACCTGTACATGGGCAGGCCTGGTGTGTGGAGGATAGCGTTGCGGGTACCGAGGGGAGGTGTTGGTTTTGGTTAACAGTAGATCGCGACAGGCATGGGATCAGCACGTGGAACCACAGCACCTGCGTGACATGGCACTACACATATGGGGACAGGATTCAGCGGCCATGATGGAGGACTTCAAACCGTCGGACAGCCTGCTGATGAAGTACGAGAACAGCATCGCCAACTGTGAGAAAGCCCTGCGTGGCAAACGTGTGTTAGACATGGGTTGCAACAACGGAATCTACAGTTACATGGCCATGCGACACGGGGCCAGTCACGTCGTGGGCATAGAACCACGTGGCATGTTTGTTTCCGGTCTCAACGCATTCGCCGAGCAACACGACCTACCCATGGAGTTCCACAGGGGTTATGACACCGACATGGTACGACTGATACGTGAGCATGACATAGACACAGTCATCATGATGAGTGTCGATGGGATCACCAACTGGGAGAACATGATGTATGACGTGCGGAAGAGTGATGCGGAATGGTTGATAATGCAGGCCACTTCCATACCAGACACCTGGATAGATTTCAACAAAGACATCTTTGATTACGCCAAGTCCGGAGATGGCATGCCGGTGGGGTTCACCCTACACTACGAGACACACAACAGTGGCACACGTGCAGGCATCAATCCGTTGCACAGGGATCACGCCGATCCTGACACAGGTTTCCAACACATAGGCCCAGATGGCAAACTTGACCTGGACAGCAGTCACGTGTTCCAGTCAATGAAGAGCAGACAGTACATGCGTAAGTTCATTGACCACGCCGGGTTCACCGTGGACAGTTCCACGTTGCAGGACACTGCTTTACCAGATCCCACTAGCCGTTCGGCATCGCACGGTCTGTATCAATGGTACCTGCTTCGTAACGTCAAATAAAAGGTTGACCCCTTTGCTGTCCTAGTGTAATATAACACTATGCCACTTACACCAATAGTGATAGAACAGACATCCAAGGGCGAGAGATCCTACGATATTTTCAGTAGACTGCTCAAGGACAGGATAATCATGTTGGAAGGACCGATAGAAGAACACACTGCATCTGTGCTGTGTGCTCAACTGTTATTCTTGGAATCACAAGATGCCTCGAAGGATATCGTACTGTATATCAATTCGCCAGGCGGACTGGTAACGGCAGGCATGGCGATATATGATACCATGCAGTATGTCAAGTCAGACATACAAACTATAGTAGTGGGCCAGGCTTGTAGTATGGGCTCACTTCTAGCAAGTGCAGGAACCAAAGGCAAGCGATACATGTTGCCACATGCTAGACACATGATACACCAACCACTAGGAGGAGCAAGTGGACAAGCCACTGATGTTGAGATCAGGGCAAACGAATTACTGAGATGGAAGAAAGAACTGACAGAGATCTACGAGAAGACCACAGGACAACCTTTACAGAAACTCAAGGACGACATGGAGAGAGACAAGTTCATGAATGCAGACGAATCGGTTGCTTATGGATTAGTCGACAAAGTAATAACAAGCAGAACCGAAGACGACAAGGAGTAACATGACAGACGACAGATCAGAGGACCTCTCATACGAGAACGAAGGCGGATTGAGAAGTACAGTAACAATTACTCTAAAAGAGTATGACAAGTTACGAGAACAGCAGAAGTACATCACGGACAGAGATCTAATCAACTGCATAGACAAGATAGAAGAGCTTGTGAGAGCGTTGAGAAAACACATAGTTAGATCCGATTTCGAATAATTTACATCGTGTGTGAATGAAAAATCTAGTTGTAAATGGTTGCAGTTTTACACAGGAAGCACCCGGATGCAAAACATGGGCCACTTTTGTTAACGAAACACTATCGCCAGAAAGATATTACAATATTGCACAAAGTGGTGCAGGCAATCAATACATCTGCGATAGCACCATCGAGTTTTTAGAATCAACACAGTTCGACCCACTAGATACCACTGTTGTCATTATGTGGAGCGGCATCGGTCGTAAAGATCTACACATAGGCGGATCTTGGCACTATCATTTCAAAGACTTTTACGGTGTCACGTGCAAGCGGAACGACGAAACATATTTCTTACACAGCGGCGGACTGACAGACAGTTGGCTTAGCAACAAAGAAATTAGAAAAATATTCGAGCCAATTTATAAGATTGCCGACCCTCTTTCGTTGTGCAAAGAAAATTTATTGTTTTTTATAAAATTAAAGAGCTACTTGGTTAGTAAAGGATATAAGTTTATCTTTACAAATTATTTCAATACCTGGAATCCTGATGTTGAATCAACACACGGAGGAGATTACTGTATTGCATACTTTTGCAAACAATTTCCAATATATAATAATTTTGATTTCGCTAACTGGAAGTTTGCAAATGCAAACCGTGATTGTTTAGGAGACCTAGCACATGAACGTAATGGCCTAGATGACACATGGCACCCAACAGTCCAGATGCATGAACAATTTTCAAAAACTGTTATACAGTGGATTGAAGAAACTCCCACTACTATTATTTGAGGTAAGGACCTTTGGCTTTGGATGTGGTCCTTATACGTTTTACTTTGACGTACTTCTTGTCGCCAATCTTGTAGACAGTGGGTTTAGGTGGTTCATATGATTCAAACAAATTTTCCTTGTACGCTTCGAACCATCTTCTGAGTCTTCTAAACATACTAAACCCTCCATCACTGTCATATTAGTTTTCTTTTTTCCACAGCGTCCATGCACCGTAGCCTATTGCACCCCAGGCCGCTATTTTGGCCAAAGGTCCTGCTAGTAATATTACTAAACCACATGCGATTAAAACTGCGCCATCCCATGAAGTTCTTTCTTTAGATCTTGATGTAAACCAATCCATAATTGATCTCCTTACTGTGCGTCAACTGGAGTAGTATCGCCTGATAAAAGCATCCATGCAAATATCACAACAACTACAGCAACTCCAATCATTGCTTTTTTGTTTTTCTTAACTTCCTTAATAATTTTATTCATACTAAGTCCTCCTTCGTGTGTGCGTATTTATTTTATTAAATTACCTATCCATAGCCATTTCTTGCTTTCTTGTCTCGCAAGTGTCTGGAGAGAACATGCAAACTAGTGCGTTGGCAACGCCTTGCATCTTACCAATTGAATCTGTGATAGTGTCTGTGTGTTCTTTAGGCTCTAATACCGTGTCTGGTAACTTAGGATTGTTTGAAGTGGTAACTTCTTTCTTCACACATCCAGACAGTCCTATCAACATAAGCAATAGGAAAATTATTAAGTACCTTTCGAATTCTTTATTCATACGGGTATTTACTGCAGGAACTGTGGAGTTATATAATGGGTTTATGTTATTGGAACTTGTTTGCCTTATGTGCCACCTTACCGGTGTTCACGCCGTTCTTTATCACATAACTCTGTGTGCCGTTTGCACCTGAATTAACTTCCTTGCGTAGGTCCTTAAACAGCAATCTCTGTTTTGCCTCACGCATCAGTTTTTTAGCATATGTTGTTAATAGTTTTGTATCTCTCATAACTTTATTATATAGATTATTTATGTGTTGTCAACATACCAGATATGCTTATATTACATAGCACATTGAAATATTAGCCTATAACGGGTCTATACTTAAATATCTGCCATGAAAATAGTACTAACAGGAGACAAAGGGTTTATAGGACAACGTTACTTTGATCTTGTTAACACAGACAACGAGGTGTTCACTTATGATCTCGCCTCAGGCCAAGACCTCAAGGATAAATCCGTAGTTGATAGCATGCCGGACTGTGATGTTGTTGTACACATGGCCGCCACCAACGGGACTAGATTATTCTATGAGACGCCCACAGAAGTCACTATGAACAACACACTACCCACAATGCATATCGTTGATCGTTACAAAGACACGCCCACTAAAATTGTTTTCGTGAGCTCTTGCGAAATATTCAATGGAGCAGTGGATAAAGGTTTATACAATGTTCCCACCGACGAGCAGGTTCCTGTGATGTTTGATGACATAACCAATCCGAGATGGAGTTACAGCATTCCGAAAGCATTGGGAGAAAACTTGATATCTAACTTGTCAACACACTGGTTGATAATAAGGTACTTCAACATTTACGGCCCAGGCCAGAAGGATCATTTCATAAGTGAATTTGTTGAAAGGGTCAAACAGGGAGAGTACTACATAAAAGGAAATGATACCAGAAGTTTCTGCTACGTAGACGATGCAGTGGCAATGACACACGACCTAGTAATGAATGTAAATGACAGGATAGTCAATGTTGGAAAGCAGGAAGAGTCCTCGATAGAAGATGTTGCCAAATGCATAATGGATGTTATGGGTGTTGATCCAACGCTATTAGAAATCAAAGACGGACCGGTTGGTTCGGTAAAGAGAAGATGCCCAGACACACAGCAACTGAAAGCATTGACCGGATTCGAAAAATACACAAGCCTACAAGATGGCATAAGGAAAACAGTGGAGTCGTTGTTATGAAGATCGGAATAGTAGGACTAGGTGTTGTTGGCACAGCAATAAAAATTGGTTTTGAAAAACTAGGTCATGAACTAGTGTGGCATGACCTGAAACTCAATACAAAGATCAACGATATCCTGCCAAGCGAAATTGTGTTTGTTTGTGTTCCAACACCACATGGAGATGACGGCGGATGTAATACCACAAGCGTTATTAATTTGTTAAAGGATCTTGAGGACAATCATTACAAAGGTATAGTTGCTATCAAATCTACAGTCGAGTGTGGATTCACGCAGAGAGCAATAGATCAATTTACAAATCTTACGTTGTGTTTTGTGCCAGAATTTTTAAGGGAGAGATGTGCCGTTGACGATTTCACTAACAATCATAATTTATTAGCAGTGGGTACACATGACAAGTTTGTGTTTGAAAAAATGGTACAAGCACACGGACACTATCCAAAACAAACAGTCAGAATGAAACCAACCGAGGCAGAGATTTTAAAATATTACAATAATGTTTTTGCGGCACACAAGATTATATTTGCAAACATTATGTCAGCGGTGTGTGGTAAATTAGATTGCGACTACACAACAGTGAAAGATGCATTTGTAAAGTTTGGGAGATGCAAAGACACATACCTAGATGTAAACGAGAATCTCAAAGGTTATGGTGGAATGTGTTTACCAAAAGATGTTAAGGCTATGATGAAATTGTTAGAGAAACTGGACATAGACTTTGACACAATCAAATCGATTGATTCAGATAATAGTAAACTTAAAACGACCGTGTTTAACGGTATGCGAAAACAATAATATACAGTTTATCCAACTCCACTTTTACCATGCGTGTACGTGCTTCTGTGTGCGTTTAACAGGTAGACTTAGACGGGTTTTTCATGTAATATAATTACTGTGACGCCGCTTTAGCTCATTAGGTAGAGCAACTGATTTGTAATCAGTAGGTGCCCAGTTCGAATCCGGGAAGCGGCACCACAAATACCAAATTCACCGTTATTACCATTTACACCAAAACAGTCAATGGTCTCAGAGAGTTTGGTTGGTTTGGGGGATTAGCTCATCTGGGAGAGCGCCTGATTTGCATTCAGGAGGTAGCAGGTTCGATCCCTGTATCCTCCACCAGATTCAAGTGTGCCCGTAGTTCAGTTGGATAGAATACAAGTTTCCTAAACTTGGGGTCGGAGGTTCGAATCCTTCCGGGCACGCCATACACACATAATTAATTGTGTGAAGAAGTTCTATTCAATCAAGTTGAGACAGTTCAAAGAGAACATACCACCAGCACTGGCAGAGACAATGTTGTTGGACGAATCAAAACTTGTAAAATATCTTTGGAGGCACAAGGCCCTGGAGTTCAGGTATCCCGAGCACAAACATAGACTAGACCTTTATGCTGACGAGAAGTATCTTATGATGGGCAAGTTAAAATATCCAACGATGTTTGGCAACAGGAAACGAATGGGGTTCATGGAACTTTACATTGTACACAGGATCAATCAAAGGATGAACCTTGCAAAGGGTAGCACATGATGAAGTTTGGATACTATACAGACCAAGAGATACCGGTCAGTGCTGGATTGAACAGATCACCAATCAAGGACTACCAAGTTAACTCACACGGATACAGATGTCCTGAATGGACACCAATGCCCGATGGTAAAAAAAATGTTGTGGTGTTAGGTTGCAGTCACACGTTTGGTGAAGGACTGAATGACGAGGAGCACTGGGTACATCATCTTTCACAACACAATACTAAGAGATTGAGATACTGGAACCTAGGACAGCCAGGCGCCAGTGCAGATAAAGTTGTAAGGATACTGTATGGTTGTGAGAAAGTGATCAACCCGAGCATAATAATTGTGTGTTGGCCTTTCTGGAGCCGCAGGGAAAAATTACACAACTATGCACAGAGCCTAATGAGCACCGCCGATGAACTAAAGAACGAGAACGAACACACCGACCGGGAGAACTTCCTAAAGAATGTTTTCTTTTTGGAGAAGTTTGCACAGAAGAATCAGTGTCAGACATTCCACTGCTTCGCACAGGAATCATATCATGAACACATTAAGGGACTTAAGGTCCTGGAAGATTACACGATTAAGAACTGCTGGCCATACTGGGACAAGTTCCAACAGCGTGTGCAGTACAAAGAGCCCAGCCTAGCCCGGGACGGCCTACACTATGGCGTTGAACACCACGAACGATTTGCAAAACTTTTTATAGATTACTTTGGCAACAAATTAAAATAATCTTTGTGGTCGATGCCACGCAAAAGATCTTGCCTCTTAATGAACAGTTCTAATAATTCACTGTTGTCTTTGTCTATGGCGACTTCATCGGGAAAAATATTCTTTGCTTCATTGGTAAACTTGTTCTTGTAACGTACACTTAACACACTAGGTTGCTCAAGGAATGACCAGTCATGTGGTATGTTTCCTTTTTCGCAGAATTCTATTATGTCAGGCAAGTTCTTTATATTGAAACAACTGACGGTGGTCCACATGTCTAATTTGAGTAACTTATATTT
>UEXM01003289.1_pt1 | contig 10462 bp, 8 predicted proteins | sample 1796661 | NCBI WGS metagenome assembly UEXM01 (sample SAMEA4772469, study PRJEB27181) | metagenome
TTGCTGATGATGTCTTTCTGCTTGGCTTCGTCGCCAGCTTCTTTGGCATCGTCCAGAGCACGGAACAGGTGGTTCAGTTCCCAGGCGTCAGCCTGCTTCAGGAAGGTGTACAGCTCACGGATCAGGTCAGCAACAACAGTCTTCTCGTGCATGGACTGGTCAGGCAGCGGACCGAACTCGGAGCGCAGCGCAGCAACCATCCAGCCGGACAGGTACAGGTAACGGCCTTTGGTGGTACCGAAGTGCTTCTTGATGGAGATCAGCTTCTGCTGACCTACGAAGCCGTGCCAGCAACCCAGGGACTGGGTGTACTTGCTGGTGTCCTTGTCATAGGCCGCCATGTCTTCACGCATGATCTTGGCGTTGTACTTGGCGATGTCCAGATGCGTGTTGAAACGGTTTTGCAGACGCATGCGAACAGCAGATTCCGGGTTGATATCTTTCCAGGTGCTGTTGGCACCAACCACAGAACTCAGTGCTTCGATGTCTTTGGTGTATGACATGGTGAACCTCTGATTAACAAATTGGTTTATCGATACCGGGAGGGGCAACCCTGCTCATGCCAGACGGACACATGCCGGTCTACCGATGCGGCGCATTCTAGAGGCAGTAGACCCATAAACATAATCAATATGATCTATGTTCGGTATTTTCCTGGTGAATGTAAGGCGTATTTCGTAGCCTGCGCCGGTCATTTTGCTTGCCGCAACGACCTTGCCGACGGCGCCATCGCCCGCCCGGCTTGCCAATCGACAACCCGGTCTTCAGGGTGGAGATGTCTGTCCATTTTCCCGGACACACTGCCATTGATCAATGTTCCATCCGGCGGCATTTACCGCATCGCCCGCCGATTTACACCTTGCACACAGTGACCCGAATGCGGCTTTGCTACTATGATCTTCCCTTGGCATAGAGAGTGCATTGCCGTTATCAGGTAATTGTTGTGGTTGTGTTCAGGGATATAAAAATGACGAAGGGGACTCTATGAAAGCGCTTAGCCCGGTGGATCAACTTTTCCTGTGGCTGGAAAAACGTCAGCAGCCCATGCATGTGGCCGGACTGCAATTATTTTCCTTTCCGGAAGATGCGGGCCCCAAATATGTCAGCGAGCTCGCTCAGCACATGCGCGACTACTGCTCCCCGGTGGCGCCATTCAACCAGCGACTGACCCGGCGCCTGGGCCAGTATTACTGGACCGAGGACAAGCACTTCGACATTGATCATCACTTCCGCCATGAGGCCTTGCCCAAGCCGGGACGTATCCGTGAGCTGCTGTCCCTGGTTTCCGCCGAGCATTCCAACCTGCTGGACCGTGAGCGGCCGTTGTGGGAAGCCCATCTGATCGAAGGTATCCGCGGTCGTCAGTTCGCCCTCTATACCAAGATTCACCATTCCGTGGTGGATGGCATCTCTGCCATGCGCATGGGCATGCGCGCCCTGTCCACCGATCCGGATGAACGGGAGCTGCCGCCGGTGTGGGCCTATGAGCCGAAAAAACGCAGCCGCTCACTGCCCAGCAACCCGGTGGATGTGGCCTCCAGCCTGGCGCGCCTCGGCGCAGGCCTGAGCAAACAGGCGGCCACCGTGCCGGGCCTCGCCCGCGAGATCTACAAGGTGAGCCAAAAAGCCAAAAAGGATGAGAACTATGTGTCCATCTTTCAGGCCCCGGACACCGTGTTCAACCAGACCGTTACCGGGTCACGCCGTTTTGCTGCGCAGAGCTATTCCCTGTCACGACTGAAAGTCATCGCCAAGGCGTTCGGCTGCACCGTCAATACAGTTGTACTGGCCATGTGCGGCCATGCCCTGCGTGAGTACATGATCAGCCAGAACGCCCTGCCCGACGAGCCGCTGATTGCCATGGTGCCCATGAGCCTGCGTCAGGATGACAGCGCTGGCGGCAACCAGATCGGCATGATCCTGGCCAACCTGGGCACCCATATCTGCGATCCGGCCAACCGGTTGCGCGTGGTACACAACTCGGTACAGGAAGCGAAAGAACGCTTTTCGCACATGAGCCCGGAAGAAATTCTCAACTTCACCGCCCTGACCATGGCCCCCACCGGCCTCAACCTGCTCACCGGGCTGGCGCCGAAATGGCGGGCTTTCAATGTGGTGATCTCCAATGTGCCCGGGCCGAAAGAACCGCTGTACTGGAATGGCGCTCAGCTTCAAGGCATGTATCCGGTGTCCATTGTGCTGGATCGCATCGCCCTGAACATCACCCTGACCAGCTATCAGGATCAGCTGGAATTCGGCCTGATCGCCTGCCGTCGCACCCTGCCTTCCATGCAGCGACTGCTGGACTACCTGGAGCAGTCCATCCGTGAGCTGGAGATTGCGGCGGGGATTAAATAATAGGTGCAAGTTGAAAGTGACAAGTTGCAAAGCGCGCGGAAGGCCCTGCTTGGCGGACAGCGCCGCTGTCGCGATTAACAGCCGGTGGGTCGCGGGCACAGCCCCAAAAATGCGCCCCAACCTAACCCGCGCCTTGCAATTTGAAACTTGTAACTTGGAACTCTTCTCCCATGCCCACTGAACTGAACCGCATCCTCCGCGGCGACCTGCCCTGTTGGGAGATTCGCCACCGTAACCAGACCCTGGTGATCGCCGAACAAGGCGCCCAGGTGCTGTCCTATCAACGGGACGATGAGCATCCGCTGATCTGGCTCAGTGAGGAAGCGGCCTATCACCGCGGCCAGGGGGTGCGTGGCGGGGTGCCGGTGTGCTGGCCCTGGTTCGGCGCCCTGGATTTCAACCCGGCCGCGCTCCGCCAGCAATATGCGCTGGCAGAGCCTCCCGCCCACGGCCTGGTCCGTCAGCAGCCCTGGGTTCTACAACACAGCCTGGAAGAGTCGGACGGCATCACTCTGCGCTTCGGCCTGTCGGACCAGGCCGACCGACAATCCCTGCCCCCCGTGGAGCCCACCCTGACCGTGCACCTGGACGATGGCCTGAGCCTGGCGCTGAACAACCATAACCATGGCAACACGCCGGTATTGATCAGCCAGGCTCTGCACAGTTACTTTGCGGTATCAGACTCGCGGCAGGTGACGGTACATGGCCTGGAGACTTGCCCCTACGTGGACGCACTGGATGACTGGCAATCCCATCGCCAACATGGCCCGCTGACTGTTGTCGGTGAGACCGACCGGCTGTATCTACAGCTTCCCGACACTCTGCATATTGATGACCCCGGCTGGCAGCGTCGGCTGACCCTGTCGGCCTCCGGCAGTCGCTCCGCGGTGGTATGGAATCCCTGGGTCGACAAAAGTCGTCGTCTGACACAATTCGCCGGCGATGCCTGGCAAAGAATGCTCTGTATTGAAACCGCCCGTGTCCTCGACAACGCCCTGCTGCTGGGCCCTGGCGAGCAACACAGCATGGTGGTTCGCTTTGTGACAACGGCGCTATAACTGCCGGTTTAGGCGGCCATAAAAAGGGGTGGTGCTCGCCAAAAAAGGAGGGTAAAGTCGGAAATGGCTGCGAATTATGGCAGTGGATTAGTTTGGTAATTGTCTTCCCTGCGTGAAGCTGAAGTTGTCTCCGAACACCGCCCAACATGGTTTGCAAGCAACACTCAAAGTAAATAGTTTCGAGGTATAGATTCACATGGCTACAGGTACTGTGAAGTGGTTTAACGAGTCCAAGGGTTTTGGTTTCATTTCTCAGGACGATGGTGGTGCGGACGTATTCGTTCATTTCAGCGCAATTACCGGCTCAGGCTTCAAAACCCTGGCCGAGGGTCAGAAGGTTTCCTTCGAGATCCAGCAGGGCCCAAAAGGTCCGCAGGCCGCTAACGTAGTTGCTGAATAAGCGATTGCATTAGCAAGAAAAAGCCCGCTTCGGCGGGCTTTTTTTATGTCTGCTCCCCTGCCCTCTTATTGCCGTAGGAGCGGCGCTCCTACAAGAACTTCAGCCATGGCTGATTGCGGGGGATAACGGCGACTCGCAGTCTTTTGCCATGAATAATAAATTTCATGGTCAGAACCTGAGAAAAGGTCGGCACTCCCAGGTCAATAACATCTACCACATCACTACCGTGACTCACGGTCGGCATGACTGGTTTTCCGATCATCTCCATGCCCGTGAGCTTTGCCGCAGCATTCACCGCTCAGATCAACTCCTCGCCAGTTCGACCCTCTGCTTTGTCGTGATGCCCGATCATCTTCACTGGTTATTCATGCTTGGCGAGCGCTACTCGCTATCTCACACCATCAACATGCTCAAATCCTCTTCGGCACGGCGTTGCGGAATGCCTGTCTGGCAGAGGGGGTATCATGACCATGCGCTCCGTCAGGAAGAGTCCATCAAGGATGTTGCACGCTACATTGTGGCCAATCCCTTACGGGCGAAACTGGTTAACCGGCTGGCCGATTACCCCTACTGGAATGCAATCTGGCTGTAGGAGCGGCGCTCTCTGTGCTCTGCGAGTATGAGCCGCGAAACTGCTTGCGAAGGCTCTAGCAAGTACGGTTCGCGGCTCATACTCGCAGAGCACAGAGAGCGCCGCTCCTACGGCGACATCCATCATCAGGGTTGATAGAACGGTTGGTCGAGGAGTGGTTTGTGTTGGCGCCAGTCGGGCATGCGGGCGTCCATGAGGGCGTGGAAGCCGGGGCCGTGATCCATGTGTTGCAGGTGACACAGCTCGTGCATGACCACGTAATCCAGCGCCGCTGGCGGATACTGCAACAGGGCCATGTTCAGGTTGATGTACCCCTTGGCCGACAATGATCCCCAGCGGGTACGCATTTTTTTCACCCGCAATGCCGGCCGCGAATAACCCTGGCTGGCGAACCAGGAAAACTGCCGGGTGATGCTGTCTTCGAACAGGGACCGTGCCTGCTTGCGCAACCAGCCTTCCAGCGTCTGTTGCACTGCCGCCTCGCTGTCCGGGTCCGCTACCCGAATCTGCAGGTAGCCACCGGACACGGCCACCGCGCTGCGCCCGGCAGACACATCCATGGTCAGCGGCTGTCCCCGGAACGGAAATGACGCCCCATCCTGCCAACGCTGGCGAGGCCGGCTGGCCTGGCGCTGCTGCTGACTACGAATCCACTGGCGGCGACTGTCCACAAAGGCCTGCACCATGCGCAACGGCGCCCGCTGCGGCGCCCGCACCTGCACCCGGCCATCTTCCAGCACACGCAGCTCCAGGCTGCGGCGTTTGCTGCGGATCAGTTCGTAGTCGGTCATGGTTCCTGTAGAGCGTTCTGTAGGAGCGGCGCTTGAGCCGCGAACCGAGCGTAGCGAGGAAGGCTTTCCCAAGTACGGTTCGCGGCTCAAGCGCCGCTCCTACGGATTATCCATCCTGGCTTTCGTTCACTGCCATCTCTTTATCCAGCTGCTGCTTCACCGCATCCGCCGATGACGCATAGGGTGCCAGCCACTGGTACAACACCGGAATGATAAAGAGTGTCAGCACGGTGGCAAAGAGTAGACCGCCGAGGATCACCACGCCGATAGTGAAGCGGCTTTCCGCGCCGGCGCCGGTGGCCAGTACCAGCGGGATGGCGCCGAAGATGGTGGAGACGCCGGTCATCAATACCGGGCGGAAGCGCACGATGGCGCCCTGGTAAACCGCCTCTTTCACCGCCAGCCCCTGATCGCGCAACTGGTTGGCGAATTCCACGATGAGAATACCGTTCTTGGCCATCAGCCCCAGCAGCATGATCATGCCGATCTGGCTGTAAATATTCAGGCTGTCGCCGGTAACCCAGATCGCCATCACCGCCCCGGCCAGGGCCAGGGGCACGGTGAGCATGATGATCAGCGGATGAATCCAGCTTTCAAACTGGGCGGCCAGCACCAGGAACACGATCACCAACGCCAGAGCAAAGGTAATCAGGATGGCAGCGGCGGATTCCTGTAGTTCTTCGGCCATGCCCTTGTAGCCGATGCGTGCTTCCAGGGGCAGGCGTTCACGGGCCTGGTCTTCCACATAGGTCATGGCGGACACCAGATCATAGCCATCCGCCAGGTTGGCGGACAGGGTGATGGCCGGCAGCCGATCCACCCGGCGCAGTTCCGGGGCATCGCCGGTGGTGGTCAGCTCCACCACGCTGGAGAACGGCACCAGCTCACCGTTGGCGGCGCGCAGATAAATCGGCAACACATCGTCCGGGCCCTGGCTGTTGCGTTTTTCCGCTTCCAGCAGCACATCGTATTCGCGGCCTCGATCCACATAGGTGGAGGCCGTGAGGGTGGCGAACATGGCTTGCAGGGTCTGACCCACATCGGTAGCGGTGATGCCCAGATCCGCCGCACGCTCCCGGTCCAGCTTCACGTCCAACTGTGGCTGAGTCTGCTCGAAATCCGTATCAATACTGGTCAGCCCCGGATTCTCCTCCATGGCCTCCATCAGTGTTTCGCTCCAGACCAACACCTGATCGTAGTCCGGCCCGGCCACTACCACTTCCAGGGCCTGGTTAAAGGCACTCTGGCCCAGCCCTGGCGGGTTCACCGCAAAGGCACGCAGGCCCGCCACCTGGGACAGCTTGCCCCGCACTTCATTGACGATCTCCTGCTGGGAGCGGTCACGCTCGCCCCAGTCCTTGAGCCGCACGATACTGAAGGCCCGTTCAGTGACGCCACGAAAACCGACGATGGACAGGGCCCGTTCCGCCTCGCCGCTTTCCACCAGCGGCGCCATGATGTTTTCCACTTCCTTCACATGATGCAGGCTGTATTCGGCGGTGGAACCCTGGGGCGCCGACGCGGGGATAATAAAGACACCCCGGTCTTCGGTGGGAGCCAGCTCCTGGGGCAAACCCCGGAATACCAGCAACGCCACCACGCACAGGGCCACGCAGCCCACCACCAGCGGCCAGGGTTTGCCCAGGGCCGCCGCCAGACTGCGGGCATAACCGCTGTTGAGTTTTTGCAGGGCACGCTCAAACGCATTGCCCTCGCCTTGCAGCTCCTTGACGCTGTGCCGGTGCAGCCAGCGGGAACAGAGCATGGGCGCCAGGCTCAGGGCGACGATGCTGGAGATGATCACCGCCGAGGCCAGGGTAAAACCAAACTCGCCAAACAGCCGACCCACGTCACCGCCCATGAAGGAAATCGGCACGAACACCGCCACCAGGGTCAGGGTGGTGGCCACCACCGCAAAGGCCACCTGGCGGGCACCGCGATAGGCGGCCACCAACCGGGTTTCCCCTTCGTCAATGCGCCGCTGGATGTTTTCCAGCATGACGATGGCATCGTCCACCACCAGGCCGATGGCCAGAATCAGCGCCAGCAGGGTGAGCACGTTGATGGAGAAATCCATGATGCCCAGGCCGATAAAGGCGCCGATGATCGATACCGGAATGGTCACCGCCGGAATCAGGGTGGCGCGCAGATTGCCCAGAAAGGCGAAGATCACCGCGATCACCAGCACCACGGAAATGCCCAGGGTGACCAGCACTTCCTTGATGGAGGCGCGGATAAACAGGGATTCGTCGTAGTTCACATCCAGGCTGATATCCGCCGGCAAGCTGCTGCTCACCGCCTCAATTTCCGCCCGCACGTTATCGGACACCGCCACGGTATTGGCCTTGGACTGGCGGATGATACCCAGGCCGATGGCGGTCTCCCCATTGGCGCGCAACACGGTGTCATCGCTTTCCACACCCAGCTCCACCCGGGCCACATCGCCCACCCGCAGCAGGTAATTGCCCTGGCGGCGCACCACCAGATCCTCAAACTCGTTCACCGAGGACAGGCGATTGTCCGCCCGCACCGTAAAGGCGCGGGACTGGGATTCCAGCTTCCCGGCGGGCAGCTCCACATTGTTGCTACGCAGGGCCTCTTCAATATCGGTGACGGTGACCTGGTTGGCAGCCATGCTCTGGCGGTCCAGCCAGACGCGCATGGCGTAGCGGCGTTCGCCGCCGATGAAGACTTCCGACACACCATCCAGCACCGCGAAACGATCCACCAGGGAACGCTCGGCAAAATCGGTGAGCTCCTGGGGGGCCAGAGTGCTACTGGTCAGGGTTACCCAGATGATGGGCCTGGCATCCGCGTCGGATTTGGCGATCACCGGGGTGTCCGCTTCTTCCGGCAGCCGGTTTAGCACCCGAGACACCGCGTCACGCAGGTCGTTGGCGGCCACGTCCACATCCCGGTCCAGATTGAATTCCACACTGGTACGGGCGGAGCCCAGCCGGCTGCGCGATTCGATCTTGCGCACCCCTTCCACCCCGGCCACGGCCCCTTCGATCACCTGGATAATCTGGGTATCAATGACTTCCGGCGCGGCGCCAGCATAGTCCACCGAAATGGACACTTCCGGCGGATCGATGTCCGGGTATTCGCGCACAGACAATTTCATCAAGGCGCTGATGCCGAATACCACAATCAACAAACTGATGACCGTGGCGAAGACCGGTCGCTTGATGGAGATATCGGAAAGAATCATGCAGCGGCCTCGCTGTCCGCCTTATCGGCGTCCGGCGAGGCGGGTTCCAGCAGGGCCCGCTGTCCCGGCAGCAAGGCCTCCGGGTTATCCAGCACCTGCACCGCCTGGCCGCTGCCCAGACGGGAATGGCCGTTGACCACCACGTCCGGCTTGCCGGTCAGGCCACTGGTGATTTCTACCCAGCCGTCACGACGGCCGCCCAAGGTGACCGGGTGGCGCTCGGCAGTGTTGTCCGCGGTGACGGTGAACACATAGCTCTGCGCCCCCTGGGTAATGATCGATTGCTCGGGCACCAGCAGGGCATCGCGCTCGGCCAGCTGCACGGACACGCGCAGGAATTGTCCGGGACGAATCCGGTCCTGGGGATTTTCCAGCCGGGCACGGGCCGTCAGGCTGCGGCTCGCCGTGCTGACCCGAGAATCCAGATCGGTGATGTTGCCTTCGAACACCTGATCCGGGAAGGCTTCGTTGCGAGCCTGCACCGGCAGGCCAGAAACCAGCCGGGCTAGGTAGCGTTCCGGCACCTGAAAATCCACTTCGATATAACCCAGATTATCCAGGGTGGTGATGGCATCGCCGGTTTGCAGGTAGCCACCCGCATCCACCTGACGCAACCCCACCACGCCGGCAAAGGGAGCGCGGATGGTGTGATCGTTGAAATTGGCCCGGGCGGCATCGCGGCTGGCCTTGGCACCATCCAGGGTGGTGCGGAAGGTATCCACTTCGGACTGGGAAATAGCGCGGCTCTTGACCAGTTTCTGGCCGCGCTGGAAATCATTCAGCGCGCGCTGGTATTCCGCTTCGCTGCGCGCCAGCTCGGCGCTGGCATTGCGGTCATCCAGAGTGACCAGCACCTTACCCTGTTCCACCTTCTGCCCCTGGCGGAAATGGATCTGCGCCACCCGGCCGGGGACTTCGGTAAGGATGGTCACTGCCTGAGCGGCCCGCGCCGTACCCACCGCTTCCACCCGATCAAACAGGGAACGTTCGATACTCGGCGCCAGATTGACCACCGTGGGCGGACGCTGCCCCATGGGTGCCGGTGCCGGCGCCAGGGCCCACCAGAGGCCAGCACCTACCAGCACCACCAATACGAGGGCGGCGATAATCCGCTTCATGAACGTCTCCAAAATGTTATTCGCAACAAGCCGTAAGGGAAGTCTAACGCCCAATTATGCAAGCAATTTGTAGAGGGAGCGTAAAACCTGGATCCGTGACTTCATCGCGGCGCCTGACGAAAGCCCTTGCCGCCACAGAACATTTTCTTCAGTCGATCGTATTCCCTGATACGACGCTTCTTCAGAAAATTCCCTGTGACAACAAAATCTTACGCCATGCATCCACGCTGAAATCACGGTTCCAGGTTAAAGTGACAGGCAATTATGAAGGAAATTCAGTTTACGCGCAGATTCTTGCCGTAGGAGCGTCGCTGGCGGCGCGATTACCTGAGTATCGAGTTACGAGAATCAAAACCGGAACACCGGGAAAGGCAGGTTTTTGCTTCTCGCAATTCGTACCTCACGGTTCTGTCATCGCGCCGCCAGCGACGCTCCTACGGCAGCTGGGACGTTGCCGCTTTGTTCGCCAACAAAAAAGCCGCGCAGACCGGGAGATGAATCCCGACCTGCACGGCCCTGGCGTGTTGCATGTTGCCTGTCGCGTGCAGCGCCTCTTTTACACCATTTCCGCGCGCATCTTTTTCTTGTCCAGTTTGCCGACGGAGGTGCGCGGCAGCTCGTCCACGAAGATGACGCGATCAGGGATGCCATAGCGACTGATGATGCCCTTGTCCGCGTAGTCGCCCATCATCGCCTTGATGCCCTCCTCGTCGGCGTCGCCATTCTTGACCACCAGGGCCACCGGGCGCTCGCCCCATTTCTCGTCGGGCACACCGACCACGGCACATTCGCCGACGCCGGCGTGCTGCAGGATCATGCCTTCCAGGTCGATGGAGGACACCCACTCGCCGCCGGTCTTGATCACGTCCTTGATGCGGTCGACGATCTTCAACCAGCCATCCTCGCTCATCACCGCCACGTCACCGGTGTGCAG
>UEXM01003290.1_pt1 | contig 10460 bp, 10 predicted proteins | sample 1796661 | NCBI WGS metagenome assembly UEXM01 (sample SAMEA4772469, study PRJEB27181) | metagenome
AACGTGAACAACGGCGCCGGCGCCAGCCAGACCGTGTTCCATCTGCATGTGCACGTGCTGGGTGGTCGCCCGTTCAGCTGGCCGCCGGGTTGAACATGGCTCGCCGCTGGCTGGAACCGGTTACCTTGTCCGGCACCCGGGTGGTGCTGGAGCCGCTGGCGCAGGCGCATGTGCCCGGGTTGGCCCGGGCCTGTGATGACGGCGAGCTGTGGCGCCACTGGTACACCCTGGTAGCGAAGCCGGACGCCATGGATGCCTACGTGGAGCAGGCGTTGCGCCAGCACCAGGAAGAAGGGGCATTACCCTTTGCGGTGCGCCATGCGGCTACTGGCGAGCTGATCGGCTGCACCCGTTTCTTTCGGGTGGATGAGGACAACCGGCGCCTGGAGCTGGGCCACACCTGGTATGCGAAACGTCACCAGCGCTCCGGAATCAATAGCGAATGCAAGTTGCTGTTGCTGAGTCATGCCTTTGACGCCCGCGATGCCATCGCGGTGGAGCTGCGCACCCACTGGCACAACCGCCAGTCGCGCCAGGCCATTGCCCGGCTCGGCGCCAAGCAGGATGGTGTGCTGCGTAACCATACCGTAAGCCCCGGGGGGATTTACCGGGACACGGTGGTGTTTTCCATCATCAACCAGGAATGGCCGGCGGTGCGGCAAAATCTGCGTTATCTGCTGGAGCGTGGTGGCGGATGAATTACTTTGCCCACCTGACCCTGGCGCAACCCACTGCGGCGTCCAAGGTGGGCAATCTGTTGGGTGATTTCATGCGCGGGGTGGACGAAGCCTCGCTGCTGCCACCCGTGCGGTTGGGATTACGCAATCACCGCCTGGTTGACCGTTTTACCGACATGCACCCCCGGGTGCGCGAGAGTCGATGGCTGTTCTCGCCGCATCGACGCCGGTTTGCCGGCGTTGCGCTGGATGTGCTGTTTGACCATTTTCTGATTCGCCATTGGTCGCGTTTCTATACGCAATCGCTGGATTCTGTCATTACCCGCGATTATGCCCTGCTGCGGCAAGGCGAAATTCTCATGCCTGAACCCATGCGTCGTACCACTGAGCGTCTGGTGACGCTGGATATTTTTCGTCGCTATCAGGATCTGGATCAATTGGGAGAGGTGCTGGACCGCATTGCCGCAAGAATCCGTTTTGCCAATCAGTTTGAGGGCAGCATCGAGGACATTCGTGCGCACTACGGTGAGCTGGAGCAGGTGTTTCTGGCCGTGTATCCGCAGCTGCGGCGGGTGGTTCGCGGTGCCTGCGTGGAGTGAGGACGATAACATCAATGTCGTGCCGGTAGTTGGTACTTGTCCAGCTTGCGATACAGGCTGGAGCGGCTGATGCCGAGAATCTGAGCGGTTTGCTGCACATCACCACAGCATGCCTGCAAGCAATGCTGCAGGTGTAGTTTTTCCTGTTGTTCTCGAAACTCGCGTAAGGTGCAGCATGCGGCGGGTGTTGATAGCGGGGCTGCCAGGCCAAGATGAGCGGGATCAAGCCTGCCGTTATGACTGAGTACTGCCGCCCGCCACAGACAATTGCGCAGCTCCCGTACATTCCCCGGAAAATCATGGCCCTTGAGCGCGTTTATGGCGTCCTCGTTGAGTGGATGCTGGCCGGGCAGCTGCGATAGCAGGGCGTTGGCCAATTCAGGAATGTCATCGCGATGTTCCCTTAAGGGTGGAAGCGATTGGCACAACACATTGATGCGGTGATACAGGTCCAGCCGAAACCGACCTCTATCTACATCCTCGGCAAGCGGCCGATTGCTGGCGCAGATGATTCGGGCCGGGGAGTGATATTCCCGGTTACTGCCCAGCGGGGAATAGTGGCCGGATTCCAGAAAGCGCAGCAGTGTGGTCTGGCTGGATGCATCCATGTCGCCGATCTCATCCAGAAAGAGCGTGCCATTGGCGGCGTCATGGACTCGACCCCGTCTTGCCTGGGTCGCCCCGGTGTAGGCGCCTTTTTCATGGCCAAACAACTCGGCCACGAACAGGCTGTCGGGGATGGCCGCACAGTTCACCGCAATGAAAGGTTCGCGATGTCGGCTGGAAGCCTGGTGAATCATGCGGGCTGCACATTCCTTACCGGTGCCGCTTTCTCCTTGTAGCAGAACTGGCAGGTCGGATTGGGCGAAGCGCCTGAGGCGTTGGCGTACTTGTTCCATCTGGGCGGATTGCCCCAGCAGCAGAGGTTGTTCGGCGCATACGCTGGTGTGGCAGAGGGCGCTCATGCCCAGTGCATGCCCCAGCGTGTTGTGCAGGTGGGTCAGGTTGCAGGGCCAGGTGAAATAATCCCGAAAGCCGTTTGCCACCAGGTGTTGCATGCCCTTGCAGCGCATGGCGCTGTTATCCGTGATTGCCAGGTAGTGACCACGCTTGAGCTGGCCGAGCAAAGGCGCCAGCTTTTCCCGCTGTTCTGTCGTTCGTAGTTCCAGAATGCCAACTGAGGGCCATGCCTGAGGCTTCAGGCTGGTCAGGGGTTGCTGCACCAGATGCCAGCCTTGCTGGTGCAGGTGTTGGGCCAAGGGAGATAGCGACTGGCTGTCCCAGGCAAACAGGGCCTTGCGGACCAGGGCGTTCATGGTGCTGTCCCGGTTTTGCGACTCCCTTCGCGTTATTGGGAATGGGCGTCGCGTCCTGCGCGTTCGCTAACCTCCTGTTTCTGCCCTCCATCACCAAGATTTACACCATCGGTTGTCTGCTTATATCCGGGCTTTGCAACAAAACGTTGTTGGCATGTAACGCTGTCAAACGGGTGGCGCCTGCATCATCGCAGGGTAATGGCAAGAAGGGAGAGCAACTATCTGAAATTGTTGGTTTTGTTTGTTCTCGTTCAAGGCATGGCCGTATTGGTGTCCCGAAAGTGGGAAAAAAAACGGCAAAAAAACCAGCGTTTTTTTCCAAGTCATTCAAAAGCAACCAATAAATATCTGGCCCGATTTTTTCAATGTTGCCTCTGGTATACGCGTATTTATCTGGAGGACGGTCCCATGAAACGATTAGCAGTCTGGCAGCGCTGTTGCTGCTTTCTGATAGCTTTTTTGCTGGGGGTGACGTCCCCGGCAATGGCCAGCAACTTCATCGAAATGGACGGTAATGCAATTGATAATGCCGACCAGGATTGGCAAACCTTCCATAATGGAAACGATAATGGTTCGGCAGCCTTTAGCGGCATCATTGCTGATCCGGCTCCCCTGAGTATTTTTACCGGCGGCGGCTCCAAGGATATCCACGATATTCCCAGCTGGAAGTACCGGGACGGTTCAGTGCCCGACAAGAATGATCTGACTAACGGGTATGCGGCCGGCAAGTTGGTCAATGGTGATCTGGTGCTGCATTTCGGTGCCGACCGTTATGCCAACAATGGCGATGCCATTATCGGCTTCTGGTTTTTTCAGGATCAGGTCGGCCTGGGCGAGCGAGGTGCCTTTGTCGGTGAGCATCAGGATGGGGATATTTTCGTGGTAATGGAGTTTCCCCAGGGCAGTACCAGCACGCCATATGTGCAGGTGATGCAGTGGGTGAACAGTGGTGGCAACATCAGCAGCAATTTGCAGGAATTGTTTTCCACGGGTGATCCCAAGGACCCGGGTTTTATAGGAGCACTATGCGGCGGCAGCAACGATGATGTGGCCTGTGCCATCACCAATGAGATGTCCGAGACAAGCCCATGGCCTTATCTGTCAAAGACAGGCGAGACGGACTTTCCGCCGGAGTCTTTCTTTGAAGGCTTTCTGAATGTATCCGCCGCCTTGCAGCTGGCAGGCCAGGCTGGCGGGACTCCCTGCTTCTCCAGCTTCATGGTGGAAACCCGTTCTTCCCGCTCCGTGACCGCCCAACTGAAAGACTTTGTGCTCGGCCGCTTCCCGTTGTGTGGCATTGATGTCAGCAAGACCTGTGATGTTACCCGTCTGGCTACGGTGAATGACGATACCGACCGTACCTATGTGGTGGACTTCCAGGGGCTGGTTACCAACAGCGGTGCGGGCACCTTCCCGGCTGGCGAGACGCTTACTGTGATTGATGATGCCGGTACCCCGGATGATACCAGTGACGATGTCACGCTGACGCAAACGCTGCTGTCTGCGTTTGCCCCTGGGCAGACGTTGCCTTTCAGCGGAAGCTTCTTCAGTAACGAAAATCCACCAACCAACACGGTGGATGCTAGCCTCACTTTTGGTGCAGCCACTGTGTCTGCTGACCCGTACTCCATCCAGTGCCAGTCTTTGCCACTAACGCCAGGGCTCTGGGTCGACAAGGATTGCAGTTCCGGTCTTGTGGCTGAAAGCGGGCAGGTCGTGTTGCAGGTCGGGTATGACATTGCCGTGTGCAATACCGGTGAAGTGCCGCTCAGTGTCGAGCTGGATGACCTTACCGCGGACTATATGAATACGGTCCTGCTGGATGCGGGTCTGCTCTGTGAGACGGATGCGGACTGTGGTGAAGGCGTGGTATGCCGAGGTGTCGGTATGGGGGAAGGGGAGACCGTGGTGAAAGGGGTTTGTGATGCCACCGGCGACATCCTTGGCAGTGATGTCTGCTTTGATGTCAGTGGTGATTATCAGCCGAGCACGGTGCCTTCCGGTGATCGCTACCAGTCCAGCAATACGGTCACTGCCACGGGCAGCAACAGCGAGATTCTGGAAGAGGACATCGAAGCCAGCGCCTCTGACCAGTGCAACCTGTGCCCGGGAGGCTAATGAAAATCTGCTTTGTGTGAGGTGAACTTTCAGGGGCCCGTTGGGGCCCCTTTTTTATGGCATTGAACTTACAACGTAGGCAGATCCAGCTCCGCCATGGTGTCGTAATACAGCTCTTGCGCCAGCTTTGCATTGCGTGCCCGTGGCGAACGCAGGGCCGGTTTGTGGTTGGCGAAGTATTCGCCGGTGACCTCGGCATATTGCGGGTCCAGGGCCAGGCTGACGGGCAGGGTGGCGGCTTTTTCCGGGGTGGTTAGGGTCGGGCGAATCAGGGCCATGGCGGCCTTGGGGACATGCCGGAAAATGGGCGTGTCCACGCCTCCCGGGTGCAGGGCGTTGCTGGTAATGCCAAGGTCCTGAAGGTGTTCGGCGAGCACATTGCTGAACAGGATGTTGCCCAGTTTTGACTGGCCATAGGCATCCATTACCAGGTAGGGCTTGCGGCCACGCCAGGTGTTCTTGTTGATGCGCCCCAGCCAGTGGGCCACGGACGCCACATGCAGAATGCGCGGCTGGTTGCCTTTCTTCAGCAACGGCAACATCAGGTGGGTGAAAAGCACCGGGGCCAGGTAATTGACCCCGAACTGCATTTCGTAGCCGTCGCGGGTAAATTCCTGCTGGGTCGGCACCACGCCGGCGTTGTTGATCAGCACGTCCAGCTCACCGAGTTCCCGGTAGATGAGGGCCGCGTTGTCGCGCACATTTTCCAGGTCGGAAAGATCCAGGGGAAACAGGCGCACTTTGGCGTCGGGATGGCGGTTCTTGATGCGGGCGATAGCGGCCTGACCTTTGGTCTGGTCGCGACAGGCCAGCGACACTTCCGCGCCATGGCTGACCAGTTGCTCGGCGGTACAGTAGCCGATGCCGGAATTGCCGCCGGTAATCAGAACACGCTTGCTCATGGGTTGCTCCGCAGTGGTTTGCGCCAGCTTAACAGCATGGGTGTGTCCTGTGAGGCCAATCTCAGGGCGACGTGCGGGCGACCCAGTCGAGAATATGGTCGGCGACGGTTTGCCATTGCGGCCCCTGCAGCAACAGGTGGGGGCCCTGGGGGTAGAAGCGGTACTCGCCACGGTCTGCCAGGTGGTCGCGCAGATGGTTGATGCCGGCTTCCGGCACGGAGTTGTCCTTGCCGCCATAGAGCAGCAGCGACGGCGTCTGGAGTGATGGCGCCTGGTCGCTGGCACTGTCGGCCAGCTGGATCAATCCCCAGTAGGCATCCATACGGACGTCGCGTATCACTCGAGGGTCGTTGGCCAGACGTCGGGCGCTGTCAGCCGCCAGGTTCGGGTCATCGGGTTCGCGGTTTACCGTCAGCTGGTATCCGGGCGCCAGAAAGGCGGCGCTGGCAATGGCGGCATTCCAGCCGTAGCGCAGGCGGATGCCCTCGCGCACGGCAGGCCCGGCGAGCACGATGCCGGCGACTTTGTCAGGTGCTTGCAGCGCTGCCAGGATCGCCACAGCACCTCCCAGACTTTCCCCCACCAGGAACACCGGGCGCTGATAGCGTTCATAGAGTTGCTCGATCTGATAAACCGCTTCAGACACCAGTTGGTCTTCCCCGGCCCATTGCCCTTGCTGGGTACGTTCGCCGAACCCGGCCTGGTCATAGCTGACCAGCAGGTGTCCGTTGTCGGCAAAGTAGGGGCCCATGGCGTCAAAGGCAGCGCCGAAGTCGCCGAAGCTGTGCAGCCCAAGGACCACCGCATCGGGATTGCCGGCGGGTTGCCAGTGGCGCAGGGTGTCGGTGAGGGCTGCGGGCGCAGCCGTGTCCTCCGCTCTCTTGTCGGAAACCAGGTTGCAGGCCGACAGCAGACCGTGAAGCATAATAAGAGTGACCAGACGGAGAATCATGCCATGAGCCTAGCAGTCAGCCCGCAACGGCGGGTGAATGCCGCCACGTTTACCCTGGTACTGGTGGCGGCCACCTGGCTGGTGGCGCGGTGCGAGGCGGATCAGACCAAGCCTGCCGCGCCGGACCCGGTGACCATGACGGTCACTGCCACGGCTTACAATTCCCTGCATGGCCAGGGGGCGGGAGCGGACCATGCCCTGGCTGCCTGGGGCGATCGCCTCACACCGGGGATGAAGTCCATTGCGGTGTCGCGGGATCTGATTCCCATGGGGCTTGGGCATAACGCGCAATTGCAGATCGAAGGCCTGCCCGGTACCTGGGTGGTGAAGGACAAGATGCACTGGCGCTGGAAAAAGAAGATCGATATCTATATGGGCGAGGATGTGCAGGCGGCGCGGAACTGGGGGCGGAGGAAGGTAAAGATTACCTTTGTGCCTGGGGAATGAGTTGCAAGCTACAAGCTTCAAGCTGCAACACGGCATAACGTTTTTCGGTTTTCAACACACAGGGGCCGCGCCCAGAGTTTGGGCGCGGCCCCTAATGTTTCAATACGCAAAATCTTTTCCGTCGTGTTGCAGCTTGAAGCTTGTAGCTTGCACCTGCTTCAATCCCGGCTCAGAAAGCGCATCAACAACCGTGTCGATGCACTGGGCAGGGCCTTGTCGAGCAGCTTGATCAATTTAAAGGTGAGGCCCACCGGGTTGTGTACCGGCACGTTTTCATTGGCGGCCTGCCAGACCGTGTTGGCCACATCGTCGGCATCCAGGTTGACGCCCATGCGGTCAACCACCGGCGCCCGGACGCTGGCCTTTTCCACCATGGGGGTCTTCACGAACGGCGGCATGATATCGACGACGCGAATCCCCTGACGGCCCCATTCGATATTCAACGACTCGGTGAGCGAGCGCACCGCGAACTTGCTGGCGGAATAGGATGCCAGGTGTGGCACCCCGTACAGGGCCGAGGCGGAACTCATGTTGATCACCGCAGCGGCCTTGCTTTCCTGCAGGAAGGGGTGAGCGGCCAGGCTCATGTTGATCAGGCCGGTCACGTTGATGTCGATGATCTGCTTGTGCTGTTCTGCGGTGATGGATTCGAAGCGCCCCATGCGCAGGATGCCGGCACAGTTGAACAGCACGTCGATGCCACCGTCTTCGGCAAACTCCCGGCAGGCATGCTCACAGGCAATGCTGTCGGTCACATCCAGAGGTCGGTACCAGCTGTTGTCCAGCTCTCTCGCCAGCCGCGCCAGGGCGGTTTCATTGACGTCGGTCAGGCCCACCCGCCAGCCCTTCTCGTGGAAGCGCTTGGCGGTGGCCAGGCCGATGCCGCTGGCGGCGCCGGTGATCAGGATGCGTTTCATGCGGCGAGCTTCCAGTGTTGGTGGATAAAGCGGGCGCAAGTCATCAGTGCCTGATCCGCATCGGCCAATACGCCAGCGTGGAGTTGAAAATCATGCCAGCGCTGTGGGTGTACCTGCAGACGGGCCGGGGTGCCAGCGTCGTTCAGAGCGGCGCACAGGCGGTGGCTGTCGTTGAGCAGGATCTCGTCGCCGCCGGACTGGATCAGTACCGGGGGCAGGCCCGACAGGTCTCCATTGAGAGGGGAGCAGGCCGGGCGAGCCGGATCATCACCGCCATAGGCGCCAGCGCCACTGGCCAGCCAAGCGTGGCTGAGCATGATGTCCCGGTCAGTGTCGAACAGGTCGTTGAGGCTCAGGTCCACCCAGGGGGAAATCAGAATGGTGCTGCTGGGCAAGGCGATCTTTTCCGCCTTCAGTGCTTGCTGGGCGGCCAGGGCAAGACCACCGCCAGCGGAGTCGCCGGCGATGACCAGGGTGGCCGGGTCCACGCCCTCTGCCAGCAGGGCTTTATAGACTGCCACGGCATCCTCAATGGCGGCGGGGCAGGCATGCTCCGGCGCCAGCCGGTAGTCCGGTACGACCACGCGGGCATTGGCGAATTTTGCCAGGTGGGAGGTAACCGACCGGTGGCTTTCCGGGCTGCCGGCCACATAGCCGCCGCCGTGCAGATAGAGCAGGGTGCCCTGGGCATTCAGTGGTGCATAGTGACGGCAGGGGACGCCGCCCAGCGGGGCGTCATGGCTGGGCACATCCCGGGCGACCAGGGTGGTCTTGGCCATGATGTCCATCCAGCGGCGCTGCGCCTTCACGCTGAAGCGCGGGTTGGCCACCGGTTTGAACAGCATGGCCAGGGACTGGCGCAGGACGCCGGCCAGCAATTGCTGGGTGCCGGACTGGGCCCGGCTGATTCGATCAACGAAGGAGGTCATAGTCACTCAGATCCAGGGTCCGTGTCTGGCGGCGGTAGTCGAAGGTAAAGCCGGGCCAGTTGTTGGTGTTCTTGCCACTTTCGGTCTTGTACCAGCTATGACAGCCCTTGTCCCAGACGGTATTGCTGATTTTGTCCTGCACCGTCTTGTTGAAGTCTTCCTGAACCCGGTCGCGGACTTCCAGTGCCTTGATGTCCTGTTCGTCCATCTCTGCCACACATTGCAGGATGTAGTGAATCTGGCTTTCCAGCATGTAGATGATGGAGTTGTGGCCCAGGTTGGTGTTGGGGCCATAGAGCATGAACAGGTTGGGGAAGCCGCGTACGGTGATACCCAGGTAGGCTTCGGCGCCATCTTTCCACACCGCGTTCAGGTCTGCCCCGTCACGACCGGTGATGGTCATGGGGGTGAGGAAATCGGTGGCCTTGAAACCGGTACCGTAGATGATCACATCCACGTCGTGATGGGTGCCGGTGCTGTCGGTGAGGCCGCTCTGATCCACCGAGCTGATGCCGTGATTGATGACCTCCACATGGTCCTGTGCCAGGGCCGGGTAGTAATCGTTGGACATCAGAATGCGCTTGCAGCCCATGGGGTAATCCGGGGTCAGTTTCTCGCGCAGGGCGGGATCCTTGATTTGCTGCTTCAGGTGACGACGGAACAGCCACTCGTACACCTTCATGGCCTTCTGGAAGGTGGTAAAGCCCAGGGCCCGTGATTCGTTGGTGGCATAGATGCGCAGGCGGTCCAGGGTCTGGGTAATGGGTGCCTTGCTCAGCACCTGGTGTTCCAGTTTGCTGTAGGCGCGATCCGGTTTGGCAATCACATGGGCGGCGGAGCGCTGGAACAGTTTTACCTTGCCGGCCACCTTGGCCACTTCCGGCACGAACTGGATGGCGCTGGCACCGGTGCCCACCACGGCCACGGTCTTGCCGGACAGGTCCACGTCGTGGTCCCAGCGGGCACTGTGGAAATGGGCGCCGCCGAAATCCTCGATACCGGACAGCGGCGGGTAGGCGGGCTGGTTGAGCTGGCCGGTGGCGGTGATCAGCACCCGCGTGGTCAGGGTGTCGCCGTTGGTCAGGGTTACTTCCCAGATGCCGTCTTCGTCCCGGTAGCGAGCGTCGGCCACTTCCGTGTTGAAGCGGATATGCCGGTACAGGTCGTACTTGCGCGCGCAGTATTGCTGGTAGGCGAAGATTTCCTGCTGTGGCGCGAAGCGGCGGCTCCACGGGTAATGGCGCTCGAAGGAAAAGGAATACAGGTGCGAAGGCACATCGCAGGCGGCGCCAGGGTAGGTGTTGTCACGCCAGCAGCCACCCACGTCGTGGCCTTTCTCAATCATCAAAATATTCTCTTCGCCCTGGGCTTTCAGGCGAATGGCCATACCGAGCCCGCCGAAGCCGGCACCGATAATCACCACGTTGTGGGTTACTTGCATGGTAAACATCCCAGTAATCTTTTATTGATGGTTACTCTAACGGGACGGATACGTCTTGTTTATGGCATTCTGGGACAGAAAATTGTGGGAAACGGACATTTCATGGATGTACGTCGAGCCATCACCAGTGTGCGCCTGCAAATGGCCTACGCCGCCGAGAAG
>UEXM01003292.1_pt1 | contig 10458 bp, 17 predicted proteins | sample 1796661 | NCBI WGS metagenome assembly UEXM01 (sample SAMEA4772469, study PRJEB27181) | metagenome
TTCTAGTAAACTTGCCATCTACATAGTGAAAAAATCCTTGTTCACTTGTTAGCACAGAATAATTTTCATAGTTTAAATTAAGTTCAAGACATTCGGTTCCTTCATCACTTACTTCACTTCTCCAAGTAGTTCTACTCCAATGATTTTCGCTGGTATCAAATGCTTTTATCTGTGCGTCTGTCATTATTTCATCTGCTATCACATTATTATTGCCTAGAAACTGTACGGTTCTTGGTGTAATTAACACTGTAGGTATATTCAGTGCTTCTGCACGCCATAGTATTTCTTTTTGGTTTTGTACACTTTGTTCCTTTGCAGTTTTTTCTACTGTAAACTGTTGAAGTTGTAATCCTGCACGTTCTTCTTCAAAGTTTCTATAGTATCGACCGTTTTTAAGTTTACTACTTACTTTTGTATAAATCGACACATCTTTGGTTTGTAAATACATAATACGTTCCTTTTTAATTTATTATAACACTAAAAACGTACTATGTCAATTATTTTATAAATGCACCAATTCTACCATGTATGTCAGGATACTGTCTATAGGCATAACCTGCAGGCGGTATTGTAGACTCACCTTCCCATACCGGAATAAAATGACTTATATTATTAGCAAAGTCTTCGTTATTTCGCAGATGTACTTCTATAAGTTTACCACCAATGTATTCACAGTTTAACCATTCATACTTGGTACCAAGATTACGTAGCATTAGAGGTAATGCTATTTGATTCTCTCTACGTATCCATTCTTTCCAATGTGTTAGAGTATCAGGAGGTTTTATTCCTTCTACACATAAACTTTGTGATCCCCATTGATAATCTACACTTAGATGTATGCCTTCAAACCACTCGCACCAAAAGTATCCAACGGGCAAATGTGTAGTGCCTTTATCCAACCATACTTTGCTTGCACCTAGTCCTAGTCCTAAGATGTTAACACAAGGACGCACTATGTACACACCAGGTACAGTAACATCTTGACCAACTGGTCCGCAATTGTATCCTAACTTTCTTGAAAGTATTAGTTTGTCCATCGCCCAAATATCATCTGGGTCAACAGTACGCCACACTATATCTTCTGGGTGATCATCCAAAATTATTGTTTAACCATTGTTCTAGATCACCAGTGAGATTGGCCATCATTGCTTCTTGTGAACCAAAAAAGCTCAAACGTTTTCTGCCGTAGTAGTATGGAAAGTGTAACTTACGATCTAAGCCTAATAAAATTCGTTTGTTTTTACGGGCAAAGTTTTCTGGTAAAACAAAATCCCAATATTCAAACTTGAGATCTTTTAATATCTTGAATCCTGTGCTTGTTAATCGCATGCCGCCATTTTCACGTGTGTTGTACCACCAAGAATGAAATGCAGTTTTGAAGTCTAAATTAGCACGTTCAGTGGAGCCGTCAAAATGTAGTGCTATAAAAGTTTTAGTAAGTTTTTCTTTTCTATCCCTCACTGCGTATCCAATCAATTAGTTCGTCAGCAATTAATTCATGTCCGCGTTGATTAGGATGTCCGCCATTGGCTTTATTATCCTGTACAATATCTTTGCATGTTTTACTATATATTTTTGTTTGATCAACTTCTTTCCAAAAATCCACTGATTTCCATCCTGTAACATAGTAATCATTTATTTTATGAATAGCACACATTGTTTGTAGTGTAATGATAGTTGTGTTATTTGTCACATCAAGAAGTTTGTCACTGTAAAAATATTTCCAATAGTTTGTATTGATTATGTTTGTAAGAGACTTGTCTTGTGTTGGCCCGCTAAATCCACCATTTGGAGTTTGGAACATCCATAGTTCATTTTTATCGCCAACCATGTTTCGACTAGGGTCCGTAAGGAAAAATATTGCAATACAATCGCTAGGATCTGCTATATGAGAATTAGATAACATATGAAGGAAACGTTTAAGTTGTACTGCTAGATGGTTTATACTGCTGGCAGGATATGCATAGTTTTTAAATTGCTTGCATCCAAGTTGGTTTGCAACTAGTTCACCAAATGTCTTGTCGTTTGGCAAAAGCTCAGAACCTTGCGGCCAGCTGTCTCCAAACGTAACCAGTGTTTTATTTTCCATTAGGGTACACTAGCTCACCCTTGTGTAGCAACACAACACTAAAATCTGTAGTTTTAAATTGTGCATTAAGTTTTTTTGCTAAACTAATGGCATGTCCTGGGTTAGAGAAGCTAACTTTCTTATACTTTGGTCCTGGATACTGTACAAGCAAGTTTGATGTTTTTAAATTAATAGGCGAGCCTTTAAAGTATACTGCCCATATTCCATCACTAGCAAGAACCTGTTCTGTTTTGTAAGTTGCTTTATCAGTAACTTCAACTAATATGGTTGGTTTTGGTCTACTCATTTCATTATCTCCACAGTTATTTACCATAAACTGCGTAGATAATTGGTTAACTGCTTAGTTAATTACCAATTACCGCCATCAACTTCTATTGTTTGAGGAGTGTCTTCTACAGGATTAGATTGTAAAAGCCTGAGGTCTAATAATAATTTTGTTATATCACCATGCAAGTTTTTGGCATCTTGCATGTTCCATACAAAGTCTTTAGCACCTGTTGCTTCACATTGTGCAACACGATCAATAAACTTTCTAATGTAAAGTCCACTCATTTGTACTCAAAACCGTCTACTGATTTAGCCGGACCCATGTATCCGTAACGTTCTAATAAGATCAATTTTGGACAGAAGTGCATTTTTACCTTTTTGCCTATCTTAATTTTATAATAACCAGCGGCATACCAACTACGTGACTTCTTTTCTTTTGTGTATATCGGTAATCGTGTGTTTATATTATATACACCATTGAATGGTTTTACGTCAGTGGGAAAGTTGTTTACTTGATTCTCAGGATACTTTATACGTTCTTGATCATCTTCAAATGCAATATTGGTTACATCACGTAAACTTTTAATTGTTTTAAATCGAGCATTGCCTTGTTGAGTTGTAACAAAGTAACCGTTATTATCTTTTTCAACTGATCCAATCTTCTTCTCGTCTTGTTTAATTACCCAAAACTTTCCGTTTACAATTGGTCTTGCTATAGTTGTACTCATTGCTTTAATGCTCCTTGATATGTTTGATTCAACCAACGTCCATACTGTTCTGCATGTTCACTGAGTCGATTCAACTCGTATTTACCACAAAATTTTAAGAACTTTGAACCTACTTGTCCTATGTCCTTGTTGGTTATTTGATTAATAATTTCTAAGTCAACCCTGTCTTTTATCTCTTCAGGTTGTTGTGTAAGATCAATTAACTGTTTGTTTCTGTTGTAGTCATCTAACACTCTGTGCTCTTTGTCCTCATGATCAGTCCAACGTTGTAGCATCATGTTGTTCCAAGCATAGCCTTTAGCATGTCTATCTGCATATGCTTCTAACAATCCTACTTTGTTCTTAGTGCCTTTCTTACGTACACCAGGAAATGCACTAAACACATTATCACTGCTATCACCTCGCATGCACTTTTCAAACAACAAGTATTCAGGATCACCTAACAGTTTAGGCTCTTTAGTTTTCTTGTCTATAACCTGCTTGCCTTTAGCATCAAATATACCTTCTAGTGTAATCAAGTTATCAGTAATACCATTGAACTGTGTTACATTCTCAGTGATCAACTGATAAAAGTCACTGTCGCTACTGATAATAATATGTTCGTCTGTAGGATGCAGTGCAATCCAACGTGCAATAAGATCATCTGCTTCTGCATTAGCATCACGTAATACACTACAATTGGTCTTATCACGTAGATATTGATTAAAGTCGTCAAATGTTTCCCAAAACAGTTTGTCTTCTTCTTGTTCACGTTCTGTTTGTGCGGCCCTTGCTTCTGTACGATTGGCCTTGTATGGCTTGTAGTAATCCTTACGCCAACTACGACCTTCTAAACAAAACACAACATGATCAGCATCAAACTTCTTTACAACTTTGTTGATAGCAGCCATGCTTATGTGCAGTGCATAACCAACTTTCTCCCATGGGTCACTTGCACGAAAGGCAACGTGTCTTGCACGGAAAAACATGTTAGCAGTGTCAATCAATAGATACTTCATACGAATCCTTTTGTTAATAATACACTTATTATAACACTAGATTAGACGATTGTCAACTATATATTTTGTTAAAAATTGTGCCCATACTCTATGCCCATCAGCACCATAGTGCCAACTGGTAGGACTAACAGTTTCGCATTTTGCACCCACAATCTGGTCGTAGGTTATATCACCATAAGGATCAATATAACTATTGCCCCATTTCATTTTGGTTTTTACTTTGCTGAAGGTATTATTGCCATTAAAGAATATATGTTTAACTTTCTTCTTGTTTAACAGTTGATGAAAGTTCCATATTTTGGTATGGGCTGATTTTGTTTTCTTTTGCCAGTCTATGTTTGCAACATATTCTTTGTACTTTTTCTCATGACTTTTTGGAACTGCATCTATACCACTTGCATTGATTTGATAGTACACATCATCAATTAGCCACTCTTCTCTTTCCCATGTGCTCCATTGTATTACCATGAATGTCCTATACAATTCTTTGTTAAATTTTTTTAACCATTGTTTTGTTGTACGTATAATCCTGTCGTTTGAACTTGCACTTTCTGCTTGACATACCAATCCCGTGCTTAATCGATTGCTTAATAGTTTTGAAAAACTAACGGCAAGATTATCTGGGTGTGGAGCACGACCCATCATCCAGTAACGACTATCATCTTCTGCAAATGCATGATTGTTTACACATTCAGCGGCAGCAGTGTGTGAGTCTCCGTTGGTATATAATATCATATTATGTGATTGCTCTTAATATAGTTCATTATCTTACTTGCCCACAATCTGTGTCCGTCTTCTTTATAATGATACCATTCGTCTGCTTCACATCCTTGTGCTTTTAACCAATGGTAATAACTTTGATCGTTATCATAAGGGCCAATAAAACACTTGCCCCACGGATATTCGTATGATGTGTTTAAAAAATTATACATGCAATTGAAAAATACATGCGGAATTGCACCAAGTTCTTGATGAAATTCAAATATTTTTGTATGCCAGTGCTTGCTTTTTTTAATAAGTTCTTCTTGTGTTTGTGCGGTTACCCACTTTTTGTATTTACTTTGCAATTGATCTGGCAAACCATCATGTCCGCTACTGTTTACATTATAATATTTGTTATTGTGGTGCCATTCTTCTCGTTCCCACGTACTCCAACCAATTATAATCAAGTTTGGAGTTGTGTGCTTAAGATAATCACGTGTGCGTCTGATAATACTAGCATTACTGCTACCAACAATAGCCTGGTTAACAAACTCTGTGCCAAAGTTTTCGCCGATAACATCTACAAAGCTCCATGGCGCGGTGTGACTATCACCATTGGCATACAGTAACATTATTTTACTTCTGTGTAGCCGTCGCCTAGATCTCTGCTTTGAGTATAACGTACATCAGGATCAGCTTGTTCATTTTCGTATGTTTCTAGTGCAACATTACGGCATACGTTTTGGAACCATCTATCAACTATAACATGTTCTTCTTCATTGGGTTTCATTTGATATCCAGCACGTACAAGATTAGCAATAAACTTTTCATTCCAGTCTAGTTCGAATGCACCGTTGTTAATCTCTTCAGGGTCGATATCCATACTTAAAATACTTACATATGGTTCGCCAGCCGCAGTTGCAATTTCTTTGTCTGTTTTCTTAGACTTTGGCTTTGCTTTTTCTTTTACTACGGGCTTTTCTTTTATACCCATTGCACGTTTAATTTTATCTAACATTATTCGCTTTCAAAATATTTTTCAATCATTGATAGTCTGTCGTCTGCTTCTGCTAGTTTGTTTAGTTCAGCGATTACTGCTTCAGTAACATCAGAATGCTCGCCGATACCTGCTGGCATACTTTTATATACCTCAATGTTTGCTTGATGCACTGCAATTTCGCCTTCGGCTTGTTTGCGAGCGGCCTCTAAAATTAAGTCTCCTACTTTCATCTAAACCTCCTTAGATTTTGTGAACACCGGGATTGGGTTCATTTTGTGTAAATTTTTGTTTCTAATTGTTTTATACAATTCAATGTTTTCACGATCTTCTTCTGTCATCATATCCTCTGGTGCATCTATATATTCCATACACCATTCTAGTTGTTCGTAGGATAGTCCATTTAATTGGTCGCTATCTACTCTACCATCTTCCCACAATCCATCAGTTGGCTCTGCATCAATGATACGCGGATCAATGCCTAGTTCTTTTCCTAGTTCCCATACTTCTGTTTTGTACAGGTCTGCTATTGGGCTTATGTCTACTCCACCATCGCCGTACTTGGTAAAAAAGCCAACACCAAAGTCTTCGACTTTGTTTCCTGTACCAACAACTATACCGCCAAATGTTTGTGCTTTTTGATACAGTGTCATCATACGTAGTCTTGCACGTGAGTTTGCCAGTGCTAGTTCATTTTTCGGAAACTGAAATAAGTCTTCAAACTTTTCAAATACTGGTGTAAGATCAATCATTTCAAAACTAGCATTCATATAGTGTTCGCCTAACCATAAGCAATGATCTACACCTAAGTCAGTTTGCTCTTGCTTTTGCCTTATTGGCATAACAAGTGTAAGTGTAGGAATGCCTGTTAATGCACAAAGAGTGCTTACTACTGCACTATCAATGCCTCCGCTTACGCCAACAACCAACTGCTGAATGTTATTTTGTTTACAATAGTCTTTAATCCAGTCTTTGATCTCAGTCTTCAAATCCATTTATAGTCCTTTGTTACGTAACTTATCTAAATCAATTGGTGCCTTCATAGCACGTTCTAATGTTGTTTCTTTAGGTTCCCCAGGCGTTGCCGAAGAGGCTGATATGTAGTCTGGGTGTAAACCGCCATCCTTTTTCCATACAGATGTTTGCAACTTCTTGGACGTTGAGATTGTATTCTTCACTCCTACCACCCAACGGCATAAGGTAGACAGGACATTCGATGCCTGCTTTCCTGTACTCTGCAACGGCTCTACCAGCTTCGTCAATGTCAGTACGGTCAGCGACCACAAACTTAAGATACATGTCACTACCGTCCACGTGGCTATAATTAACAGCCACTTCAGGCTTAATAGCAGTGTCCCAAGATTCTCCTGAAACTGAAAGTTTTGGGGAACAACTCCAAGTGACCTCAAACCTCTCCTGATTGGCAAGATAGTCTTTAAAGTCAGTATGAAGCATTTGCGTCGTATTTGTCTCAAATGTAACATTTTTCAAGTCCTTCATTTTAGGATGCTCAAACAATTCTACATACAGTCTTTGCCATGCTAACAGTGGTTCACCACCTGTCATAATCAAATGTACGTCTTGTCCGTTATCCATTGTCCACTTGCCCTCAGGCAGTAAACTTATTAAATGATCTACAACTTCATCTATTGTTGCAAGTTTGTTAAAGTGTTTGAACTCAGGGTAGATACTAGCATATGTATCGCAACCTGTGTGTATTATTGGTAGATCCTCAAATCTGTTTGTTTTTTCATGTACTTTGTTATCCAGCAATCCTTGTACTTCTTGATTGTGTATTATGCCATCCTTTTGTTTTGCATCTCGCATCTTTTCATTGCGATCCAAACCAAAGTTCATACATCTAAAGTTACAACCGAAGGTACGTAGAAATACACTAGGTACTCCTACAAACTTGCCTTCACCTTGTACACTATAAAATGCTTCGCTGTATCTAAGTTTACCTTGTTTTTTCATATTTGTATTTACTGGATCAACTATACCAGCTTCAGCAAACTTGAACTTAAAGGGTAATTGTTCTTCTACCATAGTTTAACCTTTATTTTTATTATAGCATAAATTAACAACAAGTCTACCTCATTTTTTCTATATTAGGATCCCACCTGCTCCACCATTCTTCCCAAGGAAAAACAATCCAACTAGGATCTTCAATTTTGTTTATTTCTTCTGCGGCATAGTTTACATCTATTTCAGATTCACTAGCAATGTTATTGAACAGTACTGCAAACTTTGTAGTTTCATTCCAGATGGTATCCCATACATAGCCAATGTCAGTTGTGTTCCCAACTTGTTGCTTAATTGTTTTTTCCCAATCTTTTTTAATCCAATTTATAGTAGCACCTGAATCGTTAATGTCATCAACTATCAATATTTTTTTACGTTGTCCAACGTCCCAACGGGCACCTGTTGATTTGCCATCGTTCATTCCAAATGCAATTTCTGCAAGTTTTTTATTGCTTTCGCAAGGCACATGTTTACCATCACGCAATCTTACATCAAGTGTGTACATAGTGATATCTAAGTACTGACTTAACAAGTTACTTGGATTTAAGCCGCCACGTGTAATTCCAACAATGTAGTCTGGCTTCCATGATTCCTTTTGCATTTGGCGTAGTATTTCTTGAGTTTGCCTTTGTACGTCATGCCATGTAACAAATATTTTCTTCATTGTTTATAACCTTCTGCTGTTTTTACCCATGTGTATGTAGTTAGATTGTTGTTTGGATCATTGGCATGCATTAAAGAATATGGTTCTACTTCTTTACGTAACACTTTGTCCCAATGGCCAGTATCCTGACCAATACGTTTTAGATACCATGCAACTTTACGTGCAAACTGTTCTTTAAGTTTCTGCATCTCAGGGTGGAATGCATCTCCAACTCTGTTTGGATTACCTTCTAAAAACTCACGTTCTTGATATGTGGTATCGTTATTATTACCAGTCAAGTCGTGTCTATCATGTAAAACAGTAGATTCAAGACGTTGGAAACAGTCAGTCAAATAACAAACTTGCGAGACCCATGCATCTATTGCCTGTTGTGGGCTTATAAGGCCAAACAGTACCATCCATTCTCTTGGTAATATAGGAAAAATACTGTAAGGATGTTCATTGTGATTGTCCTTGAATGCTAGGAGTTTAAATTGCCCTGTGTAACTTGCAATTTCTTTATCCCAATCTTGACTTTCCATACGTGCATCATCGTTCCATGTGATAATCCATGCACCACTACAATTTGAGGCAAGGTGGCTTATGTACTCGTTTAGTTTTGCATAGCCAAGTCTATCAAAGCTCATAACAGTTAGATCATATTCTTTCTTTTCAAACCAAGGCACTACTGTGTCATTAAAATAGTCTACCGAATTTGTATCATCATTATCAATAGCAACACAAAATTCTATTTCATCAACATTGTATGCAAGGTCGATCATGCTTCTCATACTATCAAATGCTAGTTCAGGACGACCCCTAGTTGCCATGCATACTGAAATATTTTTTGTTGCTTCTAGTTGGAATGTCATTCTCTATTCTCTACAACTTTGTCTGCTAATCCCCATTCAACTGCTTCAGTAGCAGTTAAGAATGTGTCAAACTTCATTGTTTCTGCCATTTGCTCATATGTTTTGCCAGCAGTATTATGACGCACATAAAGTTCTGTTAGCCTGCGATTAACCTTCTTTGACTCTTCCATACTACGCAATGCATCTTCAAACTGTAGTTCTTGTACATGTACTGTACCTGACGTACCACGTGTACCAGAACTGACTCTATGTATCATTGTACGTGATTCTGGAAGTACTATACGTTTGCCTTTAGCACCTGCTTGTGATAAGAAACTGCCCATTGAACATGCTTGTCCTATTACAACAGTGCTTACATCACATTTTATAAACTGCATGGTATCATATATGCCTAAGCCGGCACTTACTTGTCCGCCTGGTGAATTAATATAAAGTAAGATATCTTTGTCAGGATCTTCTGATTCTAAAAACAATAGTTGTGCAATGACACTGTTTGCCATTTGATCTTCAACTACTCCATTTAGCATTACAATTCTATCTTTCAATAGCCTACTGTAAATATCATATGCACGTTCGCCTTTTGAGGTAGTCTCAACCACCATTGGGATTAGAGCCATTAAGTTGTTATCCTTTTGTAAATTGCACTGTTAGCACCATGTTCCATACACTCTACTTCGTGTACCCAACATCTGTTATTTGTTTGTTCTCTTATTAATGTGTCTGCAAAGTCATAGGCATGTTTAGCAAACATCTCTGCACCAACACCATCTAGTATTGTTAGTTGTGCTAGTCCAGCATCTTCTAGTGTGTGAAAGTAATGCAGTTTCTCATCATTCTCATCTAGTACAACCTTGTGATCAAATGTATCTTCTAACCACTTCTTCAATGGCTTAAGTCCACCAAAGTCTACTGCCCAGTTTTTATTGTCAAGTTCGCTACAAGCAAACGTAAATTTAAATCCTAAACTGTATCCATGTAAGAATCTACAATGCGAATGATCCGCATGCGGTTGTCTAAACACTGCACTAAGTCCAATGTTATGCCCATATGTTTTTGTACTATAGTACGCCATAGTTTCTCCTACCAATCCCAGACAGCCGCATAATAGCCTTTGCCTGTGGTGTCTCCACCATTGTTATC
>UEXM01003293.1_pt1 | contig 10456 bp, 6 predicted proteins | sample 1796661 | NCBI WGS metagenome assembly UEXM01 (sample SAMEA4772469, study PRJEB27181) | metagenome
TAATAACGAATAACTTAAAAAATTTGCAGTTAAATCACGTAATGGATTCGACTCATTAAAAGTATTTAAAATAGTACCATTAACCAAATAATTAATATTGTAATTATTGTTTATACTTAAATCTGGTATGTTGAATGTTGCGGTTTGACTTATCTGGTCAAAGGTATAATCCGTTAAAGTAAATGTGACCGTTTCAACACCACTGGGTGTTGTCGAAATAGGGTTCATATAAATTGCCGCTGGCCAATCAGTTATTATATTTTCTAGAGAAACCCGTATAAATTCTGTTGCCGAACCAAAATAAGCGTGTGTTAATAGATTACCACTATCAAGTTTTAATTTAGCCGTGGCGTTGTTTTCTAATAGTGTTGTTAATTCAGTGTCTGGTACATTAATATCATTAAGTGTGAAGAATTGACTGTAGCTACCTAAGTTATAGGTAAAACTACTGGGTGGTTCCATATTTGTTGTAACCACAAAATTACCCAGTGTAAACAGTGCTGTACCACCATCCTCAACGAACTGATTACCGACAAGGTTGTCAGCAAAATTACGATATTCTATACCGTCATTATAAAATGTCCGTTGGGCATAGCCAGCTACTCTAACTCTAGGGTTTTCAGCCATTATTTTTAAACGTTAGCGATATTATTAAATGTTTTACTGAAATCAATATTAGACCTTTCCTCCCTAACCTCAAATAATGGTTTTCCTGTGAACTGGTCTTTAATTTCAAATAAATTATATTGTTTATATATTTGGTTTTCAAAGTTATATATCGTGTATATACCGTCCTCAAGACTCTTAGTCTGATTGCCAAATAAACCATAAGCCAATGTATCAAAATCGTGTTCGACCATTTCAATCTCAACCATAATTGGGTTAAAGAATGTATTTGTAATTATCACCTCTTGGTTTGGTTGACCAATAAAGGGGAGTACATTAGGTTTTACATTTGTAGACGAGCTTGGTGATACAGTACAAAATACTAAGGTCGAGTTATCATTAAAATTATACCTTATAGCTTTTTGACTTGTATTTGTTAGGTTTTGATTAACTGGTTCAGACCTGTTATTAGATGTAACGACCTTAAAGAAATTTCGTAATTTAACATCACTAACATTCGTATTGGTATTAAGGTATTCTATCCTATAACCAATAAGGTTATTATTTTCAAACTTATTAACATGTTGTGGTGGTATCTCAGCCAAATCGAATAATATACCCTTAATGTCTGGAAAAGCGGATAGTACACCACAGTCAACGATTCTAGTCCTGATTTCAACAGGTTTAATCATCACCGTGTAGATACCTTTTTGGTTAAATTGACCAACGGGTAATTTTAAGGTGTACATACCACCAAACACCTCAAAGCCAGTTGTTACGTTGGACTGAACCTTATTAGGGTTATCCATTTGTAATAAAACCTGCTGTGGGTCTAATTGCGCAACCGTTGTATTACCAACAGCGTCTCTGCTTGGTGTATAATGTACCCATATTTCACAATCTGATGGGCTAACATCAGCGGGTCTGTTTATACCATAAATTCCTGTCGACATTCAAAATTCTTTAATTTTAGTATTATATCTGTAAATAGTAATCTAACTCACTTTTATGTTACTCAAATTTAAAATAACCATTTCTGTAATCTTGTAAAGCATCCAACCCTCTTATCTCACCCAATATTAAATGGTCTTCTAACACTGTTGTCGCACCTCTATCTATAAAAACGTCACTTTGCACCTCTGGTGGACTAACGATGCCCATTAAATACTCTCGCCTAGTGTAAGCCATTAGGTCAACGTTTGTGGCGTTCCAACCCTCACCAACAAATCTAAATTCGGTTTTTGGTTTAGATTCAACTTCACCATCAAAAGAAACTAAACCATATGTTTCATCAGAATAGGTCTTATATCTTATACCAGTCGTCTGAGCATCAGTACCGATTAGTTGAAAGAATTGACCCTCACTTTCAGCATCAACAGCGTATATTATCGGATTTGTATCGTCAACAACCTTTGTCGCACCACTAATAAATATACCTAAATAATTATCATAATTATCATTATTATTTATCACCGCTGGGTTATATAAATCAGCAGCATCGTATGACCTTACAACGTTTAATTTATCATTTGTAAAACCACTTACAAACCCACCAGAAAAAAACCATTGGTTCACTGTTGAACCTGAAAATCTAGTGTAAGGTGAGTTAGTGATATTTGTATACGTTGGGCCTAGCATCTGAGGTACGATACCAGACATAAATGGGAATGTAATCCCACTACTAGAAAGGTCATCGATTAAGTCCTGTATATTATATGATATTATTGCCATTTATTCTATTAATTTATATTTTAATTAACCACCTAAACTACCACCACCTTCACCAGTACCTTCAGCTGTACACTCTGTACCTTGTACATATTGAACACATATGTAATCAGTCTGGTATTCTGGCCCACCCAACACAAATGGAAAACAACTAGGTGTATACCTTAAAAAGTGACAAGAGCTGTCATATACCGTTATAGCTGGTGTGACAGAACCCGAAGTCCAATTTATAATATCATAATCATTTAATACGGAGATGTCAGTAACCCTAAATTGTACATAGTCTTGTGTGCTAAGGTTACTTACAGGACATACCACATACGGATTCGCTACCGTACCATCCCCTTGTGGGCTCCCATCTGGTTTCGTTGGTGGAATATTAGTCGCCTCAATATTAAGTGGTGGTAATTCCTCAGCTGTAATATCCACAGTTATCTCTTCATCACCTGTACAACCATTAGAATCCGTAACCGTAACCTTATAGGTATCACTAGAGTTAATTGTTATTGATTGTGTAGTCTCACCGTTGCTCCATAGGTATGACCCACCTTCGCTAGATGTTAATGTTACTTCCTCGCCAGCACATAATGTAAGTACTATGTTTGAAGCGTTAAATATTGACATTGGTATTGGTTGTCCAGCTTCTATAATTTGACCTACCTGACCACTTCCTCCTGGTATATAATAATCCCTATTTAATGTTACCGTGATTGTCGGGTTAGTATTCTCAGACACTAAGACGTCACCATTTAATGTTATTTGGCAAGCGTTGGCATCAGTAACTGTAACACTATAGTTACCAGGTGCTAGGTTACTAATCGAAGCGTTAGTCTCACCATTAATAACACCAAAACTGGTACTCCATTCGTAAGTATATGGTGGTTCACCACCATTAACATATGTAGATATGGCACCTATAAGTGGTGGTGGATTTCCACTAGAGGGGTTATAACATGTGATGTTAGTTGTGGTTAAAAAACCAAAGAAATTTTCACAAACATCCCCATCAATATATGGTAAATTAGTAACCATACCCAAATCATCGATAGTTTGGGTCATTTCAACCTTCATGTAGATTGATGTTGCTGTTATCGTATCGTAAGACACCCCGTCATCAAACCTTTTTAGGTCATCTAATAATATTTTACGTCTTAGTACTTTCATATTATAATACGTTTACTTCATATAAATTTATAGTAACTGATTGTGTTATTGTATTATAAACCACATTATTAGGTGTCCCACCAAACTCATCATCTATAGCATAATAATAACCTGTTACTGTTCTGTGTAGAACGTATCTAGTGTGTAGTTGACCAACTAGCTCATCTATCGCTGGTACACTACCACCATCAACCATCAATCCAGTTGCCACACCAGTTTTGGCGTTATTAAAGGTTGCCCTCATATATAAAAATTCTGGTAGATTTATATCGACCTCATCTTTAAAATAATAAACAAAAAACCCCTCACCAAAAGCCTCATCATCTGTTAGTGGATTCCTTAACCTAAATTCTAGTTGTTTATTAGCTACTGGGTATAGTGTACTATTGGGTTGTATGTCGGCTGAGGTTATATTTGGATTTATAGACATTGAAGCCACCAATCTTTGGTCGGTTACTATATCTGAATCATAAAAAGATAGTTGTAAAAATGATTTGGTTAATTTATTTTTCCTATATCGTAAATCGTCATCACTAAAACCTGCATCAGCATATGTTGTTCCGTTAGGGTTAGTTGAAAAATAATTACCACTACCATCCAAAAGGCTTATTTTATAAATAACTTGTTGCATAACATCAACGTTTGCTGGATTAACTGTTGTCGCTGTTGCGTTTGGGAAAATATCTGCTGGTAAGAATCTTACCTTTTCATAATCCAAAGTTGGATTTATAGCATTATCAACCTCGACCGAAACAAACTCTCTATTAACAATTTCAGATTGGTCGACCATTTGTGGTGTTAGGTCAATTGGAACGTTTATTGTCGTTGCACTTGAGTCTATTCTTGGTATTTTTACTTGGTATCTATCAACAAGCATCTTCAGCAGAGTTTACATCAAAGTTATCAGTTATACCCACACCAACTATATCAAATGGCTCATAATTAAGTTGCCCACCATTCTGGTCGGTCTCATAACCATAATACAGGTCATATTGACCATATGGGTCTTGTCTTCTTACTGGAAAACAAAAATTCTGGTACATATAGTGGGCACCATTTAAGTATGGGTAATTAAGCGTTTCTTCTTGACCATTGTTTATACCAATATCCAATAAATCACGCCATAACCATCTCCCGTCACCCAAATCAAAAGCATAATCAGGTATACCAACCGTGTTAGCATTACCTTGCTCAACATACGCTGAAAAGTCCCTTATTTTAATCCTATTGTGAGGATAATAAAAATAACCTTCGTGTCTAGGACCTTCGGCTAATAGACCACTTATACTACCAAGACCTATTCTATCTGTTGTATTGAATCTATGGCCAACACCACCTAATACGTGTTCGATTAATTCGTAATCGTTGTATTCGACAATATCACCATAAAAAACATCATCAGATATATCAACACTCGCGGTGAGTGGGGTTGGTGAGTCATTGTAATTTGATAAACCATTCGGACCATCCCTAAGTTGTCTTACGTCAGGTATTTGCCCACCGAAATCAAAAACCCCAACAACATTACCACAATCTAAACCAGCTTGTATATCTGTGAAAAAATTTTGACCATTTATAGGGTTAGAATCCCTTGTTTTAATTGTAGTTAAAAACATCTCACTGATTGGTCGACCAAGATTATCGGTTATATTACCGACATCTATATCCTCATTAAAAACAAACTGACAAACTTCATCGTTGAATACTGTTTGAGAAAATGCTGCTTGATATATTTCATAATCATCATCCTCAATCGTTCCGTTATTGATATTAGTATTGACTGTTGTTATTTTTTTGAATAGCCGTAAGTAATATTTAGACTGAAAACCATTCTCTCTACCACCTAAAACCCTTCTGAATCTAGCGTTGCCTACACCGTTAATATCTGCGTTATCAATACCAACGGAAAAATAATATTCCATATTACTACCATCATCAAGACCTGTTCTTGTTACACGGTAATAACCATCTAGAGTGTTTGGGCCTAAACCCTCAATAAAAACTAAATCTCCTTGTTTGAGATTGTGTCTAACTGGTGTTGAAAATGCTACGCTAGGTACACCACCTATAGTTACGGCTTGTCTACCGATAATTTTAAGGCCACCGAAACTACCAGTTCCACCAGTAACTAGAAAATGTGTGGTGTCGGCAGAAAATGGGTATGTTATCGTTAATTCCCACTTTTTAGTATCACTAGGTTTTAATGAGAACCTTTCTTTTCTTGGCTCCATAGTGTAGAAACCACAACCACCAGTATCTAAAATATCTGGATTGTAAAAGCCAAACCAACCATCACGTTCCTTTAAAAATTTCTTATAGGACTGTGCATATGTCATAGCAGAAAACTCACCAGTGTCATCGTTAAAATTATCTATAGCGTCTTCCCTGAATTTATTATTATTGAAAATACTCCAACCATATGATGCTGTATCTGAGAATTGAGTTGACGGGGTTACTTGGTCACCCCCCATATTAAATAACACATTACTAATTATAGGTTTTATTGTCCCTAGTACCCGATATATTTTACTGGACTGTCTTTCGTTATTGAAAACTTCAGCAGTATTTACAATCTCATTAATCTCATTTTCAGGTAGCACTCTCCTACTACCCTCTAAATTCAAATTAATAAACGTGTCGGTGTCAGTGCTTAACTGTGAATCCGTCCCCTGTAACCTATGCTTTATCCTATCGTTGTTCATTTTTAATTCACCCTATAATGGTAAATATATTATATGAAGTTTTATCTAAAAATAAAGTTAATTATAATACTAAGCTGTTGTTGATACCTCTAATTTACCACTAAAGCAACCATTACCATTTCTTGCAGCTATTTGATAGTCAGTACTAGCGTCTAAACCAATAAATGTATGCGTACCACTAGCAAGGGGTAATGTTGATTCAATTAGATTATTACCGCTACTATCGTATAGATAATAGGTTATATCTTCACCAACGATGTATGGTACTGAGTACTCTATACTACTTGATGTAGGTATTGGGAAACCAACAAATATATTATTATTTACCTCAAAGACTGGTGGCTCCCCAACTTCAACTATTGATGTTTGTACACCACCATTATCATCAGTAGCTGTTACGGTATAAATACCCACAGCTAATCCACCAAAGGTAAACGTTGGTATCTGACCATTATAACTTATAAATGGCGTTGCCCCATTATCTAGCATGACGTCATATGGTGGTGTACCATCAAAAACACTAACACTAATAATCCCATTACTATCACCTTCACATAACACAGTAGTTTCTACATCGGAGTTAGCACCATCACCACTATTAATATCATAAATCCAGTTATTTTGGTCGTTAGGGTCGTTAGGGTTTTGTAAATCGTTACCAACCACAAATTGGTGGTTTACTAATATATTTAACCCTAGTGGTTCTGTCACCTCTGCAAAACATTGTGTAGTTTCATCATTAGCGTCTTCAATATCAATAGTGTAGGTTCCAATAGGTAACCCTGTAATTTGAGTTGTACCAGCTTGTAATCCAGTTATCGTACTGGATGATGGTCCATCTACCTCAATACTATAAGGTGCGGTACCATAATTAATTGTTACATTTATAATACCATCACCCGCACCAATTTGTGATACTGGTATTACACTAGTTAGACATGAAACTGGTTGTGGTTCACCAACAATAAAAGTTATTGTTGAAGATAGACCATTTGCATCCAATACTGTTAAGGTGTATGCACCACCACAAAGGTCCTCTAAATCACCAACCTCATTAAGTAAATCTATCATATAGTTTGTATTACCAGTAAGAACTATTTGGTTAGGTGGGTATGGTGAAGTCCAAGTATAGGTAAAGGGTGCGGTACCACCTTGTATTGTAACATCAATAGCACCATTACCAGTATTACCACTACATGGAATAGTACTACTAGTGACGTCACCCAATATTAGAAAGTCTGGTTTATCTTTAACTGGGCATGGTGCAAAATATTTTGCGTTAAGTTTTGCTAAGGATGTTTTACTCCTATTTAAACCAAAATAAAAATAAAAAGAATTATACGTTCTTGGTCTTAAATTACATAGAGTACCCGTGTTATTAGAGTCAACCCAATTATATCTAAATCTATTATAATCTTCCGTACCATTTTGTGACCCACAACTTGGGTTATTCAATAAATTAGCGTCAACCGTAAATGGTGAAGGATATAAAGTTTGTAGTTGTTGGTCGTTCATCCAAGCAAACGCATTTCTAGAAACATTAACATCAATATCAGCTTCACCTATTACTGGGTTTAGAATGGATGGTTGAACGCCATCTCTAATTTCATCCAAACCAACACCCAATTCACATTGTCTTCTAACATTACCACAAGTTCTAGCATTAGTTCTTGTGAAAAAGCAATTAATCTCAAAAAATAATGAATCTCCCACATCATTCGATAGTGCGTCCATACCGCTGGTTATTCTAACACCATTTTCAGCGTAAAATAAGTATGGTGGTAATATATAGGTTGTATCAGTAAATAATTCATGGATTTTTGGTAGGCCCAACCAATGACAACTTACACTTGACCCTAGTGTGACAATATCTGTTGCAAGAACCAAATCATCATGGTCTCTAAGTGCTGATGAATAATAATATTGATTATCGTAATAAACAATTAAACCATTTTTAACATTATTACTACCAATTCGTTTTATACCAGCCCTGTTTATCGGTGGGGGGTCTAAGTCAAACTCACCGCAATCGGCCCCACCGTTTTGACCGCATGGCCCTGAATTACCGATACATGATTCAATTACATATAAGTCATCATAATCATTATTATCTGGATTATTACCATCATTATCAACACTCATATTTGCTGGGCTACCACCAGAAGACCATTCACAAAATTTATGTGCCCCATCTCCACCTTGTTTTATCCTAGTCTTAAATAGTGGTGAGTATAATGCACCATTAACCCAGTCATTATAAAAATCAAACTGGAATAGATTCATATCTTCAGCTAAAGATAATGCTATACAATTTGTGTACCCAGCATCACCTGGTGGTAATGTTTCACCAAAACCATTACCATATGTGGAATCATCAATACAAATCACGTTACCACCTTCTACTTCGATTGCCCTATCACAACCATCTGAATTAAAACACGGGAATGGTTCACCGCTACTACAACAACCTGGTGCAAATTGGAAATTATTACACGCTAAAGTTATACAAGGTAGATAGGTTATTAAGTCTATACCGAAAAAATCTAAAACACTATTTATAACGCGGATGATAGCATTGATTCCTGATATTATCGTTAAATTTATTAAAGTAACGATACCAGCTAATGCAATTGTTAACCCACATATAAAACCAAATAAAGCGTCCGTTTCAAAATTTAAATGGTTGTATGGGAATGGTGTGTATTTACCCCTAGCGCTATCAACGTCTTTAATACCCAGAAAAGTTCTTTCCGTTGGTGTACTTGGTTGGGTTGTTTTTTGAACCCTTTGTATAAAATTCTTTACGGTATATATTGAATTCCATGTAAGTTCAGTTAGGTCTTCGTCTCTCGTGTTTGGTCCGAATTCATATGCCGCAGCGCCCTTAACATTACCATTCGATAATGGATTATTTGGAACTAGATAGGCTGCGCGTTCCCTTAGTTTACCTTCACCACCAGTAACATCCATTTTAATTTTGAATCTTACTTTAGCCCTTGTCGGTATACCCTTCTTTGGGTCATCTGTAGGTACTAGTTCACCATACTCGTCAGTAACCCTATAGTCTAGGTTCATTGGCACTTGATACGCCCAAGTACCATCAGAATCTATTAATTGACCACCACCTATATCAAACCTTTCTATACCACCAGCAATGGTTTTTCTAACCATTTGAATCGTACCAGAGCCAGCTGTTTGGTCATTTAATTTACCTAGATTTGTACTTGGTCTACACTGTATATTTAGTGCTGTACCATCATTATCACCAAATATGGAACCCATAAATATGGCATGTGGTTCAATTGCAGCCTTTAAATCAATGTCCCTTCTGGTTATCGCAACATTACAATTATCCTCGTCACCCCAATACGGTTGAACATTAACACTTACTGGTGACCTACTAATTATTTGGGTGTTAAAATCTAAATCTTGTTCACTACCAAAAAATTTAGTTGTTGATTCGAAGTTCTCCTCAGAAGAACCCTTTCTTATAAAATCAGATGGTTTTTGACTTATAATACCAATATCCGACACATCAGCCTCAACATGCATTATTTGGGCACCCACAGGTGCTCCAAATACCATATAATCCCCAGCAGCGTTACTTGTTGTTGTAAATTTGTAATACTCACAATATATATCCAACATAGTATCGTCATCCAGAAACGTTCTTTTATCTGGAAAATCACCAACAGGTGTAAAGCAATCATCATTCGTTTGATTATCTTTGGATAATAGGTTATACCTTAACCCATTTGAACCTTTATCTGTTATCGTTTCAAATGGGTATAAACCAAATATTTTGTCGTTTTCCCTATCCAGTTCAGATACTGGTATAAAAACACTTACTTTAGCGTTTGGTACACCAAATCCACCATTAACAGATACACGACCAACAATGGCACCATACCCAGCGCAAAATGTGGTATAAAGTTCTTTCTGAGAAATTTTTAATGATAGGATTTCAACAAAATCAAAATCCTGTTCCATGTTGATTTTGATGAAGTTATCATCCCCATTGGGTGTTGTTCGTATTCGTATTGTTTTAGACATTTACAACAGCTAACTCACTTTTTTCATCATAGACCTCCAAATCTGCTGGTACAATTCCCGTATGTTTTTTAACCATCATGTAAGTTTTAACGAGTTTAATACCAGACTTTAACATGAATGATATATCGAAGTCCTCTCTTTTAAGTATTAATTGGTAAAGAAAATAAATAAAAAAGGGTAGGTATAGTGGTGATAGTATCGAC
>UEXM01003294.1_pt1 | contig 10453 bp, 6 predicted proteins | sample 1796661 | NCBI WGS metagenome assembly UEXM01 (sample SAMEA4772469, study PRJEB27181) | metagenome
TTATTAAAGAGTGATAGATTAGACATTGTACACTTTGCAGGTAATAGAGTTAATGACAAGTTTGGCTTTAGAATATTTAAAGATATGTTAAACCGTACTCACTACAAACGCTTAAATAGTAGTAAGATATTTGTGTTAGATCAAGACTTAAACTATTTTGATAAAGATATTAAATTAGTTAATGCTACAGGAATTAGTCAGCCAGATCCTAGTATAAATGTTCCGGGCGTAGTGTTTATAAATGGTGAAAGAATTGAATACTTTAAAGTTGATAACAACGTGTTATCGCAACTAAGACGCGGCACATTAGGAACAGGTGTTAAATCTGTATACAATGCAGGCGAAGAATTAATGGACCAAAGCACTTATCAAACAGTACCATATACTGATGAGATAAGAACATTACAGTTTGAAGCAGATGGATCAACAGCAACATATGCATTAGATTGGGCTACAACTAATGTTAATGAGTTTGAAGTATTTGTAGCAGGTAAACGACTAAGAAAACAATCAATAGAAGTGTTTGATGCTACTATTGATCAAGATAGCCCAGAAGCAGATATTATCGTAGATGCAGAATTTACGATAAGTAGTAATACAATAACATTGAACACCATTCCGGTAGCAGGAACAAAAGTGTTTATAATAAGAAAGATAGGAAAATTATGGCAAGAGTCAGGAGAATCACTAAGAGTTGCTCAAAATCCAATTGCAGAGTTCTTGAGAGATCAAACAATTGACTTACCAAAATAAATACAGTATAGGTGGATATTATGACAGACAAATTTAAAGACATGAATGGTGTACTTTTACAAGGACACATTAAAATTACAGACCCAGGATCTGGTGAAGTTCTTATTGATAAAAGGAATGCAATCCACTATGAAAATATGAGTATTGCACTTGCTGAAAGTTTAGCATCAGTAGGGCAAGGCCCAATATACAAAATGGCATTTGGAAACGGCGGAACGTCAGTTGATCCTACAGGAATTATTACCTATCTAACTCCTAACTCAACTGGATCAAATGCAAGTTTATATAACCAAACATTTGAAAAGATAGTTGCTGTAGATCCAAACAATACTGATCCTGTAAGAAATAGAATTGAAACAAGACACGTAAGTGGTACAAATTATACTGATATACTTGTAAGTTGTTTGTTAGACTACGGTGAGCCAAGTGGGCAAGATGCGTTTGATACAGCATCTGATACAGAAAGTTTATACGTATTTGATGAGCTAGGCTTAGTGAGTTCAGCAGCAGGTACAGGAACAGGTAAACTATTAACACATGTTATTTTCCACCCTGTGCAAAAGAGTTTAAACAGACTTATACAAATTGATTATACAGTACGAGTTCAAAGTTTAACCGGATTTAATGAGGCGTAAACATGGCATATAATATTAGATATTCAGATCAGGTTAACAAGGGTGTAATTGTTATTGAGGACAGTACACTTAATGCAGAAACTAGTTTAAGTTTACCGGGAAGAAATACAACAGCGTATGGCCAAGCAATATCGGAAAACTTTTTACATTTATTAGAAAACTTTGCACATACTGTATCACCTACTAATCCTACTGAAGGACAATTATGGTACGACACTACACCAGGAGTTGACCAACTTAAACTGTATGATGGTACTACATGGGTTGCAGCTGGCGGCCTTAAGAAAGCAAATTTAGCACCAGAAGCAGCTAACTCAGTAGTTGGAGACCTTTGGGTTGATACAGATAATCAACAGTTATATTTGTTTGCAGGTTCAAACTGGTTACTAGTAGGGCCTGAGTTTGCTGAAGGATTAGCAACAGGTACAAAGCCTGTAAAAGTTACTTCAACTACAGATGCTATATTTGATATTTTACAGGTCGAAATTAGCGGTAAAGTTATTGCTATTTTAGCAAAAGATACGTTTATTCCTAAAACAGATATAGAAGGGTTTGATATTATCAAACCAGGATATAATTTATCGACAGCAGACATAACAGGCGACGGTGTTCCTAGATATATCGGAACAGCAGAAAAAGCAGAAAACTTAGTTATTAGTGGTACATCAGTTCCATCAACCGACTTTATGAGAAAAAGTGCAATTAACATTGCGGAACAAGAACTTAATATTAAAAACGATGCAGGAGTAAGTGTTGGTCTTAGTAATTCGTTAAGAATGAGAATTACTGGACAAGCAGGTGTTATAAGTCATGACATTAGTGGATCAAGTATTGACTTTAAAACTAATAATGCAGGCGTAACAGCAACGCCAGTAAGAATTAATAGTAATACTAATGTTGGTATAAACAATTTAAACCCTGAAAAATCGTTAGACGTGGGCGGAGACATTCAAACTGATGCTAACTTACTTGTTAATGGATTAACAGATAGTACTTCTGTTAGCACAGGTGCATTAATTGTGTCTGGCGGTGCTGGTATTGCTAAAAACTTAACAGTTGGTTCAGGTATAAGTGTACTTGGTAATTCAACATTTAATGATATATTCCCACAAGACACTAATTTAAGATCTATTGGTAGTACAACGAATAAATGGAAAGCAATGTATGCTACTGAGTTTATAGGTTCTTTAAATGGTAACGTACAAGGCAGTGTTAGTGGTAGAGCAGGTAGTGCAGATAAGCTATCATCGCCAAGTGTATTTAGAATGACAGGTGATGTTGAAAGTCTACTTGATATTGACTTTGATGGTCAACAAGGTACAGTTACTTTCCAAACACAAGTTACAAACGAATTTATATCTAACAAAACTATTAAAGACAACTCACAAACAGATGATGAATTTTTAGTTAACAGAGTTAGTGGTGAAATTGGTATTTACAAAGTAAGACGTTCAACAATATTTGACCAAATACAAGGATTAACACCAGTTGGAACTATTGCTCCTTATGCAGGAAGCACAGCACCAGATGGTTGGCTACTATGTTTTGGACAAAACGAACTGGTGTCAGCATACCAAAAACTACATAATGTAATTGGTTCAACATATGATAACTCTGCTCCAACTGGCTACTTTACGTTACCTGACTTAAGAGGTAGATTGCCTCTAGGTGCAGACAACATGGGCGGGACAGCTGCTAACGTTGTTACAGCTGCAGATACATTAGGTGCTAAGAGTGGTGCGCCGTCAACAACTATTACTGTTGATAATTTACCAGATCACAAGCACGAACTTAAAGACGACGGAGCAACACCACAACAATACTATGTTATTAATCCAGACTCAACTACAACAGGTGATAGTGATGCTATTATTGATACAGATTTAGTTGGTACAGCAAACGGATTAAAATATCCAAGAACAGGCGGCATGGAAATAGGTGGTACAGGAGATGCTGTAAGTTTAATGAACCCATACTTAACAGTTAATTACATTATATACACAGGAGTTGGGGGCTAATGAGTTATAAATTAAACAAAACAGACGGATCGTTACTAGTTGAACTAGTTGACGGACAAATTGACACTACGTCATCGGACATTACACTAATAGGAAGAAACTATACAGGATTTGGTGAAGTTATAAATGAAAACTTTATTAAACTGTTAGAAAACTTTAGTGGTACTGCAACCCCGGGCACACCAATCACAGGGCAACTTTGGTTTGATACTAGTGAAAATAGACTTAAAGTATATGACGGCACAACTTTTAAAGCAAATGGTCCAATTATTAGTGCTACACAACCTCAGATGGTTGCCGGCGATCTTTGGATTAATAATGACGATAACCAACTTTACTTCTTTGACGGAAGCGATCTTGTACTAGTTGGCCCTTCATATACGTCAGCTCAAGGTAAAAGTGGATTTGAAACATTAAGAATTGTTGATACAAGAAGTTTAGGTTATACAGTTATTAAGTGGTTTGTTGGTAATTCAGCAGTTGCTTATATTAGTAATGATACATTTACCCCAAGAGCAGAAGATATTGACTTACTAACAGGTTTAACAGGCGATGTATTAAAAGGTATTAATATTGTCGACAAGGATAATTTTAGAATTTATGGTGTTGCTGATTCGGCAACAAGTTTAATTACATCAGAAGTTGATGCTAACACAGGGTTGCTAAGAAGAAAAACAGCATCTCAGTTTTTACCATCAGATGCCGAAGGTACAACTACTGGTATTTTAAATATTCAAACTAAAGGCGGATTAACAATTGGTGATACCGGCCAAGCAGGATTATCAATATCAGGGCAGTTCCTCAACTTGTCAAGTAACCTTGTTAACCAAGGATTTAGGTTAGTTGCATCAAATGGAACTGGACAGTTTGATCCAATACGTGTTGATGCTGTTAATCGTTATATGGGTATTAACGTAACAGTTGACGAACCAACAGCAACATTAGATGTATTTGGTGATGTAAGAGTTAGAGGAGATATTACTATTGAAGGCAGTAATGCTACTTTAGAAACTTCAACATTAACAGTTGATGATTATAATATAGAACTTGGACATGCAGATACAATTATAACTTTATCAGCACAAGTTAATAGTTCATTTGCTGATACACTTGTTGTAGGCGATCAAGTAACACAAAGCCATACAGGTAATACAGTACTAGCAACAGGTACGTTTAAAGAATACCAAGTTGATACAGTTAACAATGTATTCAAATTAATTGTTGAACCAGTAAACAATAGTTTTGTTGTCGGAAGTGACAAATTAGAAATAACAGGTAAGGGAGACTTAGAAACAAGCGCCGGCGTAGATATTACTCCGTCGAATATAGTTCAGCGTTCAGATGCAACAGCAACAGGCGCAGGTATTACTATTAAAGGTGCTCCAAGCAGTACTAATGCTAACGACAAAACTATTAAATGGACTAATGACTTAACTAATGGTCCATATTTTGAATTAAATGATAGTGTTAATATTCCTACAGGCGAAACATATAAAATTAATGGTCATGATGTAATATCGTCAGGCGCACTTGGTGCAGAAATTACAACAGCATCAGGATTAGCAAATGTTGGTATTTTAGATACTGTAAGAGTAAGACAAAGTAGTGCATTACCTGGACCAGGATTAACAATTACTTATGATGAAGGAACAAATCCTGCAACACCTACAATAACTACGTATAATGCAGGACTAAAAATAGTAAGTCAATCATCAGTTGACTTTAATGCTACTAAAATTAAGAATGTTGGTACGCCGTTAAGTGCTAGACATGTTGTAGATAATCCTAGTGACACTGAAGATACAAACGATCATGTAGTAACTAAAGGATATGTAGATACTGAAGTAGCGTTTACACCAGTTATGTTGCAAATTGATATTACTGGTTTACCGACAACAAATTATTCAAGTATTGATGAAGAAGTACAAGCAATGCTTACATTCTATCAAGATCCAACAGCAAAAACACTTAATGCTGTAGCAAACGTTATTACTACACAGTATGGCGGTTCAGTTACAGGTATTGATGTTGCAGGTTCTGCAACAAAAGAAACTATATCAGTAGACTTTACTGATATTGGTGGGGCAGATGGAGGGCAAAATCCGCAAGCCTTATTAGAAGATATTAACTTTAACAGTGCTACAGGTACAGTATCATTGTCAGTTACACGTAAGAAACAAGTTTGGAAAGTTACTGACCCTGGTAGTGGTAAAGTATGGACCAAACAGTCAGAGACTAATTGGACGTAATACTGATAAATACATATACCGCACATAGGGAATGAAAAATAATGGCATATACTATTGAAAAAACAAATAACACCATTCTAACAATAATAGAAGACGGTACCATTGATAATACAACTGACTTAAAACTAGTTGGTAAAAATTATTCAGGGTATGGTGAAATACAAAATGAAAATTTTGTATCATTGTTAGAAAACTTTGCTTCAGCAAACCAACCTCCAAGACCAATTGCTGGTCAACTTTGGTTTGATACAGACGAAGATGGCCAAGGCAGATTAAAAGTATATGACGGTAATGCAAATAAGTTTTTCAATCCTTTAGCAAATTTAAGAATAGGCGTATTGCCTGCAACACCATCAGCATCAAATGTAAACAAAGGTGATTTATGGTTTGACGATGTACAACAGCAGTTACATGTTTATAACGGATCTGCGTTTGTATTAGTTGGTCCTAAGCAAGCAAGTGCTAACCAAACAGAATGGGTAGAAACACTAGTTTATGATAATTTATTATCACCAAGCGATACAACAGCAGAATTAAAAGCACCACATGAACACTATGTATTAAAGGGTGTTGTTGACAACAAAGTAATGTTTGTTGCATCTAAAGATGCATTTACACTAGATACTGGAAGTTCAATATCAGGATTCAACTATATACATCAAGGTATTACTTTAGTTGATTCAAATGATGCAACAGGTGTTCAGGGCGGCGTAGAAAGATTTCACGGCACAACATCTAACTCAGATAGACTAGGCGGAACTGATGCTGTAGAATTTGTACAACGTGCTACAGCAATATTTACTGATAGGGTTGACATTGCTGACCCAGACGGATTGCGTATTGGTAGTACAAATGAATTTGTATTAAACACTTCAGCTGGTAACGCACAAATTACACATGGTACAAACGGTGCTTTAATTAAGATAGCCGCATATGACGGCACAGGTACTAAGCATACTCCGCTTATTATAGATCCTTCAAGTGGTCCAGCAAGTATTAGACCTGATGGAGACGGAGTTTATAACTTAGGTACTTCAGGAAATAGATGGAATACTGTACATGCTGTAAACTTTACAGGTACTAGTGAAAAAGCAGATTTATTAAAAGTTGGTGTAAACTACAGAAGTGCGTCTACATCAGCTACAGCTAATACAGTAGCAACTAGAGATGGCTCCGGCGACTTATATGCAAATTACTTCCAAGGCACAGCTACAAACGCAGATTTAGCGGTTAACGCTACAAACGTTGCTGTTGATGGCTCTAGCTATGCAACGGGCTCTGCAAGTGCTACAGCAAGCTCTGTAGCGGTTAGAGACGCCAGTGGTAACTTAACAGCAACCCAGTTTAACGGTATTGCTACTAGAGCAGCTACACTACAAGAAGGTAGCGAAAACAGATCAGCAGCTGTTATACCAACACCGGATACAGTAGTAGTTAGAGACGCAACTGGTGCAATTAATGCTTCAACATTCTACGGAGCATTAGATGGAACAGCAGACAATGCTTCTAAATGGCAGAATGATTTAGTACTTAATTTTACAGGTGATGCAACTGGTACAGTAACATTTAACGGTGATGAAGGTTCTTTAGATGTCGCACTAACAACATCAGGAGATTCAGTAACATTAGGTACTGACACAACAGGTAACTTTGTTGAACGTGTTATACGTGATACAGGTGAAACGTATTTAAATGTAACAGTTAATAACAGCATTAACCCTTCAAGTTATCCAGCTTCAGCAGAAAATGCATCCATTAAATTAGGATTAAATGCAACCTCTGCAAATACAGCAAACTACGTAGTTGCTAGAGATGCTTCAGGTGACTTTGCAGGTAATGTTGTAACAGCAACTAAATTTGTTGGACAAGTTAACGAAGCAAATACAACACATGATGGTTACTTTGATAACTTAACTGTAGGAACACTTACTTCTGCGTCACTTAATTTAGCAGGAGCAACAGGCACATTAGCAATAACTGAAGGTGGTACTGCTGGTACTACAGCTACAGAAGCAAGAACTAATTTAGATGTTTATTCTAAAGCAGAAACATATACACAAGCACAAGTTGATAGTGCTATTTCATCAGGTGTAGGAGGTGTAAGTACATCTTCAATATCTAATGGTACTAGTAGTGTAGCAATTAATACTTCAGGCGGTGATACTATTGTATCAAGAGCAGGAGCAACTCATGCAACGTTTAATGCTAACGGACTTGAATTAGCCGTAGGTACTTTTATAGGCGACCTTACAGGTAATGCTGTAACTGCAAACTATGCTGACTTGGCAGAAAAATATTCAACAGCAGAAGAACTTATTCCAGGTACAGTAGTTTGTGTTTGCACACACGAAGGACACGAAGTAGAAGCAAGTAGTTTAGGCTGTATAGCAATTGGTGTTGTTTCAACTGATCCAGCGTTTAAAATGAATTCAGAAGCAGAAGGTCAATATATTGCACTTAAAGGGCGTGTTCCAGTACGTGTTACAGGAGCAGTAAGCAAAGGACAAGCGGTATACGTACACGATAACGGTTGTGCAAGCACAGCAGTTAACGGCGGAAGTATAGTTGGTATAGCACTAGAAACTAATAGCACAGACGAAGAAAAATTAGTTGAATGTGTTCTTAAAGTATAATACGAAATAATAGATAATAAAAAAGGAGCATTAACGCTCCTTTTTTTGTGACTAAAATTTATTTAATTATTAGTGTAAGTCTGCCCAAGCAGAGCCTGTGTATACTTGTAATTTTGTATCTGTAGTGTTAAATACTACCATCCCTGCAGCAGCTGTTAGTGCATTACGTTGTGTAGTTGTCATACTAGCAAACTGAACAGCAGTTCCAAAGTCTGCAACCGTACTATTAACTGTCATATAGTTATTGAAGTTTGCAGCATTTTCAAAGTCTCCTGCTTGATCAAAGTCACCAGTAAACTCAGCAACTCTTAAACTTGCAGATGTTCCGCCAAAGGTCAGTAAGTCATTACCTCCAAACCCTAAATGTCCACCATTTGTAGTTAAAGAACCTGATATGTCTAAGTTACCTTTTACAAATATTTCACCACCGTCAGAGGCTTGAATTTCAATATTTTTTACTTCTATAGTGTCTGCTAAGACTCTACCAACTCCGCCTCCTGCTGCTGGAACAATTCTTACATCTGTTCCATTAGGACCTTCAGTATTTCCACTACCAACTCTTAAATCTTGATCTACTTGTACATCTGATAATGTTTGCAAGGAAGGAGTTACAACAATAGCTGACGAGTCAGCACTATCAATTAAATTAGTAAACACGTTACCAGTTAAATTACCTGCAACGTCACCTGTTACATCACCTGTAATGTTTCCAGCAAATGCTGTTGCTGATAGTGTACCAGTAGAAGCATTATATGTGTATGCAGTTTGATCTGTTTTTATAGTTAAAGTACCAGTAGCACCGGTTCCAAACATTGGAAAACAAGTTGTATCTGCACTTTCATCGCCTACATCAACTGCTGTTGCTATAGCTGCTGTACCTGATGTATCGTTAGAAAGTGTACCACTTATTACCGTTGCTGGTATTGTACCGTTTACACCGTCTACTAATAATGTTGAATTATCTGCAAATACAGAGCCTGTAATATCACCGTCAAATGTACCGTTGTAACTATTTCCATCAGCAAGTTCTCGTGATGTAATAACATCTTCAGCTACCATAGTTGCTGTAATAGCATCAGCGGTCCCGTCGACAATATAGTTTTGTGTTGAATGGTCACCCCAACCATATGCTGTGTTCCAGTTAGTTGCTTCTGTACCTGAAACAACTGCACTAGGTATAATATTATTAACAGCATCTACTAATAGTGTTGAGTCATCTGCAAACACACTACCGGATACATCACCGTCTAGTTTAGCGGCGTGTACAGTATTCCATTTTAATGAAGTTGAACCTAAGTCATAAGTTGAATCAGCGTTAGGAGTAATGCCGCTATCAAGTTGTGCTGTGATTGTAAGTGTGTCGCCTGCAGCATCGCCAATGTCAATATTGCCGCCTGCTGTAATGTTTCCTGATGCTTGAATATCACCAGTAATGTTAATATTACCAGTTCCAACAATATTGTTGCCACCTAGTGTTAAATTTCCACTTAGTGAAACAGCACCTAATTCGGATAATGTTTTTGGGCCAATTTCAATACCGCCAGCGGTAGTATTATCGCCTATATATAATTTATCGGTATCTGTAATATAGACCAGCTCGCCCTCGGCAAATACAACACCCCCGCCTGCCGTGCGCTCTGACTCAATACCTCGTCTGATTTGTAAAGCCATTCTTTAACTCCTAGTAATAATAGTTTCTACTAGTATTTATGCCTTTCTCACAGAAACAATTACTTTCCAAGTTTAAGAAATCTCTTGGTTCTTTTAGTAATATCTTTCTTAACTCGTTCAGTATCTAAGCGGAAATCTACAGTTTGAATTTGGTCTTCATATTCGTCAAATAGTTCATCTAAACTATCTTGAACACTAGTAACACTTTTATTTTTAGGGCTAGTTAGGTCAATATCCCATATTTTACCGTCTTTAAACGTAACCCTGATAGAATGTAGATACTCTAAAGGTACTACATTCATATCAATTTCGTCAAAAACTTCTGGCCAATGACCTATTACTTCGGGAGGTAACTTCTTCTTTTTAGGTTGCTTTGGCACTGGCTTTGGTCTTCCTTTTCGTAGGGACCAACTCCTCTGCCTGTTCTCTCAGTCTCTTTGCCTCTTTATACAAAGTGTCTGCTTGTGAACGGTACTGAGCAGCTAGTGTAGCAT
>UEXM01000918.1_pt3 | contig 10450 bp, 23 predicted proteins | sample 1796661 | NCBI WGS metagenome assembly UEXM01 (sample SAMEA4772469, study PRJEB27181) | metagenome
TATTATCCTAGAACAAGCACCAACCAAGTTTCACGGCAAGCACAGAGTTTTAGTCCATTGGTTCAACCCTAACGGACTGGGTGTAGCAAAGCTGGCTGCTTGGGAACACAGCGATAGACTGGAGGTAGTATGCAAGTAGGCGACTTAGTAGATGATGGGCTTGGTAACATCGGTATCATAACAGCAGTTGATAAAAACCGCCTGTGTTCACCCTATTTTGCCCAGTTTTTCAATACCTATGATGGTGACGACATCACTGGCTGGTACACAGACGGAGACTTGGAGGTAGTATGCAAGTAGGCGATTTGGTAACAGATACAGACAAAGACATTGGTATTGTCGTGGGTCATCGAAGGATGCAGGGCACATTATATAACAAGGTCAAGTGGCTCACTGGCAACAGGTCAGTCTCACACCCTGACTACATTGAAACAGAGTTCTTGGAGGTAATATGAATGTAGGTTCATTAGTAAAGTTCAAGGAAGAGCGATTGGAGTTCCTTCTCGGCCCTAGCGAAATAAAGCGTTACAAGGGCAAGGTAGGTGTTATCATTGAGGCCAAGGGTAAACATAAGGAAATAACCCCATACACACTATTCAAGATACACATGGATGGAGCAAGCCTTGAATGGTTCGTATGGCACGAGTTGGATTTAGTATGCAAATAGCAAAAAACTTTATCTTTTTTCTTGACAAATCCTACTACCGTGATACACTACCTATGTAACACAAACAAGGAGACACAATGCAAGTAGGTGATTTAGTAAGAAACATAACCTATCGTGACAATACACCCCTTGTTATCGGGATTATCACAGAGACAAGCCTCAATGACCACCTCGCGCTTGTCTTGAAAGTTCGTTGGTTAGTTGGAGATTGTTCAAACTGGAAATACCCTGAACAACTGGAGAAGATATGCAAGTAGGTGATTTAGTGAGAGACATTGTTGATGGTGAAGAGACACCCCTTGCTATCGGGGTTATCATGACTGTAAAACAGAGCGACGGCAATGCTGGGCTTATGTGCGAAGTTCGTTGGTTACATTGGAGCGGTGGCCGCTTCAAACGCCCTCACATCTGGTATTGGCCCGAAAGACTGGAGAAGATATGCTAGTAGGCGATTTAGTAACAGCACCAACGGGTGCGCTTGCTATGGTTATTGATACGACTTGTGTACAGGCACAAGTATTCTGGCTTAGTGCGCCAAGGTTTGGGGCTAAGGGTTGGATACACCTCCGCTCTCTCGACTTAGTAGAATAATCTAAAAAAAACTTTACCATTTTCCTTGACAAATCTACATACCGTGATACATTACTAACATCAACGGAGGGAACAATGAAAAAGAAAAAGACAAAAACACTGAAGAACAGGAACCTTGTTGCTGTTGCTGCCTTTCAACGATCCGGTGCTGGTAAGCACAAGGACAAGCGCAAGGAAAGCAGTCGTCGAGCATGCCGAAAGAAAGTTAGACCCTGAAAAAAAGTTTACCTTTTTACTTGACAAGCCTTTTCAAACTAGTTATAATATAGACACAATCTAAACAACAACCCAAAACCGCGAGGTTACTTATGTCAATCGACTTCAAAACTATGCTCAATGTCCTTCCTGCTATCACTAATGCTAGGTATCCTGTTCTCATCCGTGGCCGTCACGGTATCGGTAAATCTACTATTGTCTACCAGTATGGCGAGGACCACAATCTTCCTGTCGTAGAGCGACGTGCTTCTCAGATGACTGAGGGTGACCTGCTTGGTCTGCCAAAGGTCGAGGGCAATGTTACTACCTGGTTGCCGCCTGAATGGCTGGCAGAAGCCTGTAACACTGGAGTTATCCTCTTTCTCGATGAGGTAGACCGTGCCACGACAGAGGTACGTCAAGGTATCTTTGAGTTGTGCGACAGTCGCAAGATTGCTGGACAGGTACTCCACCCAGACACCCTTATCTTTGCTGCTGTCAACGGTGGCGAACACGGTGCGCAGTATCAAGTTGGTGAAATGGACCCAGCAGAACTAGATCGTTACACTGTGTTCGACGTGTCCCCTACTATCGAGGACTGGCTCTCTTGGGCTGATGGTCGTGTCTCACAAGTTGTTTGGGATTTCATCAACAACAACCACCAGCACCTCGAGCATACCGACGATTACGAGCCTAACAAGGTCTACCCATCTCGACGTTCTTGGGAACGTCTGGACAAGACACTCGTAGGTCTCGGTAAGATCGAAGCAACCCCGACCCTGTATCACATCGCCAGTTCATTCGTTGGCTTCGAAGCAGCCGTTGCTCTCCGTGATTTTGTTGACAACTACAAGAGCATTGTCACTCCAGAGGACATCATTGATGACGGTAAACACGACCTTGTTGTTGACTTCAAGATCAACGACCACAACGCTCTTATCGAGAGTATGGTACAACAAGGCTGTTTCCAGGTCGAACTAAACGAGAACCAGCGTGTCAACATTGCCACATACATGGTCCAACTACCATCTGAGTTAGCAATGAACCTATGGAAGCACATCACCAGTGGAGAGTGTGCTATCGCAAATGCCGGAGGTATCCACAAGGTTGATCTTGGTCCTGACCTGCCAACCGTCAAGGAGTTTATGATGGAAGTACTAGCCACCAAGAAGTAAGTGGCTGATGACCCCGGCTAGTCCGGGGTCGTTCACTTTTCCTCATTTTTCTTTGCCGTTTTACTTGACAAATCACAGCAGCGTGATACATTACTTGTGTAACCATCAAACATTGGAGGTCTGAATGACTACCAACCAACCATTTGACTTGAACAAAGTAACCTGGCAACTGCTACAAAATGAGCCTTTCTTTGCTGCTCTTTCTCGTCGCATCCACAAGTCATCGACTACCGCTATTCCGACTGCTGGTGTCAAGATCAACAAGAATACTGGACAGTTTGAAATGGTGTACAATCCTGCGTTCTTCGAGGATCTTACCCCAGTGCAACAACGCGGTGTTCTCAAGCACGAGTTTTATCACCTTATCTTCCAGCACGTCACTGGTCGACTACCTGCCGAGGGTATGTCTAAGATGTGGAACGTGGCGACCGACCTTGCTATCAATAGTTTCATTGCCGAGGAACTACCAGAGGGAGGGTGTATCCCAGGTCTCGCACCGTTCGAGGAATACCCAGCAGAACAGTCGGCAGAATGGTACTTCTCTAAACTTCAGAATGATGAGCAGTTCAAGCCTGATGACGGTGACGGCCAAGGTTCTGGTGAACCAGGGGACGGCCAGGGCAGCGGTGGCCTCCCTGATAGCCTGGATGACCACTCAGGATGGGGTGACGTTGACCAAGAGACCCGTGCAATGGCCGAGGAACGGCTCAAGGATGCAGTGCGTAAAGCATCTCAAGAAGTCAATCAAGGTGGTCGTGGCTGGGGTACTGTGTCGGCAGCATGCCGTAAGCAAATCCAAGATATGATTAGTCCTCGCGTAAACTGGCGCAGGGTGCTGCTTAGTTTCGTTAGAACGTCTCAGCGAGCCGACAAGCGTTCCACACCAAAGAGGATTGATAAAAGATACCCATACATCCAGCCGGGCAAACGAGTAAAAAGAGAAGCAAAGATTGCCATCAGCATCGACCAGTCCGGCTCAGTAAGCGACGAAATGTTGGCTACGTTCTTTTCTGAACTAGAGGGTCTAGCCAAGTATGCCGAGTTTACCGTCATTCCCTTCGACACCGAGGTTCAAGAGGCAGAAGTATTCGTCTGGAAAAAGGGCAAGCGTAGGTCGTGGGAGCGAGTATCCTGTGGTGGTACAGACTTCAACGCTCCGACACATTGGGTAAATGAGCGAAAGTTTGACGGCCATATCATACTCACAGACATGGAGGCCCCTAAGCCTGTACGGTCTAAGCTAGGTTTGAAGCGTATGTGGATGACTACACCAGAGTGTAAAGACCGTCAATACTTCCAGCCAGATGCCGGAGAAATGGTTATTGCAATCGACTAGGGGTAATACCCTGGTGCCTACCTACCCATACGTTAGAACGCATTTATGGAGCGATTTATGCCAGCCCACATCCACACCATTACGATACTGGTGACAGGCGATAAGACTGTTACAATGCCTTTACGGTGCAAGATTGTCTATCCGTTCGCCATTCACCGCAGAATGAAGCAGAGAGGGGAGGAATGGATTACTGACAATGCCCCGAATACTAGGGGATATGTGGCAACCCATCTACTTACTGGTAACAGCGTAGCCACCATAATGCCCCGATGGGCTGGGGGAAGTATGATTGAGTGTAAGAATAGACTGATTGGTCTAGTCGAGAGACTTTCGGAGTTTCCGGACTTCTTGCTTGCTGATGCTCAGCGAGTAACAAACGGCCCGAACAAACAGGAGATAGCAAAAATGATTAAAGAGACGAAAGGATGGGGTTAGTAGAAGGCAACTTGTATCTTGTAAAGAGAGATAAAGAGTGGATAGTCGCGATGTTTAGGGGATACCAGGACGTTCGACAGAGGGGTATGGACTGGAGACTTGCCAAGTTTCTCGGCCCTTCCGGACCTTTCCGTATTCCAGCATCTGATACATTTCTCTACTGTAACGAGATACCGGAGGCCAACTAAAAAAACAAAAAAAGTTCACCAATCGACTTGACATCTAGAAACCACCTTGTTACATTATGAACATAACCAACAAGGGGGACAACAATGGAAGGTCAAGTAAACCCGGCTCCTCTTGTCTTTTGGGTGATCAGCAGCGGATTTGCTTCAATGATTTTGTTTCTGGTCGTGGTCTTCATCGTCGAGAGCCTAAAGCCAAAACCACCGGTTGTCGCCTTTGGGCCAAGGCAAAACCTTGGATTACAGCAGAGGATTGATCATCGGGCGGAGTGTTTACGGTTAGGGCCAAGGCAAAACCTCCTCCTACAGCAACGTATTGATGATAAAAACTTTATAAAGAATGCTATTAGAACCGGTATAATACATAAGGATTTTGAAAAATGGCTTAGAGATTGATAAAAAAGTTTACCAATCTGCTTGACAAGTTAGAACCACCTTGTTACATTATGAACATAACCAACAACAACAAACAGTCCCTGGAGGACACAATGGCTAGAGCAACAAACGCAGAAGTAATCAGAGCATTCCTTGACGGTCGTAATGCATACGGTTTGAGCATGACATCCACCCACTACCCCCAGCTAGGTACAGTGCCCCCTAAGGGCTTCCTGCGGTCTTATGGCCAACTCATCGCTAGATACGATGAGGGCTGCGGCTTCTTGGTCTTTGACTTCACAGCCTCTGGGGAATACATCTCAAACACCACGTCAAAGCACGTTGGGATGATAAAGCGACAACTGCCTAACAAGTGTGTTATGCACCCAACACAGGCTCGCGAGGGCCAACTGTTGGGGGACCAATGAGCATAACAATAACCCAAGGTCAACTGGACGTTTTGATTAGTTACCTACGGTCTGTTGATGTAGACACCCTATCGTTCGAGGGTAGAGAGGTTTTCATAAAATCATACAACTATGTTATGAAAACATACGACATACCAAAAATACAGCAACTACACGCTCTAATCGGCCCTAAAGTTATAGATTGTGTGAAATATATGGGTGAACATCACTATGACGGATGGAAAGATAATGACTACGGAAGCACGGACGAGTTATTTACCGCTGTCACCGCATTGTTCGAGGAAGTAATCGAAACATAAAAAAACTTTACCTTTTCACTTGACAAACTAAAATCAACCTGTTACATTACTACCACACCCCTACACAGGAGTACCCATGTACCTTATCGTTCGCTATCACAGAGACGGCCCTAGTCAAGTTATCAAAGCAGGAGTGACCCTAGAGGAAGCAGAAGAACACTGCAACGACCCCAGGACCGCAGGTCTTGATTGGTTTGACGGTTACATCTCGGAGAGTAGTTATGCCTAACTCTATGGACCTAGCCGACAATCTCGCTGCAATCAGCGACTACGGATTATTCCTGCTGACTTGGAAATACATCAGCAGTTTGCAGGGAGAGGATTTTAATGAAATCTTCGATGGATGCGAAGCAATCTATGAAAGTCGGAGAGAGCGAGAGGGACAGTTGCAAACGAAGTTAGTCGAGCGAGACCTTGAGATTTTCGAGGAGACACTCGTAGCCTTAGATAACTTGCTAACTTCCCGCGTTCGCGACATTGTAAACAATCTAGTAGAGGAGTTATCCCCTCCAGAGGAGGAACCCAAACTAGGGCTAAGGGTCATTGATGGCGGCCTTTCGGGAAGCGTAGGAAAAAACTAAAAAAGTTTGCCAAATCGCTTGACAACCCATTCTAACCTTGTTACATTATGAACATAACCAAGGAGACAACAATGAAGATTGACACACCGGAAAAGGGGCTGCTTCTCAACCTGATTATCGTAGCCTGTGCCTTTGCTAGCATTGCCCTGGGTCTGGCGATTGAAGATTGCATCCAAAACTTTCTTTCACTTTCTGCTTGACAAATCTTTTCAACCTGTTACATTATGAACATAACCAACTAAGGAGAGACAATGCAACTTAGACCTAAAATGCAGACCGTCGTTATCGAAAAAGAAATCTTGTCTGGGGCACTCAAGGGAGCGGTAGTCGAGGACAGATATATCTCTAATCTCCATGACCGTCGGAAAGTTGGTCAGACCTACCAAGGGTACAGCCACAGGTATCGTGTCCGCTCCATCAAGTACCGACACATTCAGGCTATGGACAATCTGTAAAAAAGTTTACCTTTTCGCTTGACAAGTTTGGATAACCTTGTTACATTACTAGAGAGAACAACACAACAACGGAGACACAATGCTTTCATTCTACGATATGCTCGTTACACTTTGCCGAGCCAACCCCGACTTTGCCATCCAACTTCAACGCGATGCTAACTGGCTGTCCGATAGGGTAACCGTCGATGCTTTCGACATTCAAGACCACATCGATGCGGTTGACCTTTTCGAGGACCAGAAAGAATATGCTGCGTTGTTCGTTAGGCTTGCCAAGGCACAACTTGCCGAGAGGGAACAATGAGAATGCACCCGGTGCAGTTTGTCACCCTGGTTCAACTGTTAGTCTTATTTTTTATCTTGCTTGTCTTCGGACTAGATGTCGATTTTATCCAACTATTTTTAGATTACTTTCATCTTTCCACTTGACAAATAATCTGAACGTGATACATTACTAGTATACCGAGGGGGTACACATTGCAAGCGAGTAACAACTGAGGTCGGAATAGTTGACAGTAGCCGACAAACCTGTAACCCATAACGAGACAACCCCAGCACGGAGGACAAATGAAAATCCCCAACCAAGGGCGAATGTGATGCCGAGTGAGAGCCGGCCCATTTCAAAATCTCACTACGATTATTTTTACCTTTTTCCTTGACAGTTCAAAATCACCGTGTTACATTACAGTGTAACCCAAACAAAGAGAGACACAATGCTTCACTATGATGGAATGACACTGCACGATGTGACCTTGACCTTTACCGATGGCGTGGTGATGGAGACACAACTTTTCCTGAAGGATGACCAAACTCACGCGGAGCAAATGGACTGGCTATATGGTAGGTTCCTTGTGTCCTACGAGACAACCGAGGCCACAGAGAAGTGGGTAACCCATAGGAAACTCTCTCAGGATGCAAAGAGAAGTCAAGACCCAACTGCTGTAATGGCGGTGACCACGAGACACTCATTTAGTTTCTAAAAAACTTTGCCTTTTCACTTGACAACTAAAACAAACCTTGTTACATTACAGTGTAACCCAAACAAAGAGAGACAAAAATGAACGCAGTAGTTTTATCAATAATCACCGGCGCAGAGAACGACGTAACGGTATGGTCAAGTGAAGAAGAAGCCAAGGCAGCAGCCGTCGAGTATCTCACTCCTTATGCGGCCCAGCCATCGGTTGATACCACCGACTGGGGCTATGACGATTACATCGAGTTTGCCGAGTTGTTTTATCACATTCAAACTCAAATCTCATTCCACTTACTTCCAACGTCGAGAGACTAAAAAAAAAGTTTACCTTTTCACTTGACAGCAGAAAGACAACGTGATACATTACAGTGTAACCTAAACGAGGAGTAACAATGAACTATACGATCAACTACCAAGTCGGAGACATAATCGAGTACACCACATTTGACGGAAGCGTTAGGCGCGTGCTTGTCGAGAACAAAGAGGTTGACATAAAGAACGGTGCCGCTGGCTTCACTGGTAACTTGGTGCATGCCCCAAAGGATCACTTTGGTGTCTGGGGATACGACTATCAAATCCTTAGGGTGCTGCGATGACGGTCGCCTTATGCCTGACCGCTTGCATTGCCCTGCTGGTCTATGACATTCAAACCATGAACGCTTGAAACACTGGAGGACACATTAGAATATTTATTGGATCACAAGCAGTGTTGAAGCTAGAACACATTATTGAAACAGGAACGATAATAGCGGGTAAGGTAATGAAGGTAGATAGCACCAATGGAATGGTGACCTTACACGTAGTAACATCAGGAGAGAAGATTGACCTACCTTACTCTATGCTGTATTTCATCAGACCAAACGACCGCGCAACGGAGTACCGCCTACCAGAGTGATACCCGCCTACCCCGCCCGCCTGTAACCGCCTGTATGACGGGTAAACAAAGAAAAAAAAACCCTGTCAAGAGCAAATGCTGACAGGAGAGAATAAAAAAGACCCGTGTATGAACCCGTGTGGGCTTTGTGGGTCTAAGAGGGATCGGTGGATGCAGTGGGGGACTGTGTGTATTGTGTGAGTACCGCCCGACTGCGCTTGTATCGTAAGCAAGAATAATACCAATCGCTTATTACATAAGTAAGTAGTTCAAGCTAACATTATCGGCAGATTTTGTCAACATTTTTTTTCATAATGCTCCTATTTTATGAACCGTGTGGTTCCGTGCGGATGTAACGGAGCGGTGTTGGGGATTGTGCAAGGCCCCTAATGATTCCCTGTGGCTTTTTGTCTTTCGACACAAGTGGTCTAGGCCTACAGTTCCCAGCACCTACTATTTTCTTCCGTCTCTTAGGGGAGGGTATGATAGCGTGATTGTGAGAATACAGTTAGAACGTGGATTATCGTGGAGGGCAAAAAAAGTAAGAAAAGTTCATTATTTCCCTTGACAAGGCCTTTCGGGTTTGATACATTACTAGTAAGAACAACAACGGAGGTTCAAATGGTAGTAGTAGATTTGTTCATTATGGTATTTTGTGCCCTTGGCTTTTGGTACGCCTACGATAGTATTATGATGACCATCGAAAAAGATTGAAAAAGTTTACCATTTCATTTGACAAGCATTTTAGAACCCGTTATATTATAGTGTACCCCAAACAAGAGAGAACGCAATGAACAAGTCATGGAAGTTTAGTTACCCTCACCACCGTCTTATCTCAACCTATGGTCAGCCCAAGAAGTTCGCAGAGAAGGCAGAAATGGTTTGGAACACAATCCTCGCTCCAGATGTGGAGACAGCGCGACAACTCATTTGGGACATTATGAAGGTCGATGCTTATGAGATTATCCTAGCTGAGGATTGGAGAAAAAGAGAGAGACGTTTTTTCTAAGAAAAGTTTACCATTTCATTTGACAGCCATTTTAGAACGCGTTACATTATTAGTATAGAGAATAACAACAACCCCCTAGGAGAAATCCATGACCAACTCAGTAGAAACTTTCATCGCTAACGAACTTGCTAGCCGTCGTGCCTCTGTCAGTGCAGCAGACATCAACGAAGCCCGTGCATACATTGCAGAGGTTGCCGGAGAGGTTCTCGAACACCGACGTTACCCTGCGCAGAGCGTTCGCAATAATGGCAATGCTGCTTACTCTATGTTCCACGGTGATTGTCACGTCCTTTACAACGGTGTTATGGGCGGTGCTGGTATCACCCTGCTACAGTGTAAGGAAATCGACACCCTTCGTTTCGACGTTCCACGCGTTGCTAAGTGGGGCATGGGTGGGTACGTAACTGAGACCCTCCGACAGATTGCCGATTGCATTGACTTCGGTTCCAAGTCAGAGAAGGAGTTGTGGTTGCTTGACCGCTCCGTTGATAGCGTGCTGCTCGTTGGTGATGACCGCTACGACACCTTCGAAGCCGAGTTCACTGGCAATGGCTGTATCAAGCCGGAGCCTATCGCAGATGTCAAGGCTCGCAAGTTGCAAGAGATTGCCGACGAAGCCCAGCGCACCGCTACCGTAGGCCGGGGGTACGACGATGCCGAGGATGACGGGGATGTACCGGAGTGGATGATGGCAGAGTTGGGAGAGCAGTTCACCGAAATGCAAGCCGAGGCATAACACATTCGGCGAGGGGTGTCAAGCAAAACATTGACCGAAACAACGAAACAACATGCACCGAAACACAGCGTAACATGTTTCGCATGTGGGGGGGCCTCCCCCCTCCCCCCTCCCACCGAGGGCAGCCCGAAATAAGTAC
>UEXM01003295.1_pt1 | contig 10447 bp, 9 predicted proteins | sample 1796661 | NCBI WGS metagenome assembly UEXM01 (sample SAMEA4772469, study PRJEB27181) | metagenome
CATCCTTGCTGCTGGTCTTCGCTGCAATCTTTTTGTCAGATCCCTGAGACCTGAAGTACCAGTTCCCGTTTCTTGCGGTAAGCAACACAGTTGCTGCCAAAGATCCTTTGCGGATCTCATATTTGTTATTGGTTATGTTGCGTATTTTCATAGTCGATAAAAGATATGATTCCCGATTGTGTAGAGAGGTTTTGCGTTTTTAGACCAATAAGGCTGGACGTAATTGGCATGATAATGATTTGCGTATTGTGCTCTGGTGAGGTCAACGAGGTGTGCGTTGTCTTGTAAGTAAATCGCAAACCTTGCTTGTGGGCTTTTCAGCAATGGAAGCAATTGCTTGTAGGTTTTGCCATTCCAACATGAGAACTGCTTTCTCTCTAAGCAGACATCTTTCATCGAGAGGTTGCGTTCTAAAGATCTCTGCACAATTACTGCCATAACATGTCCCATCCCTGATTCACCTTCACCTCTTGCCTCTGCAAGGATCGTGAGTGCAACTGTGTAATCCTTGCCCTGTGCTACGGTGGAAATTAGTAGGATGCAATACACCCATAGATTTTTTTTTGAAAATATCATCTGACCTCCTCTGGTGCGTGTTCAAGCATGAAGGAAAGATACTCGAAAATATCATCGGCATAGACCTCGCCTTTACTGTTCGTATCGAGTCCTTCAAGCATGTTGTCGTAGGATTCCCTGCTGATGATTAGATCTTCACAGTCTTCATCGAAACCGTCTAACAATGCTTTGACTGATGCTACTTCACTTGATCTGTCATCGAGGCTAAATGAGTTTTTGTCCCACAAAGCTTCCGCATCTACGTAATTATTATTCATGTCAGTTCCTCTTTTGTTAATTCCTTAACTATGGCTATCTGTAATTTTACTAACGATTTCTCGTGTGCTTCTCCCTCATAATCCAAAAACTCCAGTTGCTTTTTATTTACGGTAACGGGAATCCAAAGAGTGTGATAATCGTCATTGTTTTTCTCGCATCGAAAAATGTAAGTTTTTGTAAGTTGACCATCCGCTTCATTTTTATGGGTTTCGGATAGCTGAATGTCCCATCCTTTTAGCTTTGGTCTCATGCTGTGATCCTTTCGATCTCTTCTCTCAATGCTGTCTCGTAGATTCTGAAGCACATTGCTCCGATCATGTCCGAAAAACTAGGTCGCTCATCAAGGCGATCGCAGAGGTCATGATCGGCCCTGTTTACAAGGTCTATGTTTTTCCTTCCGATCATTCGGATGAAGTCTAAGTCCCCATCCAATGTGAAATGAACCGCAGTTGCTTCTATAAGGTCTTCACGATCCTCATTAGTTTCCATCAGGATTTCTTTTGCAGAAATCTTGATGTTTCTCTCAAAGTCGTCGTAGGTTTCGATCATAGTCTTTTTGGTTTGTTTTACGTTTGATGGTGTGTATGTCTCCCTGATGGATATACATTCGCATAGGTGCCATACACCGTCAAACTTTTTTGTAAGTTTTTTTGTGCAACCCTGTGCAGAAGGGATCGAAAAACTGTGCAGAAATAAAAATACCCCTGCAAATACAGGGGTTTTCTAGGATTTGTGAATGATTTTAAGTCTTGTGCGTCTGCCAATTTCGCCACACCGGCCTCATACCCCACACTGTAGCGTTTACGTTCGCTACTCATGTAACACATAGTATGTGTGTATGTTGTGTGGTTTGAAGTCATACTGTTGATAGGGATCAGGCTAGTGGGTGCCTGTGGGGAAGATCAAGAAAAATCAGGTATTTCTGTGCAGAAACTGTGCAATCAGTCCTCGTCATCGAGGTCTTTTAGGTGGTTCAGGGATTGAGATATTAAACTATGCTGAGTGACTTGCAGCGTAGAAATGAGTTCCCCGATCGAAAGCTTTTTTGCATACATTTCGATCAGGTTTTCGAGACCTGAAGCAAAGTCTTCGAAATCCCCCTCAAAATCTTCTTGTGGATTAATCCTGTTTACCATCGCGCTCTTCTGCCTCCCTCATGATTCGTTCTCTGTTTTCAAGCGACTCATCAGCCATACGAAATGCTTCGCTAAGTGCGATGTCATATTTTGATGGATCAGGCTTAGTAAATTTCTGCGCCCCACCCACCAATTCGTTAAGGTCAATTCCCTCAAAGTCTTTTGGATCAAGTTTCATTACCGGCTATACGTAACAGGTTTCTCCTCTAGTGTCATTCTTATTTCTCGCACTGATCTCAGTTCATCATGCAAAGCACTCAATGATTTTTGTGCTTGTTGCAGGATTTTCTTTTTGGCAAGTGCGGTTGCTTTGGTTCTCTTCTTTGCAGCATCTGTTTTTGCACTTTCGATTTTGCCTTGAGCCTTATCAAAGTTTGCTTTCGACTTCACAACCTTCAGCCTTGCTCGTTCAATCCTTTTTCCAACTGATACGATTTTATCAACAATCTCAACTCGACGTTTTCGGCTGGCTGTTGGCAACTGCACATCTTCCGCAGGAAATTCCAGCGACTTGTAGAAGTCTTCACTTGTCGCACGTAATACAGCATCCTTCAGTTTCAGTGATCCATCAGACTCTTGCTGCATTTTGTATAGGTAGTCCCTGAAATCACCGAAGTCTTCAACTCTGCTCCAACCCTTCTGAGCCCAATTACGCTTCTCAGCAAACCACATCACTGCTTGCAGGTCATCGGGAGTCATGTTGAATTTTTCACCATAGTCCCTGGTAATTTTTTTAGTTGCTGCCTCAAACGCATCCTGCCCAAAATAGAAATCTGCGTTCTTAACTCCAGGTTCCGCTGAAGGTTGAATTCTCCAGGGAGCATTGCCTTTTTCGTAACCAATCCTGCGAAGGAATCTTGCTGCCCACACATCGATTGTCGCAGTGGTTCTTGTGCCTTTTAAATTCCCTGTAAAGTTGACTGCTTTTGGTGCGTCAGTGTCCCTCTCCCAAATACCCTCAACGATCTGAAACACACGTTCAGTGTGGACTCCATATTTACCTCCATTTTTTCTGACTGGAATTGCACCTGCGTCAAACAATCCAACGTGATATATATCTACAGGAGTAATGCTCTTTGCCTTTTTGCGAGCCTTAGCCACAGACTTCTCATAATCTTTTTTCGATTTAGTTCCTGACTCTGCATCTGCAAACAGTTTGACATATCTATTACGTGCTTTTGCAGACTTCCACTTGTATTCAAAGACAGGTTCTTTATCGACCACCTTTTGGATCTTTTGACCTTTCTTGTCTTTCTTAAGCTTACCGTCTTTGAACCTTTCATATACTGGAGTTTCAGACTGCTCAATAAATTGTTCTATCAGCGATCCATCCTTAAATGCTTCAATGGTTTTATCTCTCGCATCGACATATTGTTTTAACCCTCCAGACTTCCATCTGTTGAACAAGTCAATCGCATATAAAAAGTTTTGCTCAACACTTGTGTTTGGAGAGGTGCCTCCTAAGAACTCTAAGAAAATATGTCTGTCAGCATCATTCGGTATTAGTTTACCAATGTTTTTGGCAACACCGCTATACCACCCAATCGCAGAGAGAATATCAGGATCATCCTTCCATTTCCCGAAGTCTTCAGCAAATGCGTCTGAATATTGATCGACTATCTTGTCATATAGCTTCTGCTGATCAGGAGTAAGTTTGTTACGATCATCGAGTTTTGATGTATTGAGCGATGTAACGATTTCTGCAAGTTCCTTTTTCGCTTTAACTGAATCACCTGCTTCATCAATGATTGATTTAACTAAAGGTGATCCTAGGAAATCGTAATTCTCTTGCAGGATTTTAGGCTTATCTTTTTTCTCATACTTGATGTTGCCCTTTGAGTCTCTGTCATAATAGATCGGCAATGTCTGATCATCGCCTCCTGGCACATCGCCTTCAGGAATGCTGCTTTGTTCTCTGGAAGTTTGTTCTGATGCATCAGGGGCAGCATCGCTGACAATGTTTCTAGGTCCATCATGCTGGTTTGTGTAAACGATCCCTTTGTTTTTCATCGCAGGATATTCCTCTGCGTATCGTTTGGCATTTTCCAGCGTATAACCTATTTTCGGTTTATCAAAATCAAACCCACTACCCTCAGACACAAGGTGCTTGTCTGAATCTTCCCTGAACGATTTGAGGTTCTTGTATTCTTTTTTCCCTGTAATCGTGACCTCTCCTATGACCATTGCAGGTTCTTTTGATTTCGGACCTGTTGTCCTTATTATTTTAACCGTCTTACCAATTAATTTATCTAGGTTTGATTGCCTTCTAGTTTCAATGGTCTTCTTTCCATCTACTATTTGATCTGCGTAGGGAAAGGATGGTTCATTTTGAACATTTAAAGCAGGGATCACATCAGACTTTGCGCCCATAAAGGAAGCGCGATTTGCTGGCAGGGTGTTTGTCTGAACTCGCTTGTGTGCAGCATCGGTAATCGTCGCAGGATGATCGGATATCTCAAGGTTCTGCATGCGATCAAGCCTGAAGCTTTTTATGATCCTGTTTTTATCGAGAATCTGCTCAAACATATTAGCGTTGGTGAGCATCTGATCGTTCTTTTCAAACCCCAGAAACCGCATCAAACCATCTCTTTTGCGCTTAACTCTTGCCAGTTCCTTCTTGTTGCGACCACCTCCCAACGCCTCAACTCCAGATTTGCCTTCTGAGAGTCCTTTGAGATAAAGCCATAGATCTTGCATCAGAAGATTTCTAATGCTTCCAGAGGCATCCTTAGACCTCTTATTGGCTGGAATGCGATTGTATTCATCCCTCCAGATGTCCATCACCTTTGAACGTTCTTGCCGTTCTTGCAGTGGGATCTTGCGTCCCTTCTTATCTTTGATTGGTGCTGATTCAAATAGATCCAACCTGCTTACCAGATCATTAATATCAATTCCGGTAATGTTAAAGTTTTTGCCTGTCTTACTCATTGCGAAGACAAGCGGAATCAATTGTCTGTTGGAAGTGATAATATCGGGAGTTCGTTTACCTGACTCCTGAACCTGATTGTATGTGTATTCAATAAGGAAACCTGACTTGTCTGGACGCAACTTCATTCGTTCGTTTAACCGAATGATGTTTTCGAGCAAGTGAGGTGTGATGACTCTAGGATCTGTTTCTCGTAAAGCTTCAATGGTAAGTCTGCCTATGTAGTCTCCCCTGTATGATCCGTTTTCGAGCTCTTGAAATTTCTGTAATTTGGAAATCGACTCACTGTCAGTGACTGACTTTTGCGTTGCCTCTGTGAGGTTCTGCGCTCGATCGCTATCAAGTTTTTTGCGCTCAGTTCGGTTCAGAAATCTGACTCTCCCATTGCGTTCTACTGGTTGACCATCATTTCCCCTCTCAACATCCATTGTAGGCAAGAAGGAACGAGTAATATCCCGACGATCTTTTCTGTTTAAATCTGCCACATTCCACTTTGTTCCGAATGTGTCTGCCAGAGGATCTACAGTTAAACTAATCGAATCTCTTCTTTGCTGGAGCATGTCCGCAATATTTGAAAACACTCGACCGTCTTTAAGTTTCAAGGATTCGCCTTCCTTAACTAAACCTAATGCTTTCCCTGCATTGCGAACCGCATACAAACCCAGACTGTTTCTTGCCATCAAGAAATTGTCGATGAGTCCTCTTGCCAATGATCCACCTAGTCCCTGGTAATTGTTAAGTTCATAACTTCCACCGATACGGAATTTAAGCTTATCTATTTTGCCTCCCCGAATAATTGTTTCGGGATCAAACTTTTGGAAGAAGGAAGCGATTGAATCTGCATGTATCTCATCTCTTGCGATCATGAACTTTTGTTCATCGCTCATCGTTCGATACTTTGCCTGTTTCGTTTTAGGTAAAGACTCAACGTAATTATCAAAGTATTTATTGATCCATTCCTTGCTCAGAATCCCTGAGTCATCAAAGGTTAAAACATCTTTTCCGTTTACGTTTTTAATGCCTCTCCTGCCAAACAGCAGGTTGTCCTGATTCTGCAATGCCTCCTGCACCTCTGGCATTTTCGTAATCGCATGCCCCAACTCATGAGGTAGTGCAGATCTGACAAGATCAGGCTTGCCAGTGTTTATGACCACAGTGTTTCTTCCACCACTGTTTACCAGATTAACTCCAGCAATTTCTGAAAATGATTCACCTCGATATTCACCGTATTGAACAAAGTCTTCATTGTTTAAAAACCGGATGTCTAAGTTCCCTTGACCTGGAGTGAAGTGACCGTTTTTAAAGAGGTAGCTCAAACCAGCAAAAAACTTTTCATCTTCTTTGCTTCCTTTGGTGTAGCTTTCAAAAGCTTCGACATCGTCTGGATGTAGTTTCGATTTAAAGTCCGCAACAAAGTTATCAATCTCCAATCCCTTTTTGTGCTTAGAGTAAATGATTGAATCAGACAGTTTGCCAATAGGACCAAACATTGCACCACCTGCCAGTGATCCTGCTGCAAACTCATCGTCATATGATAAGAGTCCTAAAACACCACCTGTTGTTGCACCTTCTGCAACTGCTTTTCCTGTCTTGTATCCTGGGACAAGCAGACCTCTCACAGCAGGTCTTGCTGCTGCAACGGAAAGCACATTTGCCATATCCCTCGCACCAGTGCGAACGGTAGCATCCCTTGCTATTCGATCGAGAACAGTGGGAACACTTGCTGTTTTATTATGCGCCTTGATCTGGCTTGCCAGTTCCATTGCGTCATAACTTTTGGTTGTGCCATATTCCAAACCTTTGCGAATCCAACCAATTTGACCTTCCTGCGGTAGCTTAACGTCCACACGTTCACCGCTCACCTTTTTGGGCATCCTTGACTTAACGCCTTCAACAACCTCACCAGCAAAATTCAATGTTTCACCAACAGCATATTGTGCTGCGGTCACAGGCGATTTAGCAACTGTTCCCAGAGCACCATAAAGAGCATCCTGTGCTTCACCTGTTTTTATTACTGTGTTCGCAAGTCCTCTGCTCAGTGCATTCCTGCCTCCCTTTTTTAATCCTTCTTGCAAGGCTATTCGACCTGCCTTTCCTAAACCAAAAGAACTGATCGCAACTGGATCTACAATCATGCCTGCTGTTTCTGCGAGATCCATATTCACCATCCCAGATGGAAGGAAATTATAATTTGCATCCTTCATCATCTGTTTGGCTCGATGCTGCTCTACTGTCCGCATCTGTCTCCAGTATCCCCTTGCAAAAGATTTAACCGCATCGGGTAACTGATGATATTGAGTTGCAGCATCTCCTGGCATTGACTTAAAAGCCATTGTGCTCACACCAGACGCAACTCGCATTAAGAGATCTCCTGTATCAGTTCCTGCACGTATCAAACCTTCTAAAGCAGTCCCTGGTATTTGGTGCAACTTTGCGTTTGGTATTGCTGCAACCCCTTGTTTTATTTCTTCGTAAATTCCTTTGAACGCTTCCGGTAAAGCATCCATCATTTCTCCGAAATCAAAACCCTCTCCTATATCGTTCGCAATGTAATCATCAAGTTCTGCATCCTCTGGATCATAAAACAGATCTGCATCAATTGCTGATACAGGTTCATCGGCTTGCTCTACAGACGGTCCTTGCTTATTGCGAAGCGTCCCTGGCATGTCATCGAATAAAAGATCCAATGCCTCTTGAGGTATGTCAGAAAAATCTTCCATCGCTTTTAGTATCTATTCAGAAAAAGGTTGTTGCGATTGGTGTTTGTTTTCATCAGTGATGGAATCGGTGTGAGTTGATTTGTAGGGTTGAGCAACCGTCCGGTTTGTGGATGATAACCAGTAACAGGGATCAGCTTGTTTTCTTTACTGACACTTTCGAGAGGTGCAGGAGGTGCAATGCTTTTTTTGGCGTTACTTAAAGCAGCAATCATTGCGTTTGGATTTGTGACAACTCCTTTTATCACCGTTCCATCTGCTTTCTTGTGACTGTAGTGCCTGCCTGGAAGTGCAGTTCCATCACGTAAATTTTTTAATAAATCACCTGATGGTATAGATGGTTGCAGTTTTGCGTATTCGGGCAGAAACCCTGAAACATTCTTACCCGCCTTAGCGAGAACCTTGACCATTGCGTCTGTTTTCTTCCTGACAACGTCCATCATCATATCGGATAAGATAAGATTAAGTTCCTTTGGGTTATTAACATCAGCAAGCATGCTTTTATACCTTGCTGCATCGGCATCAGTCATCACTCCAACTTCCATAAACAAACCTCGACCAACGGCATTGACCATTGTTGCGACTCGAGTATCAAATGCTGCCAGCGTAAAGTTCTCTTTGTTCGCAACAAACTTCCACAATTTACTGCTTCCTGTTGCAACTCTGCCCGTATCCTCGACACTCATTTCCCTCCCGTAATAAAACACCTTTTCTGTAGGATCATCGGAAATCATATTGATGATGTCCTGAACACCAGTCCCTGCGTCGATCAATGAAAGAAAAGCGTCTTCATCATTTTCGGAAATAGTTTTTTCATGCATTCGGGAAAGAGACATAACCGTTGGTGCATCAGTAATATTCTCATACAAACTGGTATCCTCTGCTTCATACTTAGCAATAAACTTTTCAAACTTATCGATTTCTTTTGCATCAGGTGCTCGTCCCTCACTTGCCAATTTGTCCAAAGTAGGAACACCAATGAAGTTTAATAAATTACCAGGCGCAGCAATTCCTGTGGTTAGTTGCGTTAAGTTTCTTGCGTAGTTACCAGCACGAGATTTTAATGTCTCAGTTGAAACCCTGCCTTCATAGGATTCCCTCATGAGTTCTTCCTCATTGATGGGATCGATGTTCCCGTCATTGATAGCCTTAGCAAAAAACTTGTTGTAGTTTTTGTTGCCTTCAAAAGTGTTGATGAATGTATCATGCCCAACCTTCATCCGGTGTATGTGCGTTTGATACTTCGGGCTGTTTTTTACAGAATTGATTTTCGCTTTTAATCCTGCTGATTCAGGTAGGTCAGGAAAACGATCGGCAAACATTTGTGCCTTTTCAATATCTGCGACCACAGTTTTCTGATCTTCAATTGTGTTGCCAGAGAAAACAAAACCATCATTGCTGGCACCCATTTTTTGCATTGCCTGTCGGGCAGCATTAACTTGATTTAGTTTCTGCTCTCCTTGCCTGACCTGCAAAGCAGTTGCATTTTTTTGATTGGTCTTAATTTCGAGATCAAGGATTCGATTCTGCTTTTCATTCTCAATCGCATACCCTTTTAATGCTCCCTCCATTGCTGCAAGAGTTTCATACTTGCGCTCATAATGACCTAGCAAAGCTTGATGCTTATCCTTGTCATTTTGCTGAACGATGTATTCCTTTTGCTGTTTGAAACCATCAATATCGTTTGCTGCAAGAAGGTTTAATGATGCTTCTTTTTTAGCACGATGCTCGTTGTGGCTTTTAAGAATTCCACTAACGGCATCACCGATCGCATCACCTGCTTTTTCGATGCCTCTTGCGTAAGCTCTTGTCCCTTCTGAGGGATCTACAAATAATTGAAATGCCATAATGTTTTTAACCTGCCCATCGTCCACCTTTACCGAAACCTGCTGAAGCAATACTTCCTGCTGCCTGTCCTGCTGCTCCAATGATCGCACCCTTGAATGCATTAGAGGCATTAGCGTTTGCTGCTGCGGTATTGTAGGCAGCATTGAAATTGGTATTGTTCAGATCTTGAAAATAAGCGTTCATTCCGAAGTCTGCGCTCTGCATGCCCTGCAAGCCCATCTGCTGCGCTTGACCTCCCAGACCTTGTGCCATACCTCCTGCGGAGGATTGTCTTCCCAGAAGTGCCATAAATGGATCTACACCTGCACTTGAACGTAAGTTGACCACATCGCCAGCGAACTGCTGACGTTGCCTTCTCATCGAATCCTTTTGACCTGCGGTAAATGCTGCTTCTGCTGCAATATCATTTGCACCAAAACCAAATCCTCTTGCTGCCTGACCACCTCTGACAGATTGCTGAAATTCGCGTTCTAAGGCAGGGTCTATGTTGTATCCCTGTGCTAGGTCAGATTCAGCCTGTTGTGCAAGCGTGTCCAGAATGCGAGTCCTCTGAGGATCAACTGCCATTCGCACATCGTCACCGTAATCCTGAATTGTTTGCAGATCACCTTCGATCATCGCTCGCCTGTTCGCTGCCTCTGCTGCTGCGAGTTCAGGCATGACTTGACTATACAATGAACTAAGTTGAGGAAGTGTTTTTGCGAGCGTGTCCACCTCCAATTGTGCATACATTGGCGCATACTGTTGTTCTAGTTCGAACAACTGCGGTGCATACTCGATTTGAGTTTCAAGCATTGAGGAATATTCCTCGCCCGAATCCCTAGGTGCAGGTGGTTTTATTTTTGTTGATCCCATATCTTTTGTGAAAATTTGCGAACCTACTCCATTGGTAGGTTCTGAGTTTATCGTCTGTGCGTCTGTGCCAACCAATAAGAGGTAGCTTAAAAGGTGCTAATTCAGTGAATCTATGCAATTTCTGTTTTCCT
>UEXM01003296.1_pt1 | contig 10446 bp, 3 predicted proteins | sample 1796661 | NCBI WGS metagenome assembly UEXM01 (sample SAMEA4772469, study PRJEB27181) | metagenome
TCTTTAGTTGTTCTATTTTTCTATAATTTATTAAATTTGGTTTATCCTAAAAAAAAATTGTACCTCATAATACGGCGCTTATTCTTCTGGTTGGAAGTGTCTACCCCAATTAAAAATCCTTTTGCCCATTGTATTCCAAAAGCTAGCTTCATTAATTATTGTTACCGTATAAAAATTTAATAGAGTTTTCTACATCTCTATCAAACTGTTTAAATATAGGTAGTACGTCTCTAAGTTCTTTACCTATCTTTGTTCTACCTTTTCTTTTACCTCTAGTATAAGTTTCAAAACCTTTACCACTTACTAGTCTCGGTATTTCTTTTCCAAAAAATCTTAAAAATAATTCTATTGCATTCTCAAGCATACTTACAGATGCTGCAGGGCTTCTCATAATTCTTACTAGCTCTACAGGGTTTACATAGAAAGATAATTCAGAATATAATCTACGTACAAAAAATGATCCGTAAAGTAAAACTTTTTTCTCGTCATCACTAGGTGCTGCTTTAGCTGCAGCTAATAATGCTGCACTGCTTACTCCTGATAAGATCATTTCTACAATATATATTGTAGCTCTACGTATATCACCTCTTTCTCTTTCTGATAGAGTATTCCATCTATCTGCTTTTAATTCTGCTTTTAAAAGTTCTCCTTGACGCACTATTGTTGATACATATCTCATGGCTTCTGTAAACATACCAAACTGAAAATCTTCAGACTGTCTACTGTAGTCTAGATCATCCATGCGTAGGTCTTCTCTAGGTGTAAACATCTTATCTGCACCTCTATACTTTTCTAATCCTCCAGGTATTAGCCATCTACGTAAAGCAAACGCTGCTCTACCCATTATGTATCTTTGTGCTAATGCATTGTTTTTGCTAGTATAGTTACCATTAACATAATAATTTAACTCAAATAAATGTCGTGTTACTTTAAACTCTGCATCGGCTAAGTTATTATTTTTTACATTTATAATCCTTCCTGTTTTAAATACTAGAGCTCCTATATCTAGTCCTTCTCGAACTTTAAGTTTCTTTTCTTTTGCTTCGTAAATCTCGTCAAACGACATCGCTTGTTTCCTATCTTTTACGACTTTCCCATCTCTATTTATATATTGCCCTTTACTGTTTTGTATTTTTATTGCATTTAAAAAAGAATACATCAACAAATGTTGTACATAATGTTCCCCCATTTGGTGGAATCCATGTAGTGTGCTTTTATCAGCGCTTTGACTAAGTTTAGTTGCAGCCATAAATCTTTTTAACGCAGGACTCCAATCTTGCTCTGCCTGAAATCGTTCTCCTAATAAGTTTGTTAGGGCTCCAGCTCTCATTAAACCTACATCTCCTAATATATTAGGTAAATCAGTTGCAAATTTTCTTTCTGCATCTACTATATCTGCAAATCCATACTCTACATCAAAGTACATACCGCTCATAGCGCGCATAGACTGTATAGTTTTAGATTGAAATATAGAAGCAAGGGCAGAATAATGGTTAAATATAAGCATAGTGTCAGATGTCCATGCCATCAAACTGCTAGCTAATTTATTTAGTTTACCTGATCCTATATTTTTAACACCATACAATCTATCTTCTATTACAGATGATAAATTTTTGTATACGTTAGAAGCTACACCATCCTCCATTTCAAAAGATAGTTTATCCTCACCCTTTACTTTTATTTTCTGCGCTTTCTTTTTTCCCCAATGTGATTTTCCTACTTTACTAGCTCCCACCACTTGTTTTAATGTTTCTAGTTCTGCTTGTACGTAAGAACTTTCTTCGTAGTTTACAGATCCCCAATAATCCATTAACAATATTGATGGTAAGTCATAAGACTGTTCAGACAAAGGTACTCTGTCGTCCTGTCTATAGTATACAGGTATTTTTTGTTGCACTTGTCCGTATTCATTTAATGTTGTATACATTAGTGCTTTTACCTGCTCCCATTTACTTATGTCATCTGAGTTATCTTGACCCTTTTCATAATAGTCAATATCATCTGCCGTAAGTGTAAAGTTATCTTTGTATATTCTTTTTATAGCTGGTACCAGACCGTCTTCAAAACTAGTCTCCATTAATGTTTTTTGTATTGCAGGTAGTTTTAATCCTCTTCTGTTAGGATACATCTCATCTCTTTCTGTGATCATGTCACGAAAGAACCAATACATTTTGTATTCTATTTTATTTTTATTTTTTTCATCAGCAAAGAATGCAAATCTAGGATCTATCCATTTGTCTGCTACATTATATTTACCAGACTGCTTATCTCTACTTTTTACATTCTCACCGTACCATTCTATGTATTCTTTTTTAGCTTCTATGTATTGGTAACTGTTTACACCATGCTCGTCCTGAGCTTTTATCATAGGATCTAAAAACTTTCTTCTTTCTGTCCAGAATTCAGGTTTTATTTGATCTACTAAAAACTTTGTAAGTTTACCACTTTCTTCTCTACCAATCATATCTCCCCACAAACTACGCATGTCTGTAGTACTTTTACCTTTAATGTACTGAGACCATAATTTTTCTAGTTCTGTAACTTTTTCTACAGTCTTACGCATTGTTAGATAATCTTTTTTATCTAAAATTTCTGCAGCTAAAGATATTACATCATCTCCCATATTACGAGCGTCAAGCATGTAGTGTGCAAATCCAGATATATCTTTAGGATTATCTTTTAGGATACGCATATAGTTAGCTACTTCTGCCTGCTTAATCATGTCTGCATTACGCTCCATTTGATCTGCTACAAACTTAGCCCTAGCTTCTTGATATAATTTACGTGTTTTAGTTCTACTGCCGTCAAGCGCATTATCTTTTAGTCCTTTAGATTTTCTCCATTGTGTATACGTCAGTCCACCTTTTTTAGGATCAGTAAAATCATCTGAGTACATTCTAAAATATGTCCTAGTTACTTTTCCAGGAATAGATCCCCATTTATTTGCAATAGCTTGCCTAGCTTTAAAATTAAATCTAGATTGTACAGATGCTTTTAGTGCTAGTATTTTTTCAAAATCTATACCTTTACCACCTGTATTATCTTTTGTAACATACAAGTTTAGATCTCTTTCTTTAGATACAAGCTCTATTACTTCGTCTACAGTATTTATAAATTTTAGTCTTTGATCATACTCATAGATTGTAGCTATATCTAATGCTCCTTCTATTTTTAAAATCTGCCCTGCATTTTTCAGCAGCTCTCGTACAGTTTGTAAGTAAGCTTTTAGAGCAACTCTATCATTAAACTTTTCTAGTTGTGCTGCTAGAGCTTCTAGATCTGCTACATATTTAGACCGCATGTAGTCTATACGTATTTTACGGGCTTCTTCTACAGACGTAGCATTTTCTATCTTACTCTGCAGCTCTTCGGCCCCCATCATTTGTATTTTCTTAGCAGTCCTTAAGTTTTTTACACGAGTCTTAACTCGCTTTACAAGATCTTCTATTATTTTATCCCGTGTTGCTTCCTGGTATTGTGTTCCTAACAGTAATGTAGATTCTTGCTCTATTTCTATTGCAATCTCATTACTATCTATAACTTCAGCTACAGCTTTTATTGTAGGATAGCCAAACTCGTCTAGTCTAGGGTCTTCTTTAGAAAATGTTCCTGCATTTACAGCAGATAACCAGTCACCAAATAAATCTATAAACTGCGGCGAGTGTACAAAGTCAAATACAGCTTCTGCACTATCTTTAAATCTAGCGCTTGAGTCTAAGTCTATTTTTAATTTACATGCCATAATTAACAAATGTCTCTCTCAGGATTAATATTTGTAGGTTTTTTATCTACTTTAACTGCTATTTCTCTTAAGCTGTTTTTAAATTCTCTATAACTTGCTAACTGGAACTGCTTTAGTTCTATTTTAGGGTCATTTTGTTCAAAGATACTATAATTTGTTTTCTTTTCTACGTATCCATCAGGGTCATATCTATACTCATTTACAATGTTACCTTTCGAGTCTTTAAATCCTAATGGAGATATAACTTCGTATACAGGGTTTTTAATTGTTTGTTCTTTGACTGTAGAATACTTTAAACCAATTAATTTATATGTTAGACTTCGTACAGCTCTAGTTTTTGTGTAGATAGGAGTTCCGTCATCTTTGTATCCCATTATTCTTGTTTCTATTTCTCCTAGCACATTGCTTTTTATAATAGGAGCATATACAATTTTACCATCACCTTTTTTTCTTTTTACAGCATCTTTAGCTTTACCTGTAAGAGTTATACTAAGTTCTTTTTTAAACGGTACAAACTTACCTTTTGCATCTGTAAATCCACTATTTTTAATATCTCGTTGCACCTTTTTAGGTTTTGTACTAAGATCTGTAACCATTCTAGGATTATCTGTGTTGTGCCGTAGAATTTGCTCTACCATATCATCTATGGACAGTAAATTTAAGTCAGACAGATCTTGTTTTACATATTCTGCAAACCCGCTGCTTTTATTCCATGTCATAGGTATGTAAGAGTGGAAAGAGTTTTTATTATTATTAAATCCAGACACAAAGAATGCCATATTGACTAGCTTTATTGCAAACTTTCTTGTTTTAGGGTCTATATATAAGTCTTCCCATTCCTGTACGGCTAAGTTGCGTATCTCAGGCGGTACACTTTTAAGTCCTCTAGCGTATACATAACTAGGTAGTTCATTTTGACCAAACGCCTGCAACTTACTGCTTAGTAATTTATTTAACAGTATATTGTCAGGGTTATCTTTTTGCATTTTTCTAAATTCTACTACAAAAGATGCTGCTTCTGACTTAGAAAATAATAAATTTTGCATTCCAAACTCTTCTGTACTTGCTATCTGGAATCCAGAATACAAATACGTATACATAGTGTCCACTAGTTTTTGTCTGTTTAGAACGTTGTCTGTCATTAATGTTACATCTAATAATTTATGTAACCCTTCTACCATAAAATCAGATTCTGATAAGAATTCATCCTGGAACGTGTCTAATATATAGTCTACATACTGATGTGCAACACCCATTAAAGTTAGTCCGTCTGCACTGTTGTTTTGGTACTTACTGCTAAAGTTTAAAAATCTAGGATCTTTTTCTAGAGATTCTTTTTTCTCTTTTTTCATCCTAACTTCTGTAAGGTTTCTACCAAGTCCTGTAGATATAAGTCTAGAGCCTAGCATTTGTTCTAACACTGCGTCTCCATGCTCGTTTAGTCTTAAGAATTCATCAAGAATAAATTTTTGCATTTCAAAATAGTTAGTCTGGCCCTCACCAAAACGTAGTAAGTCTTCTAGAATTGGTATTGTTATTTCTTGTGTAGTATCTTCAGTTTCTACAACTACATCTTGCTCTTCTGTTTCTAGTGTACTTTCATCTAATTCTGCTATCTCATCAGTCTCTTCTTCTGCCTCTACAGGAGCTTCCTCTACTTCACGTGTTTTAGGGAAGAAATCTTTTTTAGTTTTATTTAATGCTTTTCTTTTTATTGCACTGTTAGTTAGCTGCCTATCTGTAAGAGCTTCACTATCTAGTGAGAATAAATTATCTACATATTCTCTAATTACAGGTTGTGCTAGGAATCTATTTACCCATTTATAGTTTACACCTGCACGCAATAATAAGAATGCTACGTTTACAGTGTGTGTGTTAAAGTTTACATACGATATATATGGATCTTTTTCAATATCCACGTTTGCGTTCATGTATGCGGATATAACTTGTGTGATAAGCATGTCATCGCCTATAACTGTATTTTGAGATAAATCTGTGTATTGTACAAATTCTTTGTTTTTAGTTCCTACACCTATATGTCCGTATCCTATGTATTCTGTCAGCTGTAATCCTGCAAGCGCAGATGGTATGTGGTCTACAATATTGTTTGCTACAGACCCTACCATTTTTTTACCCATCAAGAATCTAGTCTTTAATGAGTCCTGGTATACAGGGCCAAAGAATTTAAGATTAGTCATAATCTTATCGCTTTCTTGTGTAGCCGACATTTGATATACAGCATTGGCATCGTCTTTTAAGAATCCTGTATCTGTAGGGAACAGTAATTCGCCGCTCTTTTCTGCGTTCTGCAGTATAGACTCCCATACTTGTATTCTTTTGTTTTCTAATCCCTCCTTAGTTTCGTCTACAAGTTTTCTTCTCAACATGCCTTCGTCAAACTCTAGGTGTGGCAATAGTAAAAATATCTTATCAATATCGAAGTCACTACCTGTTAGTGTTGTCATACCATCAAATACTACAATAGAGTCTCCTGATCCTTCAGGTAGTATTCCTACTATTTCCATAGAGAATATAGATGCTATTGATTGGTTTGGTATACGATACCCTAATATCTGTAATGCATCTTTATCTATAAGTGACTGTAGCTCTGTATCACTAAGCTCTTGTACTGATCTGCCGTCGCTAGGTTTTATTTTATTTATAAACTCATACGGCAGTAATATTTGTCCAGGAATTATTTTTTTATTTTTTAAATCTAGTTGTGGTGCTTTCAGATTTTTTGTGTCTGTAATCCACCTGATTCTGTTTCTCTCATCCTTTTTTAACTCAGAGTACCTTGCAGAGTCTTGCCCCAGCCCGAATCCAGTTATTTGCACAAACTGCCCTCCAAGCGCCTTATATAGTATAGACTGTTTGCTTAGTGCGTTTGTTAGTGCGCTTTGCAAGCCTCTTCTGTCTTGGAACATAGCGTCTAGTGGTATTGTACCATCTTCTAGACCTTTTATCATGTTGTCATTTTGTGTGTCTAGATAACGCTGCATTAATTTTGCATGTAACTTAGAGTGATCTGCTATACCAGGGTCTAAAAACTCTTCGTTAAGACCGTGTTGTTCTGCAAACTTCTTTCTACCTAGTTCTGCTATCTTAGCTTCGTTAGTATAGTAGTCTTTTAATAACTCAGCGCCACTGTTGTATCCAGGGTAAGCTGCATCTAAATCTATATTAGATAACACAATTTGCTTAGGCTGAGAACCTACAATTGTAGATGTAAATCCTTTTGACGGCAGCTCTTGTGCTAGGCCCATCATTTCATGATTCTCTAAAGAAAAGTCTAGATTAAAGTCATCATTTATTACACCGTCAGTGTCTATTTTAGTTACACTTTTTGCCCCTGCTTTTATTGCACTAATTACAGCAACTTGTGCTCCTATAATACCTTCATCAGTTGTATTCTCTTTTTCAAACGCTACCATTTTATCGTACAATGATTTTAGTGGTGTTGTTTCTACCAGATCAGGCCAGAGAACTACATATGCAGTTTTTTCTATTCTAGGTACATTATATTGGTTTTTAACATTAGTACCTCTAACTGTAAACTTTTGTGGTGTAAAATTAACTTTTTTGTAATCACCTTTTTTAGCTTTTCTACGCATAATACGATCAAAAGCTTTTTCTCTAGAGTCAGGCCATCTACCTAGCCCTCTTTCTCTTTGTCTAAATAACTCAGGTGTTATCCATGTAGTACCATCAGTAAGGTCTACTTCTTCAAACATCTGTGCTATATTTTTTCCTAATGCTTTTGTCCACTTAGGGTCTGTAAAGAATTCACCAGGACTTATTATGTCAGTTACAGTTGCATGGTAATACTTAGGATTTATAGCCCAATTACCTTTGTGTTTGTATATTCTAAATCTTTGTGTGGGTGTAGTAAAATGTCCTGAACGTTTAGGCACATCCTCCATAGATTTATACATTGCAGGGTGTCCTACAAACATACCCATAGATTCTCTTGCCGCTACAATACTGTTAAATATATAGTCACCAAATGCTCTTGCAGATATTTGTTTAGTAAGTGTATTACCATCTTTACCTCTTCTAGATTTAAAAGATTCTATTAGGTTGCTATCTATTGCTTTTGCAATTAATAAACCTTCTTTGTTTTCAAAGTATACGTCGTATTTTTTAGCTAAGTCTAAGCTTTTTGTAAACTCAGATTTAAAAGCATCTTCTATCATCTTTTTTACTTCAGGATCGTTAAGAATCTCTTCTGTAAGATGCATAGGTAAATTACGAGTATATTGTGTATCTGATGCGGCTTTGTGGTAAAGTTTTAGCTTCTCTGCTAGCGGTGTACCATATGCTAAGTCAGGGAACATCATAGTTTGTCCTTTAAATACATTACCTACAGGTAATTTAAGATTAGGGTCTACGAATTGTTTTGTCCCATCTTTATTTAACTTGTAATGGTAGTTTAGATACAGCTCGTCTTCAGGCAGCCTATCTTTACCAAATACATGATTCCAGGCCTGTCTTTGTGACTCTATGTCTGCTACTATATATCGTTGAAATGTAGATATAACATTAGTATTACTAAAAGTAATTTGACCGTTTGCATACTCTACACCAGAATCTATGTTTTCAGGCCCTTGCAAATAATGTTGTGTGCTAGATGTACCTGTAGAGACAGTTGTATACTGCCCGTTTAATACTCTAGTCATATTATTTATCATTGCATCAGCTCCTGTAAGGAATGTGTTCTTTTTACCCTCAGATTTAGTAGCTACGTTTACCATATGAAGGAACTGCTTTATTGCAAAAGCGTTATCTTCATTTTCTAATAACCAGTTTACCCATACAGATGTTTCTGTGTATGGCAGTTTTTTTAGTTGCTCTACATAAGACTTATCGCCTTTTTGTATTCTTAACACCGCCGTGTGCAAGTAAGAGTACATACCGTATTTCCAATACAATGTAGCGCCAGGGCCTAACACAGTAGTTTCTAATAAGTCTGCGTCGTATACACCTTGTGCTGTAGAAAAAGGCCTAATAGATTTCTCATCAAACATGATAGAGTTTATATTACCCTCTTCATCTTCTAGTACAGGAAAAGATCTACCTTCTTTTGTTGCGTTATGCTTGTCTATAAGATTCTGTAAACCTAGCGAGCCTTTACGTGTGCTCCCTAGAAATACATACTTAAGGCTTGACATTAAATTGTTAGCCTCTATTGCAGGGTTAGCAGATTGTTTAAACAAATACTCTAAGGATACAGGGTCTGCTTGTATTCCAATTGTATTTAACACCTTTGCAAACACCTCCGCTATAGGTTTTAACTGTACGTCAGCCTCTGTAAGATCTTGTATGTTTGTTTTCTTTGCTTTAACTAGCGCCCGCTTATAAACTTCTTTTAGTTTTTTGTTAAATGCTGTGTAAGCAGCCACTGCTTTTTCTGCATTTCGTACATCTAGTATTCTTTTACCTACTTGATTAGGTTTAGTCATCAGCTGCTCGTAAGCTATCTGCCAATTGTCTCTAATATTTTTCTCACTAGATTGTACGTCAGGGCTACCTATTCTTGTACCTGTTCTAGATGTACCATCTACAAATGTAGTTGTATAGTCTAACTCTGGCCGCATAAATGCCTGCACAAATTGTGTCTTCTTATACTGCGGCGCTCTCTCTAGCATTGCTACAAGCTCGTTAAACTCAGGATGGAATCCTTGTACATCTTTTAACCTTTCTGTCATCAGATTATATACATCTACAGTAGGGTCCGAAGAGTATATGTTACTTAGATACTGCATTATAGTTGCATATGTTTTTGTAAGATCTACTAAAGTAGGTTTACCAAGTGTCTTACTCATAACAGGTACAATTTTACCGTCTTTAAATGCAACCTTAAACAAACTTCTAATCATAAGCTTGACGTTTGCTGTCATCTTTTCTTTAGGGTTGCTAAAGTGTGCATCTTTTACATTTAACGCTGCGGTTTTCTCATCTTCTTTTAGCTCTATTCTAGTTTCTCTACTCATTCTAGAGAATACCATTTCTAGTAGTTGTGATGAGTTTACAGGATCTTTAGGATTGTATCTAGGTACAGGCATATTATTTTCGTCAAGCAAAGGTACCCTGTTGCCATCTTTATCCTGCACATCTTTACGTAGATATACTATGTCTTCAAAAATTTGTTGGTATAATCTATACGCCTTAGTTCCTTTTAACTGTGGATTTTTTCTTAGTTGTATCATGTGTGCTGCCGCCCACTCACCAAAAAATCTGTAGTCTAGATTTTTTACATCATCAAAGTCTTGTACTTGGTATCGTTTATTTTTTATAAATGCTGCAGACAAAACATCAACTGATTCTTTTATTTCTGCAGGTGTCATTCCTGGTATCCGTGTTAGTCCTACAGGATACATAGCTGTAGCAGACTCTAGATTAGAATCAAATACATACCATCTCTTCGACTGTTTTGTTTCAGGATCTATACTTACATAAAAGTTTTTAAATATCTGTGGCTCTCCGTTCTCATCTACATTATTGCCAGACTCACTTTCGGCAAACCATTTATTAAAATCTTCTTGTTGTGTTATAAGATATGTATTATATGCTCTTTGACCGTCTTGATTATATATATCATACAGTTTACCAAACAGTAAAGATGTTTTACCATTTGGTGCAAGAACAGGATTCTTACCGCTTTTAAACGATTCGACTAGTAAATTAAATTTCATTATTTACAA
>UEXM01003297.1_pt1 | contig 10443 bp, 15 predicted proteins | sample 1796661 | NCBI WGS metagenome assembly UEXM01 (sample SAMEA4772469, study PRJEB27181) | metagenome
GATCTTAATGATTACCAAGAGAAATACTTTCAGATCCTTGACAAAACTAAGCAATAGATTTATAATAGCCAAATACTCTAGGAGAACTTATCATGCAAATAGATGATATAAAAAAATACTTTGTATATATACCTGTAGTTGCAGCTATACTATCCTCACTATACTACGCAATAACAACCTTTAATAGTACTATCCAATCTATTGAAAGAGCTACTAAAGATATTGAATTAATACGTAAAGATCTAAGTTATTGGGATCAAGAAATGACTAGAACCAAAGAAGACTTTACTAGAGAAATGACACGTATGGCTACTGAGTTAGCAGAAGCTTCTGCGTTTGTTGACGCTAGTAGAGATAGCTCATACAAAACTGCAGACACAGTTAGACAAAACTCTTATGATATTAAGGAACTTACTCGACAGCTTAATGGAGGGTGGTAATGAAAGAAATTAAAATTTATGTTATTGGCTTACTACTTATCGCTGGATACCTATTATCGGCAAGCCAATCACAAGCCGCCAATGAGTATCTCAACAATGGTGTTGGTCATTGCAGTACCGGTAGTATTGAGCCTTATTTCGATTATTCTCTAAGAGATAGCGAAAGCCATAATGGTACTTACTTTACCAATAATGATAATGAGGTTACTACTTTCTTTTACCCTAATGGTCCAAATGTATCTGATGAATGGCGTGGTGGTATACGTTTTAGGTTTGATCTAGGCTCTACTTGTAACAAACAATTTAAAAAACATACCAGAGAACTTAATGCTTTACGTATAGAGTTAGAATTATTGAAGCTATGCGGTCGTTACAAAAACCTTAAATTAGGTGAACAATTTGCAACAGTACGTGAGAAATGTAAAGATATACAACCTAAAATACTTGATCCAGACTCACTTGACAATATAGAATAACTTCTATATAATCAAATTGCCCCCCATTACAGGAGAACAAATATGGACGCAAATACATTTAAACAAAAAATAGATGCAATACTTACTGAAGCTGTTGAAGTAAACCAACAACAAATAGTTGGTGGAGCTGCAGAAGATTTTGCTACTTACAGATATTTAGTTGGTGTTGGACAAACGCTGGCTGATATGAAAGATCGTTTTCATCAAGAGTATGTGAAGATGATTAAACAAGAAACAGGAGAATAAAATGAGTAAAAAGAAAAATAGTTTACCCACACCAGCTGGTTTTAGAATATTACTTAAGCCTAGAGAGCTTCAAGAAAAAACTGCAGGGGGCATTATACTAGTTGATGAGACTAAACATCACCAAAAATTAGCGACTAACATATCACAAGTAGTTGCTATGGGGCCTGATTGTTATGAGGATAAGTCTCAAAAATGGTGTAATGTAGGAGATTGGGTGCTTACTGGCAAGTATGTTGGTAGTAAACTTAGATACGATGAAGAAGATTATGTAATTATTAATGATGATGAAGTAATCGGACTTGTTCCAGATCCAGATAAAATTTCACTAAAATAAAAATAACCCTTGCATTCTACTACAATATGTTGTAAAATTACAGCATACTAATAAATAGTAGATAGCGTTAAACGTGGGTCGCACCCAAGGAAAGGTCTGATATGATAGACGAAAGAATAGAAGATACAGTTGAAGAAGCCGATGAGGTTATAATAGACTTATCTGAAAATGAAGGAGATACTCCTGAAGAGCCGAATAATACTGAGGCTCCAGTCACAGGCATAGAAACCGTAGCTGAAGATACAATCGAAGTAGAAGAAGAAGAGAAATCTGAAGAGACTGCTGAAACTGAATCAGAAACTGAGGAAGAAGATACTGATGATTCTAAGAAAGTATTTGGCAAGCGCGCTGAAAAACGGATAAAGCGGCTTGTTGCACAAAAGAAGGAACTTGAAGAAAAGTTAAAAGCTGCAGAGCAAGATAAAGCTTCATGGCACACTCAAGCACAAGAACTCGAAACTAAAAATAAAGATAACGAGTTAAGTGCAATTACCAATTATATTGATAAACTCGAGAGTCAAGAAAAACAAGCCCTATCTGCTTTGAAGATTGCTAAAGAAAATGGCAACATTGATGAAGAGATTACTGCACAAGATACACTCGCAAGCGTAAAAGCTGAGACTCTTGTGGCTCAACAATATAGAGCTAGAGCACAATCTCAAATCAAAAAACCCAACGAACAATCTTCTTCTGATCCTGTTACTGAAACTCCAAAACAACAAAACCCATATGAGCCAGCTCCTGACCGCAAGGCAGTGGAATGGCAAAAAAGAAATAGGTGGTTTGGTGGTACGGATACTTCGGACAGAATCATGTCTCAGGCAGCATTAGTTATTCATAAAGAATTAGTAGATGATGGTATAATACCTAATCAAGATTCTGATGAATATTATAATGAACTTGATGCTAGAATACGCTCAGAATTTCCTGAGAAATTTAAGCAGAAGAATGTTAATAAGGTTCCAACAGTCGTAGGGGGATCACGTGCAACCCCGGGCAGTTCCAAGATTAAGTTATCAAAAACGGAAGTTGAGATGGCTACTAGACTTGGAGTAGACCTAAAAGAATATGCACGCCAAAAACAACGCCAGTTAAAGGCGGGAGGATAATATGACAAAAGCAACTCAAAGCAGTCGAAAAAAGAAGACACGGGCCTCGACATCTCGTAAAAAGGTTTGGACAGCACCTAGCAAACTTTCGGTGGAATCACCACCTGAAGGTATGCATTATCGTTGGGTTAGACATGAATTGTTTAACAACTCTGATGATGCAAACGTAAATGGTAGAGTTCGACAAGGTTATGAACCTGTAACACCAGATGAGTTAGGCGAAGATGCCTATCCAGATGTTCTTGATACAGGTAAACACGCAGGCACAGTTCGATCAGGAGATTTAATTCTCATGAAAGTTCCGCAAGAAATTGCAGACCAAAGAACTGAACACTATAATACTCAAGCTGAGTTAATGGGACAAGCCTATGCACAAGATCTAAAGAATGCAGGTCAAGGTGATATGCGTGGCATGGACGAATCGAAGACTACAGTTACAGGCGGAAGTCCAAAAGAAACAAAGTTTGAAGACTAAGTAATTAGACATATCTAGTTATCTAGTTTTCTTTTAATAATAACAATTAATTTTCTAAAGGAGGAAATTATATGGCTGGATACGGTCTATCACCAATAAGACATGCTGCTGGCGGTACTGTGCGATTAAATAACTATACGGATGCGAATGGTTATCGAATTGCTGCTACTGCACCATCGGCATATTTTGAAGGCGACCTTGTTACATATAGCTCAGGCTTACTTGTAACTGATGTCGGCGCAGCATCTCCGGGTTCTGTTGTCGGTGTTTTCTGGGGAGCAGAATATCAAGATAACTCTACAGGCGACGTAAAATTCGTACGTTCAATTGCGAACGGAACTGTAGCAAAAGCACAATACAAAGCATATGTTTACGACGATCCGTTTACAATCTTTAAGATTCAATCAGATCAAGCAGGCACAGGCTTAACTGCAGCGAACTCAACTGGAAAGCTAGTACAAATTGTAGCTTCACCAACAGGTTCGGCAATTACGCATAAATCAGGAATGGTAGCTGATGCTTCTACAGTAGCAACTACTAACACTTTCCCACTATCAGTTTATGGTAGTGCAGAAGCTGACGGAACGTACACTGCAACTGGTACTACTATGGATATAGTAGTGAAAATTAACTCACACCAACACCTAAATGGCGCTACTGGCGTTACAGGTATATAATATCTAGGAGGATATAGAATATGGCAATTACTAGAGGTCAAATACTCAAAGAATTAGTACCTGGTTTGAACGCAATTTTCGGAACAGAATATTCACGTTACGAAAATGAGCACGCAGTACTGTTCGATGAGGAATCATCAAATAGAGCTTTCGAAGAGGAAGTATTATTCCCAGGTTTTGAGGCAGCTCAAACCAAATTCGAAGGTCAAGCTGTTGCATATGGCAACACTGGTGAGGGGTATGTTTCTCGTTATACAAACGAAACTGTCGCTATGGCATTCTCAATTACTGAGGAAGCTATGGAAGACAATTTGTATGACAAGTTATCTACTCGATTAACAAAAGCATTAGCACGTTCAATGGCTTCTGCTAAACAAACTAAAGCGGCAAACGTCTATAACAGAGCTTTCAACAGTTCTTTCACAGGCGGCGATGGACAAGAGTTAGTATCTAACGCTCACCCATTAGCTTCAGGATCAACAGGTTCTAACAGACCTTCAACTTATGCTGACCTTTCAGAGGCTTCTCTTGAAACAGCATTAATTGATATCGCAGGATTTACTGACGATAAAGACATCCCGATTGCAGCTCAAGGTCGTACACTACACATACCAAGACAATTGGTATTCGTAGCGGAAAGACTGCTGGCATCTCCGTACAAACCAGGATCATCAGACAATGATGTGAATGCGATTAAGTCTACAGGAATGCTACCAGGTGGCTATCATGTGAATCACAGATTTAGTGATCCAGATGCTTTCTTTATTAGAACTGATGTTCCTAACGGAATGAAAATGTTCAATAGAGCACCTATCGCAACTTCCATGGAAGGCGACTTTGAAACTGGAAACGTAAGATACAAATCTCGAGAAAGATACAGCTTCGGCTTTTCTGACTGGAGAGGTGTATACGGAAACGAAGGCGTATAACGCACTAAGTAAAGGGGGCAGAAATGTCCCCTCTACTACTTGGATTAAATAAATTTTACTGACTGACCAAGCAGACGATATAAAGACAGTAAGAATATAACAGGGTTTATAAGCCCAAAGGAATAAAACAATATGGCTAAATCAACTTTTAGCGGTCCGGTCAGATCACAAGATGGCTTTCAATCAATTACAACATCTTCAGTTGGTACGGACACAACTAACTCAACTTATGGAACTAATGCTTCTGTAGGTGGAACATTAACAGTAACAGGCGTTGGATCATTTCCAGCAGGATTATCTAATCCAACTGGCGTAATGGCAGCTACTGTATCTAAATCACAAGTAGCAAATGGTGCTAGTACTGCTTTAGTAAAAAATACACACAACTTAATGCCAGCCGATGGGGCAGCATGTACATTAACTTTACCAGCAGCGTCTGCATCAACAGCAGGTGATGTCATTATTCTAGAATGGCAAGTAGCGGTAGACAATGGTGCTACTCAAAAAATTGGAACTGCTGGCGAATTTTTTCTAGCTAAATCAGCTATCTACAGAGCAACTGGAGCAACTGGCTCCGCTGTTGGCTTAATCAATAGTGTAGATGTAGCAGATGGAACTGGCGATGATTTTGCAAACTTTATTGGTTTAACTAATGCAGGTCCAGGTATTGGATCTTATGCGGTTATAACTTATACAGGTTCTCAATGGAGAATGGAAGCTAGACTTACATCTTCTGGAACTGGCGCAGCAGCTAACTTATCAGTATTCGCAACTAGCTAATACTAACATAAATCAATGGGGGGCTTCGGCCCCTCATATTCTTGATTAAGAAGGGAAGAACAATATGGCAGACACAGTAACAGGTCCAACTATATTACAACAAAACGAAAAACGAGTTACTATTAAATTAATAGTACAATCAGATGGCTCAGGAAGTGCTACTGTATTTGGAGATGTTTCAGCAATGGATGCATTACCAGATGGTAGAGCTTGTAAATCTTTAAACATACAACGATTATGGTTTGCAACTGACAACTCCTCACCAGCATATGCTCGTTTAGATTATGAAGATGATGATGGAGATATTCCTATCGTTGGATTAGTTGGCACAGGCTATTGGGATTTTAGAGAATTCGGAGGAATTCCTGGAAATCAATCCGCAAACACAAACCAAGATGACATCAACCTGGTAGTACCTAGCACAGCAGTTGCAGGCTCCATGTTTACAGTTGTTATGGAATGTACTAAGACATACGTGGAGTAATAAATGAGCGAGCAAACTAACAAAGAAGCAATTATAGAAATTAAAGGCGACCTCAAATTACTCAACCAAAAAATAGATTTAATAAAAGACAATCATCTGGCTCACATGTCTCAAGATATTGATAAACTTTCTAAATTTATATGGGTAATTGGCGGAACTGTATTTGCACAAATGTGTTATTTAATTGTTCGTACCTTAATATAGGAAGGACAAAATATGGCCACATCAGGCACACATACATTCAATCTAACGATTGATGATGTAATACAAGAAGCTTATGAAAGACTTGGCGTAAGTTCTAAGGGCGGCTACGATCTAGTTACAGCTAGACGTTCTCTTAACTTATTAATGGTAGAATGGATTAATGAAGGTGTAAATTTATTTACGCTTGACTTAGTTGAACATACTATGACTAGTGGACAGGGTCATATTCTGTTTAGTTCTGATACTTATTCAGATGTATTAGATGCAGTTATAACAGACACTAATCAAGATCCAGATTCTGATCAAGAAATAGAACGCATTAGTCTTACAGATTATTTACAACTTCCAAATAAAACAACAACAGGCAAGCCATCACAGTTTGCAGTTGAGCGTAATGCTCAATATGACAGTAGTGGTGTAGCTAACCATAAAGTTTATTTATGGCCTGTACCTGATCAAACTTATTATAAATTAAAAGCATGGATGATTAAATATCCAGATGATGTAGCTTGGACTAGCACAGCTAATGGACAAGTAACAGCTCCATATATTGATTACACTCAAAATGTGCAAATACCTAAACGTATGTTACCTGCTATGATTAGTGGATTAACTGTTAAGCTAGCACACAAACATCCTGGTACTGTGGATATAAATAGAAGGTCTGAACTTACTGCAGTCTATAGAGATGAATGGGAGAAAGCTAAGGAAGAAGATAGGGAACGAGTAAGTTTCTATGTTCAACCAGCAGTATATTATTAAAGATGGCAAGATACACTAAAGGCAAACATGCAGTAGCAATTGATGACCGTTCTGGTTTTAAGGTAAAACATAAAGATCTTAGAAAAGAATGGACTGGCATGATGGTGCATAAGAGTGACTGGGAATCTAAACAAGCACAGCTTGATCCTTCTAAGTACTTTAAAAATACCGGAAGCAACGTATTAGAAAATCCTCGTCCTGATAATGACAATGATAGTGCTATAGTTAGATTAGGTCCTTTGAATCAACAGTTCCAAGGAGTAATGCAAGCTTATCAAGGAATTGCAGCAGTGCAAGGTTTTGTTATTGACGTTACAGAAATTCCACCAGGACAAGAAGCAGGAACTGCATTAGGCTCGCCTTCATTTGGTGCTGCAGAAAATGTAGCTGGTATTGCAGCTGGCACTGGCTTAGGTACATTAGTACAAAATCTTGCAGATCAACCATCTGGTATTGCTGCAGGAACAGCTCAAGGTGGTTCTGGATTATTTTTTGGATCAACAGAGATACCACCAGGCATTGCAGCAGGTACAGCTCTTGGAACAGTTATTGTTAATGTAAATGCATTACCTACTGGAATAGCAGCTGGTTCAGCTTTAGGCTCAGTAACTCCAGTGGTTAGTGGATGGTCTCAAGGTACTTGGGGTCAAGGAGCTTGGGGATATGGACAACAAGGAGGAGCATTATAATGTTTACATACACAACTTTAAAACAAGCCATTCAAGATTGGATGGAAAACGATGCGGCAGAATTTACTGCAGCAACAGGATCTGGTGTAGCGCCGATAGATTTATGCATACAATTAGCAGAGCTACGTATGTACAAAGAGATTGATTTTACATCTGGTCAAAAAACAACCAGCGCAACTTTGTCAGCTAATACAAACATTGTAGCTGTACCTCAGGATTTGGTAGCAGTGCGATGGGTTAGAGTAGCTAATGGAGATTGGATCTATCAGAAGGACGAATCATTTATTCGTGAATACTGGCGAGCTGGTACTAACGCAACACAAACAGATCAACCGTATTACTGGGCATTTACAAATGATGGCACTAACTATACGTCATCAGATAGACAAACAAATATCATATTTGCCCCCACTTCATCGGTTGACAAAACCTTAGAGATAAGTTATAATATAAGACCAACAGGGTTATCATCATCTCAGTCAAATTCATATTTGGGTGATTATTGTGGTGATGCTTTATTATATGCTTGTTTAATGGAGGCTGCTACATTTATGAAAGCAGATCAAGAATTAGCCAAGTATCAACAATTATATCAGAGAGCAGCACAAGTGCTAGCTACTGAAGAACAATTAAGAATGAGGAATTCTACACTGGTACAAGGTGAACTTAACGAATTATCAAGAACAAGGGAAAATAGATAATGGCAATTACATCAGCAATATGCTCAACATTTAAAAAAGAGTTAATGACTGCTACACATAACTTTACTACTACTAGTGGTAATACTATGAAAGTGGCTTTGATTAAAGCAAATGCTTCACAAACAGGCACTTACAATGCGGGCACAACTTCATATACAACAATCACAGGCAACTCAGACGAGTTAGCAAATGGTAATGGTTATACTACAGGAGGTAATACATTAACAAATGTAACACCTACAAATGGTACAAGTACTACTACAACTGCTTTAACAGATTTTGCAGACACGTCTTGGACTTCTGCTACATTTACTACAAGAGGTTGCGTTATTTATAATGACTCAGCATCTGGAGATCCAGCAGTAATGGTGATTGATTTTGGTGCGGATTATTCTGTAGCAGGAGGAACATTTACTATTCAGTTCCCAACTGCAGATGAGTCAAACGCAATTTTAAGAATAACATAATAGATATTTAAAGGAAACATAATATGGCATCAACATGGTCCAGTCTTGGAATAAGACTAATGACAACAGGCGAAAACGCAAACGCCTGGGGTGATCAAACTAATCAGAACTGGGAAAGACTAGAAGATGCAGCTGACGGTTTAGCAACTGTTGCTGTAACTGGTGCAACCACTTTAACTTTTACAGCACAACCAACTTCTTATGCTGATGAGAATGGTCGTAATAAAGTTTTAGTATTCACCGGCACAGCAGGGGGCACACAAGCTATTACGTTTCCAAACATTGAAAAAACATATCACGTACTAAACGATTCAAACTCGACTCTTACTTTAACTACTGGCACTGGAGCGGCAACCGTTTCATTAGCAGCAGGTAAAGACAAAATAATATACAATGATGGCTCTGATGAAATTCACGATGCCTTAGCTAATCTAGCTATAACAACCCTAGCTACCTCAGGTGCAGTAACACTCGGAGCTCAAGCTACTACAGGAATTACTGTTGGCGGTATACCATTTTATTATGGTGACACAGGTTCTATTTATACTCATGATGTATCAGGTACAGACAGTACTGCACAATATAATACTGCTTATGGATTAACAGCAATGGACGCTATTACCACAGGTGATGATAATGTTGCTATTGGTTTCAATGCTGGTGGCACAATGACAACTGGATTAGAAAATGTTATTATTGGTTCGGATGCTGTTGGCACAGGAGTAATGACGGCTGGACAAGGTGTTTTTATAGGTAATGATGCTGGATTAAATAAAACTAGTGGCAGTAGTTGTATCTTTATAGGTTATCAAGCTGGAGAGCAAGTAACTACAGGTGGTAGTAATATATTTATTGGACGAAATGCTGGAGATGATCACGATACTGAGAATAACAATTTAGGTATTGGTCAAGATGCACTAGGTGGATCAATAGCTGGTGGAGAATACAATGTAGCAATCGGTAGCTTTACACTCGATGCTTTAACTTCAGGGGATAATAATGTAGCAGTAGGATATGAAGCATTAACAACAAATACAGCAGAAGCAGGTATAGTTGCAGTTGGTTATCGTGCATTAAAAACATTGAATGGTGGAGATGGTCAAAGTGTTGCTGTTGGTAGTGAGGCATTAGAAGCTACTACAACTGGTGGTTATAATACAGCAGTTGGTTATCAAGCATTAAAAGCAAATACAGATGGTGGGGCAAATGTTTCTATAGGAGCTTCAGCTCTTTTAGGAAATACAACTGGAGACCGTAATATTGCTATTGGAGAAGCAGCAATTTATCAACCAGATACTGAAAATGATAATTTAGGAATAGGAAAGGCTGCACTAGCTGGACCTATTGCTGGGGGTGAATACAACGTAGCTATCGGTAATAACGCACTCGATGCTTTGACTTCAGGTGACAGTAATGTAGCAATTGGCTATCAAGCTGGTACAGATTTAACAGAAGGTGCAACTAATATTTTAGTTGGACATAGTGCTGGTGCAAATATAACAACTGCTTCTGCTTCTATTTTTATAGGCTTTGAGTCTGGATCAGCTGTAACAACAAACACAGAAAACATCGGTATAGGTTATCGTTCAGGTTATGCTTTAACAGGAACAAAGAATACTATGATAGGTTACAAAAGTGGTTTAAACGAAAGCAGCCACGACGAAAATGTA
>UEXM01003298.1_pt1 | contig 10442 bp, 9 predicted proteins | sample 1796661 | NCBI WGS metagenome assembly UEXM01 (sample SAMEA4772469, study PRJEB27181) | metagenome
AGTTATATATTATCTATGCTGGTTGATGATTTTGGATTTAAACATGGAGTTAAAAATGATTAGTAAGAAATGGATGCTACAACCTGTTCGTCGTTGCTGTTCAGGTTCCTGAAACGAGCGGAGAGAGACCGCATTATTTGGAGATATAAATGAAAAAAATGTTATTAACAGAATTTAATGCTCTTTGCAAAGATGGGATCTGTCGTGATCTCTTATCCGAGCGAGAGAAGAGGGAGATGGAACATGGCGTGGTTTATTTGTCTGGTCGGCTGCAAACTGCTGATAAGAAGAATGGAAACGGAAGATCCTACCCCTATAAGATATTAAAGCGTGAAATGGATAACTACAAGAAGATTGTACAAGACAATCGTGCCTGTGGTGAACTTGATCACCCTGATGATTCTGTCATTAATCTTAAAAATGTTTCCCACTTGGTTACAGATGTTTGGTGGGAAGGTAAAGATGTAATGGGCAAGATTAAAGTTCTTGACACACCATCTGGTCGTATTCTTAAGGATTTGATTAATGCTGGTGTTAAACTTGGAATTTCTTCTCGCGGACTTGGTTCTGTAAAAGAATCAATGGGTGCCACAATGGTTCAAGAAGACTTTGAGCTTATTTGCTTTGACATGGTATCTGAACCTTCAACACCAAATGCTTATGTTTATCCAAAAGAGCAAGGTAAGATGTACGAGAGCAAAATCAACGAAGCGAAAAAGAACATCGTTGATGACTTATTTAAGAAAATACTTGAGGATTAAATGAAAAAAAACGAATTGAAGAAAATGTTAAAGCCGCTAATTAAAGAGTGTATCAAAGAAGTAATATTCGAAGAAGGCGCTCTTTCTACTATCATTAGTGAAGTTATGAAGGGAACCTCTGGTTCTGAACGAATTATTGAGACTAGGACACAACAACCTAAGCAAGATTATGCAAAACAAGAGAGAAAATTGAACGAAGCAAAAGAAAGAAGAAAGAAACTTTTAGATTCCATCGGAGCAGATGCTTATAACGGTGTTAATCTATTTGAAGGAACTACTCCTGCTCCCGCTCCATCATCTGGTGGCGGACAAGGGCCTTTGGACGGAGTTGCTCCAAACGATCCCGGTGTTGATATTTCTGGTATTTTTTCTGGTCACTCTGCAAATATCTGGCAAAAACTATCAGGAAAGGATTAATGGCTGTAAATCATAAAGTAAGACCTCGCAGAAACGAGAGCGGTGAAAGACTCATAAAGAGATTCACAAGAAAAATCAAGAAACTTGGACTTCTAGAAGAAGTAAAAGACAGAAAGCATCATAAGAAGCGTTCCGATGTTAAACGACGGGCGAAGCAACGTGCCATAGCAAGAAGAAAAAAGAAAGAGCAAAAAGAAAAGAAAAATACTAATTAAGTTAGTCCGGAGAAAATATGTCAAACTTTCAATATACAGTAGGTTTAAATAATGTTGGTTCCTACCAGGTCGCTGGGAGTCCATACCTCACAGCATCAACAATAACAGAAGAAGAAAAGCAATTTAGTTTTCCTAGGGTAACAAAAAATATTACAATTCATAATACTGGATCAGCGGATATATATTTTTATTTTGTCTCTTCCCCTAGTGTTAAGTTGGTCCTGCCGGCTGATAAGAAAATGAACTTAGATATTAAGTGTGCTTCAATATATGTCTCCGGATCTACACAAAGCGGAGTTCAACTATTGGGCGAACTCACAAACATACCAGCGGCACGGATGTTCTCCTTGACCGGTTTGGAGGGAGTATAATGGCTAATAATATTTACAATCCTGGATTATACCATATGGGTGCCTACCAAGCGTCTGGAAGACCCTTTGGTGCCACCGGCTCTTTAAACGCTGGTACAGATACAATCAGTTTTCCCTATGTTACAAAGCAAATCGTTGTTCTAAACAGAGACACAGGTTCTGATATTATGTATGCCTACTTTCATACAGGATCTTCCGATTCAAATAAATATGCTATAACCGCCGGCGAACAGGCTACATTTGATGTTAAGTGTGGGATGATAATATTAAGTTCATCAGCGACTGTAGATTATACCCTCTACGCTTCTCTAACAGCAATCACATCAAGTTATATGTATAATCTAACTGGCTCCGGCGTAACGGAGTAATAATGAGTGATAAATTTAAATACACAACAGGTCTAAACAACGTTGGCTCCTATCAGGTTGCTGGTTCTCCGTATGTTACAGCATCAACGATTATCCAAGGCACAGAACAAGAAATACAATTCCCAAGAGTCACTAACAACTTAGAAGTCAGGCTTGACCATCAATTTAACAGTGTTGAAGTTAAAGGGTTAAATGTATATTATCAAAATACCAACAATGTAGCGGCTTCCGATGGAGATAACAGAACAATTACAGCGTGGATATCGGCATCAAATAATTCCCCGTCAAACCCAAGCAATGGTATAGTAATAGCTAGTAGTATCACCAACAACTACTTTGTTTTTAAAGAAAAAAATGGTAACCCCTTTCAAGCGCAATTATCTAATTCGTCTGGGATTACTTCCCTTACCAATATAGACCCGGGAACGGGCTGGTATCACATTGCACTAGTTGCAAGTTCTTCTGCATATTTTAGAGTTCTCATAAATGGCCAGCAAATAAAATCAAAAGTAATAGGTACAACTTCTGGTACTGCTTTGGGTGGAGGTTTAGTTTTGGGCCCTCCGGGAAATGGTGAAACTGACTTAAAATTTCGCGATGCAATCCTATGGGATGATGCACTTTCAAATGCTGAGGTTCTTTCACTGTATCAAGCAAGTTCATCATACAATGATTCCGCTTTTAGTGCTGCCAACAAACTGGTATGGGTAAGACCTTATGAGGCAATAGCAGAAACACCTGTAAATTCACTTAGAAATGCTGGGGACATATCATATGGGAATATGGCTCTCAATTCATATAATACTGGCGAAACAGCGCAAATAGTTTCTGATTCTCCATTTAACAAGGCATCATTGAGAATCCATTACAGATCAACTGGTTCCCTTCCAGATGTCGGAAACAACAAACACTATTGGACTCTATCTTCTCAAGACGAAGAGATCAAAATGAATGTAAAAACAAAAGAGATTTACTTATCTGCTGTAAATGGAGATTGTGAATATTCTCTGCACGCAGATATGACCAACATTCCCGCTGCTAGAATGTATCAACATACAGGTTCCGGGGTGGATGAATAATGGCTGAATTCGGATGGGCATATGTAAGCGGATCTAATTTACCGCAAGGTGTTGATAAAGCAGTACAGGTAAAAAATGGTGACGAGTTCAACGGGAACTCTAATTTTACGTATGATACCAGCACCAATGAGTTAATTCTTTCTGGAAATATGTATTTATCCGGAACACTATATGCAAATGAATTCACAACAAATGTTACTAGTAGAAATGTTATTAATCTTTCAGCCACAGGATCAACACAGATCGGAGACACTGCTGACGATATTCATTCTTTCACTGGAACTGTAAATGTCGCAGGTGCCTTAAGTTCTTCATTAAATATTTCAGCCTCGTCGTATTATGGCGATGGATCTAATCTAAGTGGATTGTCTTCAACACTAGCACAAGTTACAACAAACGGCAATACAACAACAAATCAAATTTCTGTTGCTGCTCTGACCGCGTCTGCCGGTGGTGCTTTAATAACAGGCAGTTTATTCGTAAGTGCCTCTGCCCATCCGTTATATCTCTCTGGTCTTCAGGCGGGAGACAGATTAGATGCGAATAGTTATTTGGCTCTTGATTCTTCTGGGCGTATTATCTTAACTGCTTCATTAACAACCACACAGACAACCGGCATTGCTTCAATTGGAGAAAGTGAAGAAGAATCAGGTAACATTGGCGCAGCAGAAGATGGCGATTACACTGATGGTTTATTCACAGATTTTGCTACTTCGACCCCAGTGGGAACAGCGATTGATAGATTCAATGAAGTACTTAAAATTCTTGCACCTAGTCCAGCACCAGCAGTAAAAACAATTAAAGCAGATGAGGCAAATGGCACTGAAGCAAAGTTGTCTTTTGCTTCCGGAGATGGTATATCCGGATACCGAAATGCTGCTATTTTACAATATAGTAAAACCCCTTCTGGTCTAGACACTATCTTTCCGGGAATAGGGCAAAATGACATTTATCAAGTTACGTCTTCTGTGATCACTGATGCTGCAAACTCCTGGCAGAACGCAACACATTTTCAACTTGGTGTTTATAACAATCAAGAAATAACAGGTACAATCAACTACAACGTAGGCGCTAGCATTACTAATGGGTATTTGGCATATGCATCTGGTGGTTTTGGCAATGCAGAAACCGGTTCGTTACAACTTTATCGTAGCGGCTGGTCATTCTCTCACAACGACATTGTACATAGCGTAGACCTTTCAGCATTTACTGGGTCTGGACTGCCAGGAACAGGATCGGCTTCTAGTTTAAATTCCTCTGGGTCTGGGTTTATCTTTTTATCCGCCACAGCATCATCTTATGATGGCAATAATTCAGAATGGTATATTTTTAAACATAGAACTGTTAGGTTTAAATTATCTGCTGCTGATCAAGCCTCTGGCAGTAATCTGGTACAGGTTAGACATGTGGTTGGCGGAACAACTTATTATTCCAATTGGATTCAGTGGATTAACGACCCCGATGGAGCATCAGCGGCATTGTCCGCAACAAACAACAGAATAGAAAATGTATCTCTTGTCGGCTCTAAATATATCTCAGGTGTACAATACAATACAGATTTAACGGCAAACTATAAAGTTGATATCAATAACATGTACAAAAATGTTTTTCCATCAGATAGCAATACTATAACTTTTAGCCCAACACTTTCCACTTCCCCGTCAGCACAGTCTGTACCAGATATCGGAGGTTCAGAAGATTATACGAAAGTTCTCGGAGTGACTGCGAGTGTAAATTATGCTGGAACATATTTGCTGAATGGGACAATAGGTATGGGTGTAAATGCTACGCATCCCCTCAAAGGTAATTTAACAAATGCTGGTGCTGCCACAATAACCGGTATGTTAATTGATGCAAATACAAGTAGTCCAAATTCAAATCTCATAGAAACATTCGAAGATGAAGATTTCCGTATAAAATCTGGCTCATACAATAATCAAAACGCAGTATCTTCAGGTGGTTGGACTTCAACAGCACACATGACTGCTTCTGGTCTGGCTGGTCACGAAGACGGTATGTTATTATATAACCGAAGACTTTACAATCCGAAAGACGCAGATATACCAAACGCTGGAAATTTCTCAACACTAGCAAATGTATCAAGCGGACAACCAAATTATAGTGGAGTTACTGGAATTAGAACATATTTCAGAAAAATACAAAACACTTCCAATGGTTCTATCCGAGATCTCAAAATTACATCCCAAAAGAGTGGGTTCAAATTTAATGCCGATACCCAAGCACTTGATACTAACGACTCTCATTTCTATGTCAAAGTACCAAACTCAACCGGTTGGATGAACATAACAGAAAACTTTGTATACGGATCAACATCTGATGGAGATGGCGGGCTAATTAACGGTGCCAATAGCAATTCCAATAATACAGGAACGGGAAATTCTGTACACTGTGTTACATTTGGTACCCAGTCAGTCGCTGATGATGATTATGTATTAGTGAAAATAGAAACTAATGGTATGCAGGGAAATATTTCCCAATTAACCTTCCAACTGGGTGCTTCATCTGAAACAGCAGCAACACCACAAGTATTGTCTGATATCGATGCGAACGATTCCGGAACTTCTGCTAAACTTTCTTTTGGCTCTTCAAACGCCATAGTCGGATACAGTAATGTTGCTGGAAGTGGTGTTGGCTCAATGTCCACAATAAATTCCAATGGAGACTATACCGTCAGTGGAAATAGAAGAGGTATTTTCTCAGCCGCCACAACAATTGACGGAGAGATAAACGATGCAATCTCCGGAGACGGGGGTAGTGATTATCCTGCTAAGGCTTTCTATAATGCTTACTCAGGATCTTTAGTCTTGGAAGTAAATGGCTCTGAAGTACATACTGTAGATTTATCCAGTACTTTATCAGCAATCAATACTACAAATGGTAATGGTTCCAGATTAAATGTATCGGCAGTCAGTTTTTCCACAACCTCGGATTCTATTCCGGATTATCGAAGACCATATAGAACAGGAACATACGAAATAGATGCTGACGATCAACGAGGTGGTTGGAATTATGCTAGATTGATTCATAGAACTTCTGGAGATGCTACAACAAACTATGTTGAGTGGGTTGTGGATGCTTCTGGTGCTGTTGATAATACAGCAGTAAATACACCAGTATTATCTGACTTTGATCACAGCGATATATATTACCAATCTGGTATCAAATACTTTGCGTCCAGACCTTCTGCAAGTTTTGCTTACTCAGGCAGTAATTTCTATAGCAATGTTTACAGTAGAGAATCTGATGCTATTTCATTTGGAACAACAGATAGGTGTTCAATATCAAATATCAGAGCAGTAGGTACCGGCGTTACAACTTTTGATTCTGGTGTCAGCCAAACAAGCATGCCGGCACTTAATAACAATGATGGTTGTGAAACAACAACGCTACAAGTAACAGGAACCGTTTTGTTTGACAATCTTACCTCAATAAGCGGTGGCCTTAGCCTTTTCACTGATTATGATGTTTCTGTTGCTTCAACATTAAAACACCCATTTAAGACAAATAGAACTACATCAACTTCTTCTAAAACTTCTTTCATGGTATATTCTGGATCAGTTGGGAGTACAAATTTGGGCACACAAGAATACTTCAACACAGAGACTTATCGTATCGTTTCCGGAAACTACGCTAACCAAGCAGCGGTAATAGACGCTGGTAATGTGTGGAACTCACAAACTCCAATGAACGGAGACAATGTCCATGGAGACGGAATGGTAACTGCTAATGGGTTTGCTATTTCACCGTTCCAAATTGGAAAAGCCGGAGATACTAGAAATAACGCAGAAGGTACAACCGGTCTACAGGCACCCGCAGGAAATCCAAATTACTCAATATTATCTGATGATACAAGAACATTTTACAGATACTTTAGATACACTGATGCATCAACAGTTGCTAGTTTTACCCTGACTCTATACGGAGATGCCACTATGGTAGGTAAGTCTGGTACATACGCTGCTTCTTTGGGAGCAAATAAAAATATTTTTGTCGAACTTAAAATACCATATGATCCAAATTATTCTGGTGCCGATGATCAATCTACTGATTGGGCAGATTGTGCTAAGATCTTTGAAAGCAGCGCTCAGCCAAATATATTGGGTGCCGGTATTAGAGCAGGTAGTTTTTCTGGTGAAGATCAAACGATTGACGAACCATCTGGTTTGGCTCTATCTTTAACACTTGGAACAAGAAGAATTAAACAAAATCAATATGTACTTGTTAAGATTTCCGCGCATAAAGACTGGACAGGGTATCTCTCTAGAATACAGGTGGCGTACTAATGGCTAAGACGAATGTAACAGCAACGCAGTTCGCTGCTAAAAAACTGCTTGGTAAAACACAAGTAAGACCTTCTCTTACGGATGCACAAGAAGCATATCCTTCGAACGTATCTGTCCCGGGAGCAGGTGTATTTGCCGAGAGTATTCCTAGAGAACCCGGAACAGTTTTTTATACACTTTACTCTGCGTCTGCTGGTGCACCTGCAACAGTTGAAAAGGTTTATTTTGATTGTGTTGCGATTTCTGATGGGTTTTACGATGCAGATGCCGCTTCTGGTGATGGTGGTGATGAATCACAATCTGCTGGGAATCACGCGTACTATCTAAAATTACCATCTGCTTATCAAACAACTTCTTCAAATCCAAACAAGGGAACCGGTGTTTTTCTTAACGATCAGCGTGTTTATCTTTCCGCTGGTGGCTTACAGTTAATTCCCCCATTCGCAACAGATGCTGGACTGCCCGGTGCGAGTGGTAACAACCAATATTATGTGGAGCTTTATACCGGAGATCCTACTAACCCTTCAAATAAGATCTCTTCCACAGATGCGATTGATTGGCAGTTTGATTATTATTCCGGAATCATTTTCATTCAGGATTATAGTGCTTCTAAGATTCCCGTTACTGCTTCGGCATATCTATATGTTGGAAAGTATCTAGATAGCAAACTTGATGGCGTCGGAAGCACAATCGTAAAAGATGAAGGCTCTAACATCACCACAGCCGTTACTTCATTTGATTTTGTCGGAGCAGGTGTAACAGCAACAAATTCTAGTAATAATGTCACAGTAACAATTCCAGGTGGTATAGATTATGGAAGGACTGCGGTTACCTCTACAATAACTGCATCTGTAAGCAATAAGATCTTAGGTGTCTCGGCTTCTGCTGCATTAGAGATAAGATTGCCCGCTGCGGCTGGATATTCTGCTGGTCAATATTTAACAATAAAAGATGAAGCAGGAAACGCAAACACAAACAATATTACAATAAAAACGAGTAATTCTGAAACTATTGACGGACAAAGTGAAATTACCTTAGAAAGTCCCTATGCGGCGGTAAACTTGTATTGTGACGGCTCTGCAAAATTCTTCATCTACTAGTTGCTTTTATGTGTCTGAGACACTAATTACCCTTGCAAGCCCTTCGGGGCTTTCATGCTATACATATCTTGGAGGATTTTTTTATGGCTTATAAATTTCAAATTGGGGCTGCTATTCTTAGTGGTTCTATCAAAGCAGAGGACGGCCTCGTCGGTACAGACGTTGATCAAGATACTGCTGATTTCGTTGTTGCTCAAATCAACGATGGCGACATTGCAATCGCAAAACTTGCTGCAAGTACTATCTCTGGTAAGGCTCTTGGAACTAACCTTGACGCTCTTGCAGTAGATGATTCATCTATTGAATACTCTGCTGGTTCTGCGTTTAATGGTTCTGCTGCTTCTACTATCCGTGTAAAGGCTTCTGGTGTTACAAATGCTATGCTTGCTGGTTCAATTGCAAACGGTAAGTTGGCTAACAGTGCTATTTCTGGTATTGCTTTGGGTTCTAACTTGAACTCTCTTTCAAAAGCAACCAATGGTGGTGTTAACTTTTCTTCTTATAATGGTTCTGCTGCTGTTTCAAATCTTCAGTTGGATCTTTCTGATCTTGCTGATGCTGCTGTAAACGTTGGCGCTGACTCTATCGCTATTTACGATGCTGACGCTGATGTATCTGGTAAAGAATCAATTGCTGATCTTATGACTGCTGTTGCTGGTAATGGTCTTGCTGCATCTTCTGGTGTTTTGGCTGTTGGTGTTGATGATTCTTCTATTGAGTTGAATTCTGATGCACTTCGTATTAAAGCTACTGGTGTTACAAACGCAATGCTTGCTGGTTCTATTGCAAACGGTAAGTTATCTAACAGTGCTATCACAATTGCTGGTGCTTCTACAAGCCTCGGTGGTTCTATTACTGCTGCTGCTATTTTGAATACTGACATGGGTGGAAACTTCTCTATCGGTAATCAATCTTCTGATAGTGCTACATTTGCTGGTGCTGTTATTGTTGCTGGTGACTTGACTGTTCAAGGAACTACAACTACTGTAGATTCAACAACTATCAATGTTTCATCTTCTTTCACATTTGAAGGTGTTGCTGATGATTTCGAAACAACTCTTACTCTTGTAGATCCTGCTGCTGATAGAACTGTTATGCTTCCAGATTCTGATGGTGTTTTGGCGATTTTTAGCCCATCACTTTCCGACGGTGAATTGGCTACAGCTTTGACTGCTGCTCCTTCTGAGATTAACTTGCTTGACGCAATTGCTCGTGGTTCTATTCTACACGGTAACTCTTCTGGTGCTTCTGCATTGCTTGCTAAGGGTGCTGCTAATACTGTTCTTTCTTCTGATGGAACTGATATTTCTTACAGTGCTGTTTCGAATGCTATGCTTGCTGGATCTATTGCTGATTCTAAGTTGAACCAAATTGCAACTGCTGGAAAGGTTGCTCTTTCTGCGATTGAGTTGGACGGTGGAACTGATATCGGTGCTGCTCTTGTTGACGGTGACTTGTTCATGGTTGACGATGGTGCTGATGGAACAATGCGTAAATCTGCTATGAGTCGTCTTAAGACTTATATTGGAAACGGTACTTCTGCTGTTGCTTCATTCGGAGATGCTGATGCTACTCTTATAGTTGGTATCAACTTTGCTTCTGCGAATACTTCTGCTGCTCGTACTTTGACTCTTCCTGCTTCTCCATCTGTTGGTGAATCAGTAAAGGTTAAGGTTGCTGGTGTTGGAAGTGGTGCTGTAACAATCGCTCGTGCTGGTTCTCAAACAATTGACGGTTCTTTAACTGCAATCGTTCTTGAATCAGACAGTGCTGCTGTTGAATTGGTATATGTTGCTTCTGATGATTGGAGAGTATTCTAATCTAAAG
>UEXM01003299.1_pt1 | contig 10440 bp, 12 predicted proteins | sample 1796661 | NCBI WGS metagenome assembly UEXM01 (sample SAMEA4772469, study PRJEB27181) | metagenome
CCGTTGGTCAGGGAAGTCACGAGACTGGTCAATGATAAATGAAGTAAATTTAAACCCTGAGAAAAAAGAAGAAATGCGGGCGGCATAAAATTTAACTTGAGGCGACAACTAACTTGAAAAACTCCGCTTGTGGGACAAAGCTAAATGGTCTGGCGTGGGGTTTAGCCAATTCCCGACTAAAGAGTTGGGCTTAGATTTGCTGTTTGGTAATGGTGATGTGGGTAAAAAAATTATTGAAGGATTAAAGAAAGAGCTTGGAAAAGAAGATCTATTGAATCGATTAAGAGTATCAATAATTAAAGGAGTCTCTGCAAAAGAACCTTGCAATTATAAGGTTGTATTATCTGAAAATTTCACAAAAAGTCATGATAGAAAATTAACAATGTCAGTTTCTAGAATTCACACTATGACCCCTAAAACATTGGATAATTTAGATCGGTTTTTATTAGAGTTTAGCTCTCAAAAATCATTTATTTTGGGCTATGGAACAATGAAAGGTGGGCAATATGTTGCTGGCTTCGACACTTTAACTTGTGGGATTAAAATTAATAACTTAGTTGTATTGGAAGCATGGCAAATCGGAACAAGTGACATTGAACAATCGGCAATAACAATAGATGATGATCCTATAATTCCTGAAGGTGTCACTAACGCTCCCATCATGGATGTTTTAAAGGTAAGGGCTAATAGATAACATTATTCACTTTGCTCTCAAAGAAGCCAGCGGAAGCTGGTTTTCTTTTATCTAGAGTTTGGGTAATGATTTTATCGTCTAGTGAAAATAGTCGTTAGGTGCCAAATGGAGTTTTATTTTTCTAGGCTTGTTCTTTAAATATGGCTGGATCACATTGAGACTCAGCGTATGCGACAACATCATCTTTCCAATAGTTACTTCTATATGCGTAGCTTAAAAAGCTATGGCAGCAATGTTGCCATTGCTTTAAATGATGTTCAGTAAGCCAGCTAAAGTCTATTGTCTCCTTATGCCTGAAAATATTCCTAATGCCAGTGTTCAAGTATTGCTCTGCTGCGGTAGCTGATGTTATCGGGCCACTTGCCGAGGAGCGTGGACAAAGTGACAGTCCAAATAAGGTGTTAGCAATCATACAGTCGTGATGAGCCAAGTATTGTTTTGAAGCTTGATGAATTAATTCATCGTTGGTGGCATAGTAAATTACTGGCCTTAATCGAGGCCAAAGCTGAAATCTTTCATGTGGCTTTAATTGAATGATCAGTTGGTAATCTTGGTCTATTTTTTCTCTCAGTTCAGTCGGCAACATGGCGAGTAAATTTAAGTGCATTTTCTGCTGCCTTGTGATGGTGAACTGAGTACCTATGATAAAAAACCGAAGTTAAAATCGCCAATAATGTATGGATCTAAAATGTAGTATTTGAGCAAGAAAATATTATTTTTCATTCAGTGGTGGTAAAGTTAACTTCTACCTTGCAAACCATGTAACTAATTAATTTAATGTAAAATATATCTACACTGTTAGTTATGTTTTTAGTTTGACTGGGATTTAATTTATACATTAGTATTGGTCCTAAATCATAGAATGATAGTGGTCCATTATTGATAGAAAGTGTCTCTGTTCACTTAGAGGCTTGTCTTAAAAAAAGCAGGATCTCTGACCAGAGATTCCAAGTAAAATAGACCAGCGATTCTACAAAGAGCAATACAGCATTCTAAAATTATTGGACCATTTGAAATAATAAATAAAATTAAAAATAAAGGTGGGTTACTTGATCAGAAAGCCTAATTCTTTTTGATTTAAATATTTCGAGTCATCAAAATTTAATAAACTCTCATCCAATACTTTTTGGTCAAATTTAAAGTCTCGTTTCAGCGTGATGTTTGTCTCACTCAGTGAACCTAATAGATGATCGAAATGTTTAACAGTTGGCGTAACGAACTCCTTTTCTTGTTCATTTGAGTGAGCTGATAAAGCTATCAATAACTGAGCAATACCAAAACCAATTTTAGGTGTATTGCTCGGACAATATTTAATGGCGAATAACTTTATAAAAAGTTCAAAGGCACACTTTTCAGCATGCGTTGGTCTTGCTTCTTGAAGCTCATTTTGTTGGTAAATGGCAATAATGAGTAATGCAGTCAAACTATCTAACGTGTAGGTATTGCAAAGTTCATCAATATGCCAAGCGTACTTGCGATTAATAATCGTTGATAGTTCATCGGCTGCTGTTGCTGGTAAATGCCAATGTTTCCTTGCCTGCTTGCTCAAAAGCATATCTTTTATATGTAATGAAAGTGCATTGATTGCAGGAGCAAGGTTTTGACTTGCTGTATTAGGCTGACTCAACAGTATAAAGAAGGCTTTATCGGTATAGATAGGCTGATAGTTTGTAAGCTGCATCAACCGGGAAAACTTAAATTTACTCACAATCGGTTTGCCTTTTAGCTTTACGCGCCAATATCGCGAGTTAATTTCACTGTCTAGATACGTCAACAACTTCAGCGGAGAGGGGCTGAATCTAGCGGTAGTAGAAATATGAGCGTCTTCAATTATTTTAATCCTTAACGCTCTGAGCCTTTGCATCAAGTTTAGCGTCTTCTCTTGCTTATCATTTAAAGAAAATAACCACTCCAACAAGAAGTGTTGCGTAGCTAATGACTGCACATATTTGGGAAGTTTTTTGTAGGCGGTAAAATTGTACATCGTATTTAATTTACTTTTTATTCATCTGTTCGTTTTTAGCAGAATCACTACTTTTCAGTGCCTTACATTATTTATTCTTGTTTCTATCATTCAAAAAACACACTGGCTGTAACCAAAGTCTAGACCAATACTTAATTATTACCTTACTGAACACGACTGAAGCAGACATGAGCGAAGAAGCACTCAATGAATTACGAGAAAAGTTAGAAGCTGATTTATTAAAGCTTTATGGCTCGCCCATTTTAAATCTTGAGCAATTGCATAAGGCACTGAACTATCGAAGTGTTGCAACAATGCGCCAAGCCCTATTAAGGGGGACGTTACCCATACCGATATTCTCACAGCCAAATCGTAGGGGCTACTTTGTCTTGGTTGCAGAGGTAGCAAGGTATATGGCGCAGTGCGCTGTTGTCGAGATGGAAAATAAGAAGATGTCACGAATTTTAACTGGCGCAGAAATAACAAAGACCCGAAGTGCTCTAACACAGTGGGCCTTTGCAGAATTGTCTTTTGAAAGCAGACAATTCAACTGTAGTACATTTGCAGGTTTTTGCAAGTGTGCGATAGGTTTTTGCGCCTCTAATGAGAGGCAAGAAAAATGATTAAAATTGATATTTGGATTGAGTTGTTAAGACTGTGGTTATTAACACAATGGTCATACCGTAAGCTTGGTGAGTATTTAGGTATTAGTCATCAAGCAGTAGGCAGAAAAATAAATGCATGGACAAAAAAAGGCATTTCTTACCATGATGTAAAAGATTTGCCCTTAAGTGATGCGACAAAAATTCTTCTCACTGGGCGACCTCCGCATCAATCAAGGTTTACGTTACCTCAATATGAGGAAGTTGCAAAACTGGTATCTACTACAAAAGGAAGAAAGGGTAAGCCCAATATTCGATTTCACTATAAGGCTTATGTAAAAGCAGTCGGTGAAGCTAATGCTGTAGCAGAATCTACCTATTATGCAGGGGTTAAGGCTGCACTGAATAACCCTAAATTTGCACTAACTATCATAGAAAACCCCGGAGAACGTTTGTATGTTGATTATGCTGGCCTTCGTTTACTTATCGGCCCTAAGAAAGGTAAGCATTTCGTTTACTTTATTGTCGGTGTTTTAGGCTATTCAAAGAAAATATTTATTCGTGCTACCACACACCAGAAGCAGAAAGATTGGCTTGATTTCATGCAATGGATATTTATTCAAATAAACGGTGTCGTTAAATTTATCATCACTGATAATGCAAAACCTTTGGTGACAACACCAAAGCCAAATTTAAAGCTCACAAAAGGTTATGAGCAATTTTGTAAGCATCAAGACGCTATTGCTTATCCATCTCCACCTGCTAGTCCCAATTATAATTATGCGGCTGAAATAGCAGTGAAAATTTTTAATAATGAGGTTTATCCTTATTTAAGCGAAATGTCTTTTAACTCGGTAGAAGAGGTTAACGACTGTTTGGATTGGTTGGTGTCTGCTATTAATGATCGCCCATTGTCAGGTCAGGATGAATCACGTAATGAGCTTTTTACGATAGAAAAACCGTCATTGAGAGAGAAACTCAATACCTTTTGCTGTGCCTACAGGACAACGTACAGTTACGGTTGGCAAGCATTATAGAGTCAAAGTTGACCAAATATACTATTCAATTGACCATGAACTGTTCGGAAAAAAAGTGCAGGTTTATATTCACCCAGATAGAGTTGATATTAATCATAATGGTGAACTTAGCTATAGCCATGCCAGACGTAAACCGGGTGATGCACATGCCATGCTGATTGAGCATATGCCACCAGCGCATCAAGTACTGCGAAGTGAAAATAAAGCCTACTTTTTATCTTGGGCAAAATCAAAAGATCCTTCATTAATTCCTTTTGTTGAAGAATTTTACTCTGACGTATCTGAAAGTGATTTCTATGCGCGAGAGCAGTGTAATACATTAAAGCGCTTGTTAGAAAACTCGGTGAAAGAAGGGTTTGCTGAAGAATTTGTTGTGGGCTGTTTAATGTGTCAAGCCAGTAATCGGTTAAGTGTTAGTGCATTAGAGTCAATGATAGAAGTTGCTAAGTTGGATGATGACTATATTCAAGAGTCATTTGCTTGTTATCAGCAAATGCAACAAGGTTCACAGGGAGAGCATCATGCACACTAATTCCACGTTAGACTCAACAGTTAGGTCAATGTGTAAAACATTGCGATACAGTGCGTTTATTGGCGGTATGGATGGAGCGGCACTTGAAAAGAATTTGACATAGTAGGCTTTCAGAAAAACCTAATCGTTGTTCTAGGTGCTATTAACCGCAATAAGCTAGTTGATAAGACACAAAAGTACCGTAAAGCCGCTAACCTGCCATATACGAACATTCGCTATGCTGATATTGAGCAACATCCTATCGGGCAATTTAATCATAAATATTTTGAATATTTAAGTTGTGGTGCTTGGTTAAAAGAAGGTGACTCTATCATTATCCATGGAGAGTCATCTAAAGCGCGGCTGGAGTTGGTGAGTGCTTTTGGCAATGAATTAATAGATAAGGCAATTTCCGTTCTTTTTAAAGAGATGAAAGAAATGCTACAAGACTTACTGGTAGCAGACGCTAAGAGTCTTTTGCAATCAGCACTAAAGCCACTTGAGGACATTGATGTACTGATACTCGATAACTTTGAGTTAAACATACTTTCCATTAAAGAAGCCTATATCCTTGCATCTTTGATCAAAACGCGTAGTGAAAAAGGTGGCTTTATCCTTATTAGCAAGAACCCGTTAGAAGATGAAATAACAAGCGGTAATGGCGTTGGGTTAGTTGGTCAAATGCTGGCCCAACACATATTGCCTTGCAGTCATCAATTAAGCTTCATAGCAGACATCAAAGGGGTTGCAGATGCTTAGCTCTCACTTTCAACATAACGTCCAAGGTATTGCGTCATTTCTCCCCTTTAGTGCTGATTTAGGGAGCATTGAGCAGCAACAAATAAATCAGACTTATGATGTTTACGCTAATCATTTGCAATAGCGTGAGTTAGCCCTTGAGTATTTACAAAATAAACGAGGGTTGAGTGATGAAATAATTAGCCAATTTCAATTGGGTTTTGCGGATAAGTCGGTATGTGAGCAATTTCGAGGCATAGATAATCCAGTAGCGTTTCGCGGCATGATGCAGCGCACTGGTGTTATCGGCCCTAAAGGTCATATGATTTTTCTTGGCTCAGTCATTATTCCCATTAAACAAAATGGTAATGTTGTTGGTGGTGTTGGGCGCAGAATCTCTGATGTCGTACGCCTTACTTCCACGCCATATCCATTTCACCTAATTGATGACGAGGCACTGTTTAATAGCGATTGCTTAAGCGATAAGCCTAATTGTGTTGTCTTATGCAAAAGCCCAATGGAAGCATTAATTGCCCTAGGGCAAGGGATTGAAGAAGTGATATCTCTTGCAGGTAATGTCTATTTTAATGATACCCATGCAAAGTTGCTAAAAGCTCATAAAGTAAAGCTGGTAAAAATAGCTTTCAATCAATCACCTTATTACTTACAAAAGTTATCAGCAATAGTACAAACGCTAAAACGATACCGCATACGCTGTAAAGTGGTAGACCTAGATGATTGGCAGGATGTAAATGCATTGTGCCTTTATGACCCTTCAGGGAAGTCATTGCATCAACGCATTCGCCAAGCACAGCCCTATGGTAGTCACTAGTATGCGCGATATAAAACAACTGACTAGTTTGATTGATTGTCTTGAATACTATCTGGACTATTGCTTATCTCATGATGAAAGTGAGTCCACTCTTGTTGGCAAAAAGTGCTTATTAAGTCGATTTGTCCTTTGGTGCTCACTCAATGATATTGAAAACATCAATGAGATAACGTTAGCCGTTGTTGAAGAATATCGCTTGTATGCCCGTAAAAACTACAAAGGCAAAAAAGGTGAACCAATTAAATCGGAGTCATTACGCAATATCATCACCGCAGTAAAAGTTTTTGTTAAGCGCATGTACTTTAGTGAAATACTCGACCATGACCCATTAGGCCGATTGGAATTACCCAAGAAGCCTCGCAGAGTGCCTAAAAACATTTTATCCGCAGAAGACATTGAGAAAGTATTTGAGCAACCACTGCTTTATGGCGATACCGGGTTGCGAGACCGAGCCATAATAGAAGTATTCTACTCCTGTGCGCTAAGGCGACTTGAACTAATAGACCTTGAAATTCAGCATATTGATTTTGACAAGCAGGAAGTGCGAGTAGAACAAGGTAAAGGTAATATTGACAGAATAGTGCCAATATCTGAGAGAGCATTGGAGTGCTTAACGTTTTATCTTGAGAATATTCGCCCGAAATTAGCAACACTTGCCTCTGGCTCAACCTTGTTTTTAAACAACAGCGGTAGAGCTTTCAAAAAATGTCGTATGTCAGAGTTAGTGACTAAATACATTCTGCTTTCAGGTGTTGCGGCAGGTGGTAGTTGTGGCACAGTGCGCCATAGCGCAGCAACACACATGCTAGAAGAAGGTGCCGACCTTCGTTATATCCAAGAGTTCTTGGGCCATGCGGATATATCAACCACACAGATTTACACCCACGTTAGTAAGAAAAAACTACACAAGGTCTATAAATCATCCCACCCATCTGCGATGACTTCATTGTCTATTGCGATGCGTAAGTTCTTCCAAGCTGCCTCAAAAGCTAAGGAGGCATGATGAGACATTTTAGAAATATCACCGTAAAAGAAATTTCAACACTCACCTGTGATAGTTGTGGTGAGCAGGCAACCCAAGGTGATTATACCTTTCAAGAGTTTATTATCGTTAACCATCGTTGCGGTTTAGGCTCTATTTATGGCGATGGTAAACAACTAAGTATCGATTTATGCCAGCAATGCTTTTTTGGTATGTGTGGTGATATTTTAACAGTCATAGGGTCTACTTATGAAGGCTCTGAACGACTTGAAAGTCACACTAGGTTACGACTTGCTGCGCGAGATATTTTATTAGCAAAGAAAATCACCAACAAGGAAGAAGAAACCATCGCATTAAAGCGCGTTAATGTATTGTGGGATGCCCAACACATCAGCGCTGAACCTAATGAGTTGTATCAACTTATGGATTTAGTTTTTACTTATCAAGGCGTAAGTCGGGATTGATATTTTAATGCAAAATTTCTTTCAGGCTTCGTCAGAACATAATGAAGCCTGATGAATTATTTGAATTGCTGATTGATTTGGTCTTGAACAACTTTCAGTCGGTCAAGGATCACCGAAAATGAATCTGGTGTTGTAAAAAACATCCCACCTTTAATTGCATTGTCATGATCTTTTGCGATATCAACTAAACGCTCTTCATCTAGTACGAGTAAAAGTCCGCCTGCGAGGATCGCTTCATAGTCAACACCAGGGCTAGCCCAACGATGTTTCTTCATTTCAATCACATCATTTCTGGCCGTATTAGAATTGAGGGGATCGGCAAATTCCATGGTCAACAAACAATCTACATCATACCAATGCCGAGCCAATCTATCTGGGTTAGGTTCGCTTTCTTGAGTACAAAATTGATGTAGGGCTGTCAGTTTTTCCCACAGAATATATTCTGCCTGATAAGCGCTGACTTGTGCCTTAGGTAATACTAATTGCTCTAAGCCTGGGGTGTATCCCAAATAACAATCGACAGCGATAGTGTCCGTTGGCTTTCCTCTATTTCGACCACCAAACTCAAGCAGGATATGATCTAACTGATAGTCGTGGGTTCCTTTTGTGATGCGAGGAAAGTGAATATCTATTTTCTCACCACCCGAATCACCTTCCATTTCAGCATATAAACCATCGATATTGTAATGAGATAATCTTTCATTAAGCGAATCGACTAACCTTTCGCTCCAAGCTTGTAATTGCTTTTGCTGAGCTTTTCTAAATTTAGCACTTTGACTTCGATTTTTAGTGCTTTGGCTCCACGCTGCTAACTCTTCCTCTTCGGTATGCCCAGACAAATCAGCCCAATGGATAGATAAATCGATATCTTCTGAGAATCGAGAAATAGCCTCCCAGCATTTACTCAATGCTGTTCCACCTTTAAATGCTACTGAAAATTCTCCTAGTAACTTTTCATCGTAGAGGAGTCGAAGAATTTCAGTCACCCAAATATCTTTTTCTAAAAAATTAGCGGCAAGTCCTTTAGGATGGTGCTGGGCACCAATAGTGAATATATCAGCAAGTTCTTCATGCCTCGATTTATCCGCATAGAGTTCAAATATATTCATGAAAGAAGACTACGCTCTACGTTTTCAAGCTTAAGCTTCCACATGGCTAACAAAGCATTTTTCTGTAATTTAGAAATAACCTTTAATGTTTCACTTTCGGTTAACTGTAACCGTGTTAAAGCATTCTTTAATGATGATTCTGAAGTATGTTTAGGGGATAGTGCGAGCAACCCTCTAAGCAGGGTTCCTTCAGGCTTATTTTCCCATTGAAGTTTACTTTTTGCAGTATGGTGTACTTGGACTATTTCATTTCCAATTTTAAACTCGCGTGATGGCCCTGTTGTCCAATAGACAGATTTCATCGGTGCCTGTGTTTGCATCCCTAATCTATAGGCGGCTTCTAGCCCTTGAGGAACAATTTTATAATGATGTGTTCGTGCCCAAGTTTTAGCAACTTCTTCTGCTTTAGCGGTGATCTTGATTGTCGGAATGCTTTTTAGAGGTTTTGGACGAGAGTATATACCTTTAGCCACACGAACAATTTTCTCCTCTTTAGCTAAACGACTCATTGCTTTTTGTACAGATGTAGTTGTGCCTAGGGAGTAGAACCCCTCGATAGAAAATGGAGTTCCTCGTTTCATACGAGATACTCGATTAGCGACTAAAGTTGAAACAGACATATACACCTCTAAACTGACATTATCATCTGTGTGTGTAGTTATTTTAAGCTATATAATTCGGTTTGTACAGGGTATTTTGTGTCAAGATGAGGTGTTACCACATTGCCCTAGGTTTAACAATGTTTTTTGTGAGGTATGTTCTATTCCAACTACCGACTAATTCATATGAACGGGCGGGTGTACGATTACAACCTTGGTCGTTTCTTGAGTGTTGATCCGTTTATTCAAGGCGTAGGTAATAGCCAAGGAATAAATCCGTATAGCTACGGTATGAATAACCCCTTATCTGGCACTGATCCGACAGGGTATGTATGGGAAACGGTGTGGGACGTAGCGAGCGTAGTTTACGATGTTGGTAAGATTGGATATGGCTATGCGACTAATAATTCTGCCATAGTATCGGAAGGTTTTGTTGACCTTGCGGCTGATGCCCTTGCAGTAGCGATACCTTTTGTTCCAGCAGGAGCCAGTAAAGTTGGAAGAGCGGCTGGTGATGTAGCATCAGTTAGCAATGGAGCTACAAAGGGAGTTGCAAAAGTTGCCAATGGAAAAACCTCTGATATTGGTAGCCAAGCCTCAAAAAGTAAGCTGGATGTTGGTAAAGTTGAGTCTTATAAAGATGCTAAAAAAGTAACAGGTGACGGTACTATTGATAGAGATCATATGCCCTCTAAGGGCGCTGCTAAAATGAGGGCTGAAGAATTAAAAGGAGGTCCATTGACTCCAAAAGAAGCTACAAAGGTTGAAAACTCTATGCAGACTATCCCCCTGTGTCAGGATAGTTGTCGCCTCTAACATTTAGCAGAGGCAAATAAAATGAGACGTCAATTTACACAAGAATTTAAAGTTCAAGCTGTTGAAAAAGCATTATCTCAATGTGATGATGTT
>UEXM01003301.1_pt1 | contig 10425 bp, 12 predicted proteins | sample 1796661 | NCBI WGS metagenome assembly UEXM01 (sample SAMEA4772469, study PRJEB27181) | metagenome
AACTAAGTACCTTGCTAACAAAGGACGTAGACAACAAGAGATTTTAGGTAAACTTAAATTCGAAGAAACATCTACAATGGACTCAATCCTCACTGAGTTCCGAGATGGTCCCGATGCTATTGGTCGTCAGTCTTGGAATGAAACTGAGTTTAAGGCCGCATGGCAGACTGCTACAGGTACTGCACCTAGCCAGAAAGTAGTTGATGCTTTCAAAGCAGCCGAGAGTTTGTCTGATGCAGCATACTACTTCAAGTCTATGGAGACTATGAAGACCTTTATCATGAAAGGCTTCAAAAACTCTGTAGAAGTTGAGGACGGTATCTTCATCCCAGCTAAACGTAAGACACTCTCTGGTCTCAAGGATGATGCTAAGGTATTTGATGCCAAGCAAAAGGTGAAGCTCTTCCGTAGTGAGATTGATGATGTACCTGAGGACACTGTAGTATGGGAACTCAGCCAGCCTTGGAATGACCAAGACTTTATCCTATTCCCTAGCAATGCTCGTACAGTTGATCCCCGTGATGTGTTGGGCTACTCAGCCTATGGTCGCCGTAGTAACCCTGATGCCCGTTACTTCATCTTCTTGAGAGGTGAGAATGGTATCAAGACTGTGTTGTCTGCCTTTACAGATGCAACAGCACAGACTGCTACTCGTCAGCTTAAGCAGATCCAAGAGGTCTATCGTGTAGACGGTGTAACTGACGGTGACATTACACGGGCTATCCAGTCCAACAACGACTGGAACCCTAACATCAACACCAAGGCTGACATGGATGACTGGTTGGCTGAGAATGAGATTGATATTCTTGACGGTGACCTGTTCTCTAAAGTACGGGATGACAGCATTGAAGATCCATTCGACAAAGTGTTCAATGGTGAAGCTGCAGGTGACTACGTAAACAATGCACTCGCACGTTCTAACACTGTCATCACTGAGTATGGTGGTGGTAAAGCCTACAACCCAAGCCCTCTGCAGTCTATTGTAGAAGACTATGGTACTGAGGCCCACCGTTATGCTAACTCCTACTACACTCTCAAGTCTATGAAGGGTTGGATTGATCAACTCCGTATCATGAGAGAAGAAGGTATCAACATTGCGGTCACTGTTCCAGACGGTATCGGTTCTTCTGATTACCGTAAGCTGTTCCTGAACACTAAGGTAGAAGGTACTAGCCCTGCAGCTAACCGTATGAGAGAGCTACAGAACATCATCAAACGCCGTATGGGTATGTCTACTCGTATTGAGGATGAGCTAAGCCAAATGTCTGATAGCCTTACTGAGGCAGTATATGACTCATGGGGTAAGAAGTTTCAGGCTGGTGATGTAGGAGGTACTTTGCTTAAGACTGGGTTCTTCTCAGCCTTTGCCTTTAACTTGTCTCAGGCCTTCCTCCAGTCTTCTCAGATCATCAACATTATGGCTATCACAGGCCAGAAGGTTGGCTTCAAAGCTGCTGCAGGTTCTATCCACCTACGTAAGCTAATCAATGGTACTGATGACATTGCTGTAGAGCAGCTTGGCTTGTCTAACTTTGCTAAAGCAATGGACATTGCCGACACAGATGCTAAAGAGATTGCTGAACTGTTCCGTCAAACATTGCCTAATGTTGTAATGGGTGATGCTATCGAACTTGGTACAGGTGTAAACGGTGGACGTTCTACAGGTGCTATGTTTGGTAAGGCTGGGTTCCAAGCTACTAAGGTTGGTCAGGCTATGTGGGATGTAGGTATGATCCCCTTTAACTTCGGGGAATCATCTGCTAAGTCTACAGCCTTTGTTGCTGCAGCCCTTGAGTTCAAGAGAGCTAACCCTGCCCTCTCTCTGTTGTCTGAGACAGGCCGTAACTTTGTTGCTCGTCGCACAGAGACACTCACACAGAACATGAGTAACGCATCACGTTCAGCTATCCAGAGTGGCGTAGGTAAAGTACCGACACAGTGGTTGTCCTACTTCTTCCGTACAACAGAGCAGGTGTTTGTAGGCCGTGACCTTACAGCCGCAGAACGAGCACGACTAGGCTTCTTTACTATGCCGTTCTTTGGCTTTACAGGTTTGGGTATGGGCTTCACAACTGAGAAGGTTGCTGAGTTCTTTAACCTTGACCCTAATGATGAGACAGACAGAGCCTTGTTTATTACCTTGAAGTATGGTATTATGGACGGGTTCCTAAATCACTTCACTCCGTTTGATGTAGCCCTTTCGGAACGTATGGCCCCTATCCCTGCTATCTTTGACATCTACGAGAAGTTCACAGAAGAGAATGTTCTGTCTGCTGTAGGTGGTCCATCAGGTAGCATTGTTTACACAGGTGGTGAGGCTCTGTTTAATCTTCTGTCTAACATCAACAACGGCTACACATCCACACTTACAGAAGACAGCATGAGAGTTCTTCGTAACTTCTCAGGCATTAACTCTATAGCTAAGGCGGCTGGTATTGTTAATGATGAGGTCTATCGTAATCGTAAGGGTATCCGAGTACCAGTAGAAGTTGATGTTACAGATGCTATCATCTCAGCTACAGGCTTTACTCCTGCACAAGTTACAGAGTTCTACTCACAATCAGGTAGAGCCTTTAACTTAGGTAAAGACTTCAAGGCAGTCCGTAAGGAAATCCTAGAGAAGTCTAAGCTTGCTTGGGGTATGTACGGTAAAGACCCAGAGAGAGCTTCTGCTATTCTTAACGATGCTAAGATTATCGTATCCAAGGCTCCCCTTACTTACGATAAGAAGATTGAGCTTCTTCGTCTACTGAACCCTAAAGTAGATGACTACAGCTACCTTCTCAACACTCTCTATCAAAATGATAAACCATATGCTGCTAAGTGGGCTAACTCACTACTGCAAAAGGACTAAGATAAATGGCTGGTATTTTTCAACCCAATCTACAAACTGACGTACAGTATGAGAGACCCACTCAGATGGCCTCCCCTCTGGCTTCTATTGCTCAACTAGGTTCTAGTGTAATCTCAGGACTTTCTGATGCACGAGCAAGAGCAGAACGAGAAGCTAAGGCTAGGGAACCCTCCTACTCTCAGGTAAAGGATGAACGGGAGGCCCAGAACCTTGCTGACTATGCTACACAGCTAGACAGTATTCAGCAAATGCAGGGTCAGATCAGCAACTCAGCCTACAATCTTAAGATCCGTCAGCTTAACATGGACTTCTTGGGTCGTGGTGTAGACATCTCAAGCTCAGAGTATAACCAGACACGTGAAGTTGTGACAGGTATGCCGAGTGCTATGGTTGGCCGTAGTGATGATGAGATCTTGGTCAATAACCTCCGAGCTACACCTGAGGGACAGGCTGAACTGTCCTTTGCTGCTCAGCAACTTCAGGCTGAAGGTCTCGACGTTACCTCAGATAACATTGCTTCTGTAGTACGTCAACGTGAAGTCACTAAGCTGGCTGTAGATAACCTGCAGATCCAAGATGAGGCTTCATTCCGTAAGGCCAAGCCTGTTATCAATGACATGATTAACATGTTCCAACAGGATACACAGAATGCTGTCTTCACTCTGCGTGAGGCAGGTGTACCCCTAACCTCGTCTATGATCCAGCAACGGTATGTAGACTTCATTCAACTGCAGACACAGATTACCTCAAGCATCCCTGCCAATATCCCTACAGAGCAGAAGAATGAAGTGCTTGGTACTCTTGGACGTATGGAAGAGTTCTTCATTCAGCTTGGTATGACCAAAGAAAATGGTGAGATCAAACTTCTTAATCAAAATGAATTGCAGGTTCAAGATAAGACACGTACTTTTGTAAGTATTCTTGGTGCATCTGACAATGCGGCTGACAACGTACTTGCCATGAAACTTATGGACAAGAACTATGTAGTTGATCCTGCTACATACAGCCTAATTGAGAGCCGTATCGCAGAGCTTGGAGCTACAACAGACATCACACCTGACTGGATCGAAGACTCAGATATTGTTGTAACGAATGACCTTATCAAGACCTACGATAACTTCATTCAGTTCGAACAGGCTGGTGGTGTACAACAGTTCACACTAGACAACAAGCTGGCTGATGGTGCTATGTCTCTCGTTAGCCCTGAGGAACGTGATAAGTGGGCGAGCCTGACGAATGCTCAGGGCTGGACAGCTACAAAAGCCTTTGGTGAAGCCTCTAAAGGTTTCTCTAAGGAGGCTATCCTCTCAGGTCAAATGACAGATGGTTTCTACAACACTGTTGCTGGTCTTGCCCTTAGCCTTGAGAGTATTGATATTCTTGAGGAGCCAGTATCCTTTGCGGGTATGCGTAAGGAAGTAAGCAGCAAGCTGCCTGACCTTATTAAAACTGCAGAGGCTGTAGACCCAGCCAAGGGGGCAGCTATTCGGTCCCTTATGTTCCGTTCACTCTCGTCTCAGAAGTTCCAGTACGATACTCGTATCTCTTCTGATGAGTCTGCTCTTGGTATTGAGTTCAACCCTAAGACACGTACCTACAACCTGTCTGCTCAAACATCTGATCCAGCTAAGCTAACTCTAATCCGTATTGTAAACAATAACTACAACGGTGACTTGGTAGCAGCTACTGCAGATGGATTTAGCAAGACAACTAAAGACGACTTGTCTCTCCTCCCCTCTCCCTCAGAGACACAGACTGACATAAACCGTGCAGTCTATACTCTCCGTGGTATTGCACCACAAGTAGATGACATTAAGACTGTGCTAGATATGCGTAGTTCTTCTGTCTACCTCAGCAATCTAGCTACACAACTGGAGCCTCAGGCGGCTAAGGATGCTCGTGAGGATCTGTCAAACCTTGCACAAGATACTATGTTTGCAGTAGGTGAGGCAGAGCTTCCAAGCAATGCTACCCTAGTTGATGTTGGTGGTATGCAGATTGCAGCCAATGCTTCTATGAACCCTCTGATCACTAGCCTTGACGGTGCTTCTAAGTTGACTGTAGAGGGTGCAGATCAACGGATGGGTTCTTTGTTGTCTGGTCCTTTCCAAACACTACAGAACACATTCGGTAAAACTCTAGTGATTAACGATGCTCTTGCTAAGGAAGGTACATCACGAGAAGGTAGCACACCTAACTCCCGTCACTTCCACGGGGATGCTATTGATATTGACATCTCTGGTCTGTCAAATGATGAACGTATTAAGCTTGTAGACTCCGCAATTCAGGCAGGTTTCCAAGGCTTTGGTTTTGGTAACAACATCCTACACATCGACATGGGTGATCGCCGTGCATGGAACTACAGCAACGACACCTTTGGGGGTCAGCCTGTTACTGACTTGATTGCACGGGTACGTGGAACTAACGTAGCCCGTCCTTCACTGCCTACACCAGCTAAGACAGGGGATATTAAAACTCCTGAGGCAGATCCTAATGAGGGAGCACCTACAAACTTCACTCTCCTGACCCCAGATATTCAGGTAGAAGAGTTGCCACCTGCCACGACAGACTTCTTGGAAGCAGAGCAGCCTGTACAGGAGGAGCAACCAGTGGATCAAGCTCCTGCACAACAGCCTGCTCCTGTTGAAGCACAACCTGCAGTGTCTCAGGATGTACAGAACTTTCTGAATAGTCTCTCAGAAGAAGAGAAGCAGAACATCCTACAAATTCTAGGAGGTCAGTAAGATGGGGTATAAACTAGGTATGCGTAGTAAGCACCGCCTCAAGGGTGTTCACCCTGACTTGGTTGCTGTAGTTAAACGAGCTATTGAGATTTCTTCTGTAGACTTCACAGTCCTAGAGGGTATTCGTACAGTCTCTCGTCAACGTGAGTTGGTAGCCAAGGGTGCATCTACAACGATGAACTCTCGTCACCTCACAGGACATGCAGTGGATCTGGGTGCTTGGGTAGATGGTACAGTCCGTTGGGATTGGCCCCTGTACCACAAGATTGCTAATGCTATGAAGCAGGCAGCTAAAGAAGAAGGTGTTATCATGGAATGGGGTGGTGACTGGGCATCGTTTCCTGACGGTCCACACTTCCAACTTAACTGGGAGAAGTATCCGAAATGAGCCAAGATCATCAATGGCACTTGTCTAAGAGTGTCCCCATCACCTTCATCTTTGCTATCATCATGCAAACGATTGCTCTCATTTGGTTTGTAGCTACACTACGTAATGACGTAGACTCTAACCAAAAGGAATTGTTAAGGCTGGAAACACGTACAGGTAGCCTAGAGCAAGTTGTACAAAGTCAAGCCATTACCCTTGGACGCATAGATGAGAATATCAAGTCTATCCGTATGATCCTTGATAGTATGGCAAGGGAAAAATGAAGACGTTCAAGAGAGAGTTGGCCATAGGACTGATCGTTTGGTTAGTCTATATTGTAGAGGTAAAAGATGTACAGATCATTGAGATACTTGTATGGCCTATCTTCTCGTATGTCACTGCTGCTTTTGGTCTTGATGCTTACGGTAAGTTGCAGCAAGGTTCCACTAAGTCTACTGACAGGGGGCGGTCCGAACGTAGCAGCCAACACACAGATTGGCAGGGAAAATAATCAGGGTGTTACTACAAACATTGATCGTAGTATCAGGCCACAGCTAAGACCTGAAGGTCCAGTAGAAAACCTAACACAAGACAACAGCACAACAAACAATACTGAGATAGACCCTTTGCTTTTGTTGTTGTTGATAGCAGGCTGGTTAGCCCCATCACCGCAAGAGATAGGAAGAGGTATAGGCAAATGGCTCAAAGGCTTGATAAGTCGAAAATGAAATGCAACAAACCTAAGAGTACTCCGAACCATGCCACTAAGTCTCACGTAGTGAAGGCCTGTGAAGGTGGTAAAGAGAAGATCATTAGGTTTGGTCAGAAGGGTGTCAAGGGTAGCCCTGACGGTTCTAAACGTAACAAAGCATTCAAGGCCCGCCATGCTAAGAACATCAAGAAGGGTAAGATGAGTGCAGCCTATTGGGCTAATAAAACCAAGTGGTGAATTGACTTAAATGGTAATACCTGATATACTTCTTTCAATAACCGAAAGGAGAAACCATGGTTACCAAAGGTAAAGACGGAAGATACTATAAAGACTGTCCTCAGTGCGGAGAAAGTCAAAGTTATCTCCGTAAAAACTATGCAGAAGAATCATTACGTTTAGGTAAGGTCTGCAAGAAGTGTTCAAACAGAAACACTGACAACTCTCATAGAGGGTGGCATCGTGGGGTTAGAGTTTCTTGGTTCAATAAGTTTAAATCATCTGCGGAGTTAAGGAATATTCCTTGGTCACTTACTCTAGATGACGTAGCTGATGCTATGCAAAAGCAAGGTAACAGGTGTTCTTTAACTGGATGGGATATTTCTTTTCCTGAATGTGGTCTACCCCATAAAGCCCCTGCTTCTATAGATCGAATAGACAGTACATTAGGCTACACTAAGGACAACATACAATTAGTTGTGAGAAAAGTAAACATGATGAAACAACATTACAGCCAAGAAGAGTTTATAGAAGTCTGTAAGGCTGTTGCCAATAAGGTGAAGTGGTAATGCCAGTACGTAAAGTAAAAGGTGGTTATCGTTGGGGTACTTCAGGTAAGGTATACCCAACTAAAGAGCAAGCAGAGAAGCAAGGTAAAGCTATCATGGCTTCTGGCTATAAGAAGAAGGGTAAGAAGAAGTAATGGCTAAAGGACTATACGCAAACATCCATGCTAAACGTAAACGGATAGCAGAGGGATCAGGTGAGAAGATGAGAAAGGTAGGCAGTAAGGGAGCACCCACTGCCAAGGCCTTCAAACAGGCTGCTAAGACAGCCAAGAAGAAGAAGAAGTAAACATAAATAAGCCCCCTTGGATTTCTCCTTGGGGGCTTTTGCTTGTCTGAAGAGACTTCTGTTACTGTTCACCTTCCATCTCAGAGATAAGTCGGTCTAAGTACCATCGTGCTTTACGTAGATCTTCTACTGGCTTACCCTTATACCGATAACGGTGCATGTATTTCTTACAGTTACCTTCGAGGTAACCCATGAACATCATGCTGTCCATGTTGTCTCGCATATAATCAATACACTCAATCTGCCCATCACCGTAGTGCTTGGGGTTGTTTACTACATCCTCAGTCATAAGTTCTCCTTCATAAATACTTTAACCCACTGAGCACATATATCACTTCTGATAATATCGTCAAGACCAAACTCAATGATAGGCACAGGGAGCATGTGTTTCTTAGCTAAGTGAATAACCTTAGACAGACCATCAGCTTCCTTTAGGTCTGACTGTTGTACATCACCGTTCAGTACGATGGTTGTACCCTCACCCACTCGTGTCAGTAGCATCTTTAACTCATGGGTTGTGATGTTCTGTGTTTCGTCTACGATGATAAAAGCATTATCAAAAGACCTACCACGCATAAGGGCCAGAGGAGCCATCTCGATGTTGCCGTTCTTGATTCCTGTCTCAACAGCACCCTTACCAAGGTGTTTCTCAAGGACGTCAAGTACAGGTAAAGCCCAAGGCATAGTCTTCTCATGTAAGTCTCCCTTCAAGAACCCTAGCTCTTTACCTACGGCCACGTGAGGACGTGTAATGACAATCTTGTCAATCTCTTTGAGAGTATACAGGTCTGAGGCATAGGTTGCAGTGACATATGTCTTACCAGTACCTGCAGGGCCGAGGATAAATACTTGAGTATTTGTTTTAAGTGCATCAATCAGTGCCTTCTGGTTTTCTGTACGAGGTACAAGACCTGATGTCTTCTTGTTGCTTGCACCCTTGTATGTTGTCTTACGACGAGTACGTGTCTGCTTCTTCGGGGGTTCGTTGTCATCAATCATAGGTCAATCAACTCAGCTTCTGTGTAAGGGATGTGAAAGAACTTCTCGCCTTTAGTAATCCAACGTCCTCTAGCTTCCTTAAGACTGTCGGTAGTAAGCAGAGTATCCTTGATGCGCCAGACCTGCTTCATGTCATGACGAAAGACATAGAAGTTTAGTACCCCATTGTCTCCCTCATAGATGTCAAGCAGACGTTTCTTACGTTCAGGGATACGGATCTCAGCCCAGTGTGTGGGCCAGTCAGCCTTCCATGCAGTCTTAACCTCAGCCTCATTAAAGAATGTTAGCCCATGTTTCTGGGATACTACATCAACATTATAGTTCTCCTCATTGTTTACGATAACATGGCCCTTGTTCTCTAGGTACTCGGCAAGGATGTCACGTGCAGGTCTATCATAGGCATCGTATAAGGCTTTGTTGAATGGACGTTTGATCATTGTACTAAAATTCCTTTGGGCAATCATCTACGAGTAACTGACGTAACTCTGTATAACCACCAACATAACTGCCATCTGGTTTGAAGATCTGTGGTACTGTAGTGTAACCTGCTTGCTTGATCAATGTCAAGACCCATTTACTACTTGCACTCTGTACGTTGTATTCTGTATACGGATAACCCTTAGCCTTTAGCAAAGCCTTAGCTGTGTCACAGAAGTTGCACTGGTTCCTACTGATTACCACCCACATCTTGTCTTCCCTTTAGTTCATAGATTAATTTCTGTTGTTCGTAATCAGACATGACCATCCAATCACGGATCTCGTCTATCGTCCTCTTGCACCCTGCACAGTATCCATCGACTATCCGACAGACCTTTATGCAGGGTGAAGGTGTAGGCCCTATGTTAGGTCTACGATTTCGCATGAATCACCAGAGCAAGCTAGTGTCTGACTACCTGCAGTGTTGTCCTCTACCTCGTAGTCTTTTAGTTTTGACCAGTCAATAGCAGAAGGCATACAAGACAACAGAGTTGCATAGTCTGACTTACCTACCTCTTGGTATGGTGCTTGCTGGTATGTGTGTTCGTTGTAGGGGAGGAATGATACACCTGACATCTCATCGAAGTGCTCATACACAAATGCACCTACAGCAAACCACTCATCCTTCTTCACGTTGATAGTCACAGAAGGTTTATGTTCACACCATGCACGTTGGTAAGCCAACCACATCTTCAACTGTTCAATGGCTGACATGTCAGACGTTACTACAGCACCATCAGGTGACTTCATAGGGAAGCTGAATACTGTAGTCTGATCAGGCTTCATAACATCAGGCTCACTAGGAATACCCTGATCTTTCATGAACTGTGTCAGGGGGTCTTTGTTGTCACCACGCACAGTGCGAATGTAATACTTTGAGTGACGAGCATGAATACCACTAGCAGAGTCAACAAGTTGGGAGACAGTGCCAGAAGGTTTGACACAAGTGATAGCAGCAGACACAGGGATGCCAAGGCGTTCAGCCCACTCACTGTTCGTACTAACGGCAATAGCTTTAAGATGTTCAAGGGTCTTCTCCAATCCTTTGTTCTTTGTTGTCATCAGTGGGTTGTCCATGATGCCTGTAAGGCTGACACCAAGGAGACGTTCTTCTTCTGTGTTCTTCTGCCAGATCTTACGTAGGTACGGGAACTTCGTAAAGCTTGACTGGATAGTACCAAGGATAGTTGCCAACCTAACC
>UEXM01003302.1_pt1 | contig 10419 bp, 8 predicted proteins | sample 1796661 | NCBI WGS metagenome assembly UEXM01 (sample SAMEA4772469, study PRJEB27181) | metagenome
TAACATTACTTGGTGGAAAGTTACGAGTTGTTTTAAGTAACTTGTTGAATATATGGATTTCCACTCCAGAATGTAAAACGGTATTTACGGTTAAAATGGCTTCATCGAGCATGGTATTTAGTTTTTGCTCTAAATTCGCTATCTGCTTTTCTAGTTGTTCAGCTTGTTGACTATGATGTATCTGAGTTGATCCAATCTTATTCATGAGCTCGCTTTTTTTATCAGCATCTTTAATTAAATCTGCTTTTTCTAATGCAGCTTGTAAGCTATCAACCTGTTCATTTGCAGCTGTTAATTCACTAAAATATTTATCAATATCTTTGGTCATTTGAGTAGCTGAAGCGGCTAAATTAATTGCCATTTTAGCCCCTGATTCGTTACCAATTTCTCCGGCAATTAGTTTAGTGGCATCTAAAATTTCACCTCCAAATAACTTTCCTTTAGGTAGTTCTGATTGACCAATTTGAATTATATTTTTTGCTTTCATTGAGCTGTGGCTGGCTTGGCGGTCAAGCAATATGCTGTTAGCTTCAATGTAGCAATATTGAGAGTGTGAGGCATGCACATCACCTGCGCAAATTATTCTGCAAGACAGTGATTTATCTTCAGGCTTTTGATGGCCAATCACCCCTTGTTTTACAACTATATCGCCACCGGCGGTTAATTCTCCAGATTCGACTGTACCAAAAACGGTAATGTCACCTGTTGCATTTATCCTCATCCCTGGCTCTACATTTTTACTAACTATTACACTACCTTCAAAGTCGATATGGCCTGTTTTTACAGACACATCGTTAACAGTGAAAATATCGTCAACACGCATTCCGTTATTTATTTCAACAGGCACGCCGGCAATAGTTGAAAGTAATTCCATCGGGTTATTTTTTGATATTTCAGTACCCTCACCTGCAATTAGGGCATGAACTTGCCCTGGTTTGGCTGGTAAAACATCACCTATCACGGTAAATCCTTCTTGACCAGGAGTAGCTGGTTGCTGCTGGATTAGTAATTCACCCGGTTTAACACTTGCTAATTTACCAAAATCACGCATATCAACACTACCGTCTTCTTTTAATTTGGGTGCTTTAAGGCGGTCTTTTAAGGTTTTAACCATGGCTTTAAATTTGCTATCTTGGCCGTCAGTAGGTAAACGTCCCTTAGCAAGTGGCCCGCTAACTACAGAGCCCGGAGGAAGCTCAAATTGCTTTTGTAAAAGCTGCTCTAAAAATGCTTGTTTATAACCTCTAGCAACATGCGCTTTCACTAATTCTTTTTTAGCTTCATCAAAACTGAGTGTTGCGCCACCTTTGGCGAGAGTGAGCGTGCCAGTGGCTAGCATTTTATCATCGCTGATTTCAACGATTAAGGTTGCATCGTGGCGTGTTGCAACGACTAAGATTCGTTCAGGTGTTGCACTACTGAAATAGTTATTTATGGCGTCATGATCGATTTCACACTCGCTGTAAGGCGATTGTTCAATTGCTTCAATGATAAAAGCAGCACTGGTGGGTGCAGATTTACTCGTATCGAGCAATACATTGCCATTATGAGCAAGCTTAAACACAAGTTATCCTTTTCTACTACAAAAGTAAGGTTTAATAAAATAACGTGATTACAGAGTGCTAGAATTTTAGTTTTGAGTCAAGAATTCATCAAAGTGTAGCTATAGAATGGGATAAAAGCTATGAGCGGCGCTCATAGCTTATAGAGGTTAGTTTGTTGAAGGAAGTTCCATAATGCCGTCAATTTCTACTTGTACACCTTTAGGGAGTGCACGAACGCCAATAGCTGCACGCGCAGGGTAAGGCTGTTTAAAATATTGGCTCATAACTTCGTTCACAATGGCAAAGTTTGAAAGATCAGTAAGGTAAATATTAACTTTTACTAGGTCTTGAATAGAACCGCCAGCTTCCTCACAAACCGCACTGATATTTTTAAATACTTGATGTGTTTGCTCACTAAAGTCTTCAGAAATAACGTCCATTGTTTCTGGGACAAGTGGTATTTGCCCTGATAAATAAACAGCTGTACCCACTTTTACTGCTTGGCTATATGTACCAATTGCTGCAGGTGCTTTATCCGTTGATATAAATGCTTTATTCATGATGTTCCTATTTTATTTTTTACGATAGACTTTTTGTACATCGGGCATAACACGTATGCGGCGCATAATATTGGCGACATGAATACGGTTTTTAACTGTGATCCCTAAGTCTATCACGTATAAATTACTTTCTTTTTCATCGGTAGCTATTTCTACAATATTGGCCTGCGTAGTGGCGACCACATTGGTTAATTTAGCCAGCGCACCTTGGTGGTTAATGATTTCTACTCTTAAAGTCGCTATATATTCTTTTTCTGGATTATCATCCCATTTTACGACTAGGTATTTCGAACGATCATTTTCCCAACCACGAATATTTTTACACTCTTGGCGATGAACGGTTAAACCTTTACCTTGGCTAACATGGGCAGTAATAGCGTCTCCAGGTACAGGACGACAACATTTAGAATAATTAACTAACATGCCTTCGGTACCAATAATAGTTGCCTTGGCACGCTTTGCGATGTCGTTTAAATCATCATTGTCGTTTTGTAACAAGCGTTTAGCAATCAGCATACTCATTAAGTTACCTGAGCCAATCTCTACTAGCAGTTCTAAGGTAGAGGAAAGCTCATGCTCTTCAAGCACTCGTGTAATATTTTCAGCTGGCAGGTTATCAAATTTGTTTTCCCCTAGCGCTGAGTCAAGTAAGCGACGACCAAGTAATAACGCTTCTTCATGCTGTTGACTTTTAAGGTAGTTGCGTACGCCTAAGCGTGCTTTGCCAGTAACAATAAAGTTAAGCCATGTTGCGTTAGGGTGAGCGCCTGAACTGGTAATAATTTCTATTGTTTGCCCTGTATCAATGGCTTTACTTAAAGGATAAGGCTTGCGGTTCACACGTGCACCGACACAAGTATTACCTACATCAGTATGAACGGCATAAGCAAAATCAACCGCTGTTGCACCCATAGGAAGTTCAATAATCCGACCATCTGGGGTAAAGACATAAATTTCTTCTGGGAATAGCTCTGTTTTTACATTCTCTACAAATTCAAACGAGGAACCTGCGCTTTGTTGTAATTCCAATAAGCTTTGCATCCATTGGCGTGCGCGCTGTTGTGCAGTATGACCCGCATTATCACCCGACTTTTTATACATCCAGTGAGCTGCGACCCCTTTATCAGCCATGTGATCCATATCTAAAGTACGAATTTGAATTTCTACTGGAATACCATGCGGGCCAACTAAAGAAGTATGTAATGATTGGTAACCATTAGTTTTTGGTACAGCAATATAGTCTTTAAAGCGGGTTTCAATTGGCTTATATAAGTTATGAGCTACACCAAGTACGCGATAACAGGTATCCATAGAGTCTACTGCAATACGAAATGCGTAAATATCCATGACTTCGTTAAACAGCAGCTCTTTGTTGAGCATTTTTTTATAAATACTGTATAGATGCTTTTCACGGCCTGATACGGTCGCTTTTATGCCAGATTCTTCAAGGCGAGCTTCAATTTCAGTTTGAATATTTGAAATAACTTCTTTGCGATTACCACGCGCTTTAGCCACTTCCGATTTAAGTGCACGATGACGCATCGGGTACAGTGCTTGAAAACCTAAATCTTCTAGCTCATTCTTTATATCGTGAATACCTAAGCGATTAGCAATTGGTGCATATATTTCGAGAGTTTCGCGTGCAATACGGCGGCGTTTATCAGGACGAAGTGCGCCCAATGTGCGCATGTTGTGCGTTCTATCAGCTAGTTTGATTAAAATAACCCGAATATCTTGGGTCATTGCCATAATCATTTTGCGATAGTTTTCAGCTTGGAATTCTTTTTTATCTTTGAAGCTCAATTTATCAAGCTTGCTCACACCCTCTACGAGTTCTGCCACTGTTTCACCAAATATTTCAGCTAAATCTTGTTGGCTAAAATCGGTGTCTTCAATCACATCATGCATCAGTGCCGCCATGAGCGTTTCATGGTCAAGGTGCATACTTGCTAATATTTGAGTGACTTCAACGGGGTGAGTAATGTACGGCTCGCCACTTGAACGAGTTTGACCCTCATGGGCCTCTCGGGCTACCACGTAGGCTTTTTGAACTAGCTCAACATCGTCTGCTGGCAAGTATTTTGAGATTTTCTTTTTAAGACCTTCAAAAAGATACATTCACACTCCAATGTTCTCGTGAAGCAAATAAGTTAGGATAAGTTACGAATATACGATGAAAACAGAGGATTGCCAACGGCTATAGTTGAAATACTATGCCGTTAGCTAAATCAGACCGGGCGGTTGATTATTGGTTGCCACCAACGATGGCAGCAACAGCAGCTAGTTCTGCCGCTTCTTGATGTTGTTGTTCTTCACGATCAATAACATCCATTGAAGAATTATCAACTAAACCAAGTTCGATTTCACGTAAAGCAACAACTGTTGGCTTATCGTTCTCAGGATCTACTAGTGGATCTTTACCACCAACAGCAATTTGGCGGGCACGACGGGCCGCAACTAAAATTAAGTCAAAACGATTACCAATTGCATCTACTGCATCTTCAACTGTTACGCGAGCCATCTTAGCACTCCAAAATAATTTAAAAGCAAAGGCGTAGTTTACTGCACGCAGCAAGTTTCGCCAATAGCCAGTGGTTAATTTTTATCTATTTTAAGGCATGATCCGACAATTAATCATAATTTAGATTACTTGAGTAGTTCATTAATTAAAGTTTGATGGCGCGCTACTTGCGCTTTTAGCGTTAATCGCTGTGCAATTACTATCGTTTCCAAATCGCTTAAAGCAGTATCAAAATCATCATTCACTACAACATAGTCGTATTCGTTGTAATGAGAGGTTTCTGATTGAGCTTGCGCCATTCGCCCGGCAATAATTTCAGCAGAGTCTTGGCCACGGTTATTTAAACGTTGCTCTAGCTCTTGTTTTGATGGCGGAAGAATAAAGATAGTTTTTACATCATCCATTATTTCTCGAACTTGACGAGCACCTTGCCAGTCAATATCTAAAAATACATCAATGCCTGCGGCGAGTTGCTCTTCAATCGCTTGCTTAGAAGTACCGTAATAATTGTCAAATACTTGTGCCCATTCAAAAAAATCATCTTTGGCAATCAGCGCTTTAAACTCATCAACTGATACAAAGTGGTAATGTTCTGCATTATTTTCACCAGGGCGCGGTGCGCGAGTGGTGTGCGATACCGATACTTTCATATCCGTATGTTTTTTGAGTAACGCATTAATTAAGCTAGACTTACCTGCACCTGATGGTGCCGATAAAATAAATAAGTTTCCGCGAGTTTGAGCCATCTTTTTCTCTATCTAAAAATAAACAGGCTTGAGTTACAAACATAACTCAAGCCTTTAACTACCTTATTATACTTTATTTAGCTAATTGTGCTCAAGTGAGCTAAATGCACATTATGGATTATTCTATATTTTGGATCTTATTGCGCAACACCAAAGTAAAGCCTTTATAATCAATGAGGTAAGGGGGTCTTAACATAGTTAAGGTGTATTACCCACCGAGTTACCCACCCAGAAAAACCTATCAGAAATTGTTTATCCAAAAAGCGACCTACAAAAGATACGGTCAGCTGAAATTAATTACTCTTACATTCTTCACAGAAGCTTCACAAGTAGGTTGCTACCTTTTAGGTATACAACTATTCATTTAGGTAGCTACTATGAAAATAATTTTCTCCATATTAATAAGTTTTGTTCTATCTGCATGTAACAGCAAGCATCTAGACATTATGCCTGACTTAAAAGATCCGACTGTTGTCAATAAACAGCTTACCGTCAAAGAAATGCACCAAGATATTGATTTCTTAATTGAAGGCGCTTTAACAAGGCACCCTGACTTATCTGCCTATGCAGACCTTGAAGTACTAACTCAAGCAGCACAAAAAGTAAAAAAAGAAATTACAAAGCCTATGATCAGAACAGAATTTTATCGTTATATTGGTAAACTCAATCACCTTTTTAATGATGGACATTCTTTTTTAATTTGGCCCTACAACGAATGGCAAAGTATAAAGGAGCAGGGAGAATTAAGGTTTCCATTTGATGTTGTTATTTCGATATCAGGAGACATTATTATTAACAAGACTTATACCAACGCTAATAATACTCTTTTAGCTGGAACAACAATAAGTAAAATCAACGGGGTGGCATCTAAAGATCTGATTAGTTCTCTGCAACAATATGTAGGTGGTGAAACACAACTGTTAAGAGAGCAAGTTGCTGCAGAACGCTTTAGCGTAGGTCTTTGGGCTGTTTATGGTTTTATCAACCAATTTGAGCTAGAAATTAACTTAGATAACAAAACGTCAACACTTTTAGTAAGCACAGGACAACACTGGGAACAAAATAAAGTAGACGTGACAGACAAACCATACTACTACAAAGTCATGAAACCTGGTGTTGGCTACCTATATCTAGATCATTTTGATGTTGATCCAGATACATTTGAAGACTTTATTGATGAAACGTTTAGTAAAGTCAAGCAAGAGAAAATTAGTTCTCTCATTATTGATATTCGTAACAATCCTGGTGGAAACACTGATACCGTTACTTATTTATCTCGTCATATCGCTGATAAACCGTTTCGACTAATTTCGTCTGTTCGTGAAAAGTTAAACCAAGATAATCGTGGTTGGTTTGACTACAAAGGCGCAGCAGGTGAAATCATCAGTAAAGAATGGACAGATATGGAAGAGCCGATAGGAAACGGAAATAGGTTTACCGGTGATACCTATTTGCTTGTTGGAGCCGTGAGTTACTCTTCAGCAATAGTGCTTGCTACAACATTAAAAGATAATCAATTCGCCACACTAGTTGGTGAGGTTACAGGCGGGTATGCGAATCAAACGGCACAAGGTAACCTATTTAACTTACCTAATTCACAATTACGCGCTTATATTGCAACACGTAGCTTAGTGCGTCCGAATGGCAGTTTAACTCGTCAAGGTGTTATTCCACACCATATTGCTTATAATTCTTCGGATGATATTAAGGCTCAACGAGATGTTGGTATCGAACGTATTTTTTCATTGATAGAGAGAAAATAATTATGCCAGAAGCGTATACAGTATTGATTGTAGAAGACAACATAGACATTGCAGGTCAACTTGGTCATTATTTATGTGCAAAAGGTTTTGTAACTGATTTCGCTCATAACGGTAAGACTGCAATTAACCTACTCGCAAAAGAGCGCTTTGATATTGTCATATTAGACCTAACGTTACCAGATACAGATGGCTTAACGGTATGCCAACACATAAAACAAACGGCTGAAACAAATATTCCTGTGCTCATGTTGACAGCAAGGGACAGTTTAGGAGAAAAAGTCGATGGTTTTGGTGCTGGTGCCGATGATTATTTAACGAAGCCATTTGCACTTGAAGAAGTTTACGTGCGCTGCTTAGCGCTAGGCAAACGGAATCAACTACATAGGGCGAACTGTATTAGCATCGGACAATTAAACGTCGACTTTCTCAAACATACGATAACAAGGAATAATCAAAAAATTTCGTTATCAAGTACTGACTTTGCTATTTTAAAATTGTTAGTGGAAGCGTATCCAAGCGCCGTAAATAAACGTTATTTAGCAGAAAAAATATGGGGTGATGAGCTACCTGAAACTGATGCTATTCGCAGTCATATATACACATTAAGAATCGCGGTAGACAAACCCTTCGAATATGCCATGATTAAAACATTACACGGTATTGGCTTTAAGTTAGAAATTCCAAATTAAAATAACCTATGGATAAAATACAACGTAGTTTACCCTCTGCAATCACTTACCTTGTCGTGGGGTTGGCACTGACACTTACAGTTATCTACAGCCTGCTAATTTTGACCTACTCTTGGATAGTTGAAGATAATATATTCAACCGTTTAGTGGCTTCTGAAGCGAACTATATTGAACAACAGTTTTTACAGACTAATAAAGTCCCTCCCCCTCGTGCTGGATTTATTACGCTACATAAAAATTGGTATGGTGTACCAGATAAAATAGCCAATGGTTATGCGCTAAATCCTAAAAAGGTTGAATATTCACTTGATAATGATAGGTCCTTACATGTTAAAGTATTTGAGCTTGGTGGTAGTGATTACGTCTTGCTAGCCGATGTAGCAGGTTTTGAAGTTAGCAGAGATTACCTGCCTAATGTTATTATTTGGTTAGTGGCATTTTCGACTTTTCTTGCGTTTATTGTCTCTGTGGTAGCCTATTTAATTGCAAAGAAAATCACTAATCCAATTAAAATACTTGCTGCTGATGTGAGCCACTTTAACGCAAATTCCATTCCAAAAGACTTTGCTATCTCCTATCCGAATAATGAACTAAGAACGTTAGCGACAAAGATTGAGCAAAGCTTCAGTCAGTTACAAGCCGCACTCAAAAGAGAAGTAAATTTTACCCGTGACGTTAGTCATGAAATTCGCACACCGATCAGTGTTGTTAAAAATGTACTTAGTAATTACCAAAAATCTCAAACCTTGACCTCTGAAGAATTTGAACAGATTTATCGAGCAAACTTTGAGCTTGAAAAAATCACTCATACATTATTAGCTTTAGCGAGAAATGAATCGAGTGAAACCACTAATGTAAATTTAACTGAACTTATTGAAAATACGCTACTGCAGCACTTTGAACTGAATCATTCTGATAAAGGTCAAGCACTGGAGTTAACGCTACAACTAGAAGAAAATGTCCGTCATACGGTCAATAAAAATTTAGTGCAAATATTACTCAATAATGTGCTGTCTAATATAGTGCAATATGCCACTAATACGCATGTCACTATCTCGCTCAACTCAGTTGGTATGTCTTTTAAAAATCACACTACAGAGTTGGTGCCCAACCAACCACAAAGAAGTGGGACTAAAAGTTTTTCTAGTACAGGCATTGGGCAAGGGCTTAATTTAATTGAACGAATTTGTGAAACAAATGGCTGGAAAATGAAAGCTGATTACCAACATGGTAAATTTAAGCTTCATATTTTTTTTTCTTCACAAGAAAACGACATGTATTGAATTAAAGTACTCTCTCATTATTGAGGAGCACTATTATGAAAAATTTACTTATTGGCTTGTTATTAGCCGTCTTTTTAATTTCTACTCAAGTATTAGCAGAGACTACACGTGTCGCCATACTGGTTTCTGGATATGGTAATGAAGGAGACACAAATATAAGTTATGATTTAGAGGAATTGGCACAAACATACTTGGTATTGAGTGACAATGGTATTGCATTAGATATCGTTAGCCCTAAAGGCGGTGCTGTTCATGTTCATAGCAAAAAAGATAACCTGCCTTATATTCAGCAATTCAAACAAAAAACACCGGCCTTAAAGCAGCTTACGGAAACGTTATCAGCCAAACAAGCACAACAAAAAATATACGATGGTTTGGTGATTATTGGTGGTGACGGTGCGATGTTTGATTTGCCTTTTCATACTGAAACACAAGAATTCATAAAAAGTTTTATTATAGAAAAAGCACCTATAGCAGCTGTATGTCATGGCCCAGCCGCTTTAGTAAACATAACGTTAGCAAACGGCGATTACTACCTAAATGGTAAGCAAGTTAATGGTTTCACTTTAAAAGAAGATCAAGCATTTAAAGCAGAGTTGCTCGATAAATATCCATTTATCTTAGAACCTATGTTAAAAGAACGTGGTGCAAATTTTATATCTAATTCGCCTATGTTGCCCTACCTTGCAGAAGATGATTTTTTAATTACGGCACAAAACCCGATGTCAGTAGCCAAAGCAGCAGACGCATTAATCGTAAAGTTAGGGAAAAAACCTAAAGCAAGAACTTTATTTAAAGATGAAGCAACCATGCAGCTTATTTCACAAGCTCGAGTAGAGGGGCCCTATTTAATCGATTTAGCGTTATCTACATCACCAGAAATTTACAACTTACAATACTTAGCCTTATATGGTTTTTATGCCTATAAATTGGCTGAAAGCCAAGAAGATAAATTGATTGAGCTACGCATAATGGAACGTGTTAGTTATTATTTTTCTAATCCTAATTATTCAGAAGCATTAGCGAGAGCGTATTTAGAGCAAGGTTTTAAAGATAAAGCAACATCAGTAATACAAAGCTTACAAAAAGCGTTTCCAAAATTTAAAATACCAAAAGATTTACTAAGCATTTGATAATATCTCAAGCCATTCGATTTAACGAGCTAGGCACTAGAACGAACCACAAGTAAACTGACTTGTGGTTTATACAACGATTAATCTTTTTATTTTTTGTAGGAAGTTATGGACGCTATTAAAATATTACAACCCATAATTGCTATGGGGCTACTTACCTTAATAATCACTATCTATATG
>UEXM01003304.1_pt1 | contig 10408 bp, 15 predicted proteins | sample 1796661 | NCBI WGS metagenome assembly UEXM01 (sample SAMEA4772469, study PRJEB27181) | metagenome
GATTGGAGCTGTTATAAAGTGGATAGTTCAAAATAATTCCTCTTATTAATTAGTTTTTTCAAGCTTCAACATCAGTTTTTGTTATAATTTTTAAATTTATGCATAAAACATCGTGTTTTTTCTGATTTTCAAAGCAAAAAACATCTGCATGAGCAACTTCTCTGCCGCCTTGCATTACAAGTCTAAGATCAGAAATAACGCCAGTCTTTTTTAGACCAAGCCTAGACCACAAAACAACATCTCCAACAGAAAAATTGTCTATAACCCCAAAAGAATTACTCATAGCCCTCGGCGCCACTATGGATAGCTTTTCCTTCTAGCTTGGCTACTATTACAGATTCACAATATCCAATTTTATCCATTAACTTTTGCAATTCGTTATTTTTAAGACCTTCCAAGTCCATGTCTTCTAGGTTTTCACTGTCTCTGATTACATCTATGAGCCGATCTAAAGTATCAGAGGTCACAGTTACAAGATTTGTAAATGGTCCAGTTCGAAATGCGATGTTTGATAAACTTTGTTGATAACCGGGAGGGGTTGTCACGTCGTGCAGTTCATTTAAGATAAGTTTTTTAAGCTGCGCTTTGGTAATTTTCATTAGAATGTACTCCAGAAATGTATACTTTCACATATAATTAGTTTTCACTGAGTTAAACTGCAATTTTGAAAAGGAAGTTTTTAGAAAAACTAACACTATATACTTTAGAGGTACAAAGGGGGGTCTATGTATGCTTTGGGGGAAAATACTTGTCTTATCGGTTTTATTAGCTGGTTGTAGGATAGAATATGGCTTTGAGTCGATAAACAAGGAGGCGGTACCGCCATCGACGGTCACTACGACAGAGACCATTGTTGGTACGCCGCCTCTTCAAGTGGATACAGGACAGCCACCAACACCAACTGCTGAAATAGAAGTGACACCAACATCGCATTCGTTCGGTGATTGTCTCTTAGAGTGTGAGGTAACCACTATTATAGACATTTCTAGTGTCGGCCAACTCGACCTCACTATAGACAAGCTAACTTATAGTGGTCCCGGAGACTTAGTATTGGATGTCAACTACATGAAATACGGTGGACTTCCTTGGACATTGCCGCCCGGAGCATCAATACCAGTGACAATATCTTACTTTCCGGGTGCCGAATCTTACCATCTTGGATATCTTACGGTCGAGTCAAACGATATAACCGATCCAACTGTTATCGTCGGCCAAGAAGGTACTGGCATTCGCCATGGCAATGCAATTGACGAGTTTACCCAAGAAGAACAATTAAAGATGGATGTCTTATTCGTTATCGACAATTCCTGTTCAATGGGAGATGAACAGGCAGCACTAGCCCTCAACTCAGATTTATTTATCACACCGTTGTCTACCAGCGGGGCCGACTTCCACATAGGTACAATAACTACCGACAGTGCAGCATTCCGAGGTCCTATCATCACTCCTACGACGCCTGACATCATCGCTGAGTTCCAAGACCAGATTGTTGCAGGTATTATGGGCAGTGCCACCGAAAAGGGCTTAGAGATGGCAAACAACGCCACACAGCCCGGTGGTGCAGCAGGTCCCGGGGGCTCGTTCTTCCGAGATGACGCTAACTTGGTGGTTGTGATAGTTTCAGATGAGGATGATATGAGTCCTAACCCAGTTATCGACTATGTTTCTGATATGACAATGACAAAAGATCCGACCATCTCGACATTCAGTTTGCATTCAGTAGCAGGTACATATCCTTCATCCACCTGTGCATATCCAGCTGAGAGATACGACGAGGCAGTTATGTTAGGTGGAGGTCAGTTCTTTGATATCTGCACAACAGACTGGGGATACCAAGTAGAACAGATAGCTAACGACTCTTTATCTTCGGTGTTATACTATCCATTGTCAGAGGACCCTGTGGTCGACAGTATAGAAGTATTTGTTGACGGAGCCCCTGTGTTATCTGGCTGGTCATACAGTTACATTGACAACGCCGTTGTATTCGAAGTAGCAAGTGTCCCTCCAGTCGGAAGTGACATAAGAATAGAGTATGGGTTTTATGGAGAGTGCCCAACTTAATTTAGCAGTTTATAAAATATAAGTACTATTTATAAGTAGGACTTTTATGGAGGGTTCAGAATATGGCTACAAGCACAGGCGAGAAGGTTTGGAAAGGATTTACAGTAGTACTCGGGGTTATTATTATGCCTCTAGCAGGATGGGTTTGGAATACCAACGTAGCTCTTGCACAACTACAAAATGATCTTGGAGATGCCGAAGAGGCTGTTGTGGTCATTGAACAAAAAATTCTAGAAGCCGACTCTAACTCTAAAGCTATCATCTCTATCGAAAAAGATATTGAGTACATGAAGCAAACTTTAGGTCGTATTGAAACCTTGGTTGCAAGTCTGTGAGACCCATATTCTTCTTTTTGCTGTTAGCTACTAGTCCTGTAGAAGATACAGCTGGTTCTTCTCCTCAAGAAGATACACAAGAAGACAGTGCTTCAAACAAGTGTAAGGATAAAGCCGAGGCCCTTAAAAATGATATGATGGGCCTTGAATTTTTCCTTCAAGATAAAAAAGACTACAAAACGTATTGTCCTTACGAGAAGTGGAAACAGCCAGCGTTGGTGACTTACAAGAAAGAGCCTAAGTCTTACTTGCCCAAAAGCTGTAAATCAGAAAAGATTTAAATAATCTTTCCATTGACAACAATCACGTCATCAGCATAGACTGGGTGTCTCGTATTAGTTACAACTATGTCATTAATTGTAACAGAGCCTATTTTAATCATGGCCTTTATTATAGAAGTTTTAAAACCTAATTTGGTAGATAGATAAACCGAGAGACCAAAACCGTCTCGCAGGTTCCGATTCTCATCAGTACTCATCTTATCAACTCCCCAAGAAATTTCTCCAGTTGTTAAACAACTTCTGGCCGGAAACCTGTTTACTCTCTTTGTAAAGTTCGTCCCGGTTCATATCCATTTCCACATCTTTCATAGGAGTTAAATCAGCTATCTTTGCAGCATACTCCTTTACAACTGTATTGAATAAAGCATAAAGATCATCTTCATCATCCCAATGCTCGATCATTTGTTGGAATATCTCTACAGTATCATCTGGTGCATCGTGACTGACGCCATAGTTTAACTTAAACTCAGCTTCTTCATCATCAAAGTCCAAAAGAAACTTCTCGATGTCGACATAGTATTTTTTCTCAAAGTCTTCATGTATAGGAGCATGCATACGTTTTCTGATGTCGAGCCAGAACTCTCTGGTCGAAAATATCTTTTTCACGACCTCGCCGGGAATATCACCGTATGGCAGGTACATTCTAACTTCCGCGGAGATGGAATCATAGCCTCCATCGTAGTCTTCTTCAGCATTCCATTCCCATTCATAGGAACTCAAGCCACCGCCATCAACCTCTTGGCCAAGGCGTAGTATGGCGCCACCTTCCATATGCCCTTCGCGCTTCATAAAGGTCTCTATGAGGCTCTTAATGACGTCTACAGTGCCTCCACCCCTCTCCATCACTTCAAGCTCTTCAAGGAACGCCTCAAAGCTATCTGCGTCGTAAAAACTGTACATTTCGTCGCCATGCAATTTGTTTACATCACAGTTCCATTGCATAATAACCTTGCCATCTAAATTCATAATACTTGGAGACCGGTCTGATAGAAAATCATATTCAGCCCCGTAACCTTCCAACTCATCGGGAATATACCTTAACAAGTCGTTGTTAGGTAAGCTGCTCCACTCATCTGCGGGCCACTGAAGTCGAAGCGTGACATCAGGGTCAAGCCATGCCGTTTCCTCGTCGAACTCTGCATCAGCAGAAACAGAAAACTCATCCAGTCTGGCGTTTTCAATCAGGCGATTCGCCGCGTCTTCTAATTCACTGGCGTCACTCTCAGGCCCAATGCCTTCTAAGTTGTCCTCAGTTGAGGTGTTGACATCTATCCGGCCAGTAGTAACTTGGACTGCGAGTGGACTATCAGCCGGCGCAAGGCCAAGCAAGTCTTTAAGAAGAGACTGTCGCGAGTTGTCTTCGTAAGAGCCACCAAAAGCTGTAAACTTTGTAAGATCTAGAGTGCCTTTTTGGCTCATGATATTGTCGATAATCTCAGACTGATTTGTTTTAGCCCAGTCCATGATAGTATCATGCAACCCGGGTATCCGCTTTCCATACACTCTTTCTTCAGGTACGGCAATATCAACGCCTGTGTCGTTGGCTAAGAAGCCCGCGGCCTTAGACATACGCCTGTCTATACGGGTGTCATCTTCGTAATACCGAATCAGACGAAGCCTGACACGGGAAACAGGGTTGAGAAGGCCATCGCCGGCGCGGCCGCGGAAATCATCATGGAATATCTCTTCTTGCTCAAAAGCATCAAGGTTTATATTCTTAGGATCGTCATCAAACAACTCTTCAAGCTCTCCGTTGGACACGACATAAGCTACAGCCCCTTCTCCGTGGGCCTCTGCCACAGCGCACTTAAAATAAGATTCTGAGTTAGAGCCCCTAGATGTAGGGGAGTGACAAGAAGTTATGTTCCTAAAGTCCGACATACGAAGCACATCGATAGGGTTTCTGGTTATTATAATAGAATAAGTGTCTGAGTTAAGTTCACCCATTGGGTTTTTCTTAATATAGTCTGCGTTCTGTTGCCAATATTGTTTTAATTTTTGAATCCTTGATACAACGTCCTGTAGACGCTCAGCAGTGACACCATCCCGTCGCGTTAAAAAACGAACCATCAAGTCGTTAGGATGAGAGACGCCCACGATTTGTCTTAATTTATCTCTCATTCTTTGTTCTTTTTCCATTTCGTCGGCAGTCATGGGCCGAGAACCAGTGCCAAGATCGTTGTCACTTTTATACTTCAGCCACTTAGCGTATGTATCAACTGCTCTTTCGGCCGCGGCCAAGTATTTACCAATCTTCATGGTCTGTAATACTTTCTTTGGTGTGGGTCCGCCGGAAAACCACCTAGCCAGTTCCTCCGACGACTGCGGCCTCTCCTTCTCCATGACACCCTTTTCCCAGTTGGGCACATAGTCAGAAGATATGTCCAGTTCTCTGCCACGAAATTGTCCAAGAATGGTCAGAAACTGTCCGAGTTCGGTGGAGTCATCCATTGTTGAGAAAGGTATAATGACTCTTTCTTTGCCTCCGAAAAGCTCGTTAAACGCTAAATCTTCCGGAACCATCTCATCGACGGCCGTCTGGATATACTCTAGCTCTTCGTCTGAGACTTCTTGTAGTAGTTTTGACTCGTCATAAGATCCTTCCGTAAGGAACTTACGCCAATTGTTGTGTATATTACTCATGTACATACTCCCGATACTATAAATAGTATTACAGAGTTATAATAACTAAGTCTTCATCAAACAATCTTAGAGTATGAAACTGGCCGGCCTCACCATCAGGTCCGACAAAGAACAGTACATCGTATACTAAGGTGTTCTCTACTTCATTAATTTCGGTAATAATACCAATTTTACTTGGTATAAACAACCTACCAAACTCACCCACATGCATATTACGCCTTACTAGACTGCCGACCCGAGCACTGGAGAGTCCCTTCGGCCAAATATCGTTCATTGTTGGCGTGTTATATCAGCATATTGGTTTTTAAGTCTTGGACTATAAAAACCGGGTTGCCGTCATGGCGAAGAAACATCTCAAGTACCCCCCAGTGCTTGTACTATAACTAGTTAGCCGGGGGCTATATCTCTAATGTTTATGACTATGCGCTGTCACCTTTACGGGTATCGTTGTCATCTGTAGCGCCATTATCGTTCGCAACGCCATCATAATCAGTGGATGACCCATCAGGGTTGGTGAGTGTCATAAGATTATTGTATGCTTGCACCAAGATATCGTTTCTTCTGGTTACAGCTCCTTTTCCACTAACCACATTCTTCAGCAAAGTAAAAGTAAAGTTTAAATCATCAATTTGTGGCTTCCCTGCGTTGTAATCAGAAAGGCTATTAAATATCTCCACTTTAACCGTGACGTTGTTGTTGATTCTTTTATTGTTAACATAACACGAAGCAATTGTGTGAAATGCACTAGAGTGTGTTGCACCGGTTGGTGTAACGTGTGATAGTGTAATCCCAAGCGGGGCTCTGTTAAATGAAACTGCCATTTTATTCTCCTATAATTAAATTACTTCAGGAACCTCTTAAAGTTCTCTGCAATACCTCTATATTGATTGTCCAACTGGTCTAAAGCGTTCCTCTTAATGTTGGGATCTTTACTTTTGGATAGTGTTTGCAAGACATCAGCAGGAGTATTTGGATTTCTCGCAACCCAATACAATGTTCCCCATTCAAGACCGTATTTCTTTGTTGTTCTGTTGACTATATCTCTGAGTATCTCAGGGGGAGAGTTCTGATTGTTAGCTACAGCGTTGTCTAAAGCCCGGACAAGATTCCCTATGTCCTGCGTCGAGAATCCGGCCGCTTTGTCCAACGCTTTGCGTTCGGGTGAATCATCCACCGGCTCGACAACCGCGAGTGCTCTTTTATATAATAAGGGAATAACTTCAGTTGGAAGAGAAGGGTTCCGAATCATCTCCACACGCTCGCGCTCGGGATCATAGGCGCCTTTAAAGGCATCAGGCGACTTTGCCATCTTAACTAATACCTCTGGTGGGGTAAGTGGATTCCGAGCGACATTGGCCTGAGTGGAATGGTTCTCATCTTCTGAGAGTTTTGTTAATATTTCAGGAGTGACAGCATCATTGCGGTGTTGTGTCAAACCAACGTCAGATAATGCCCACCGATGATTCATATCATCAGAATCGGCCAAGGTCTGCAACCATTCAGCTGAAACTCTTGGGTCGCGCATTGCCTCAACAATCCTTTCATCGTCATTAATTATAATGTACCTCAGCATCTCTTCAGTCGTATTATCACTATCAATAATCATATCGAGTATATCATTGTCTTTGCCAGTGCCTGCGTATTCTTTAACTATCATAAATAACATTTCAGGATCGGCATCCTCATCATATATTATTTGTGCTACTTCATTTCTGTTAACCCAGTATTGAACAATATCGTATTTGTTTACAGCGTCTGTCTTGGCCAATGCGCGTATAAGTTCGTCTCTATAATCATCGGGGATGTCTTCATCATCCTCATCCATAAACTGATTAGAACCAAAATGGAACTGGTATCTATCGGTGTCTTCCCCGTATCCGGCCACGGCGCCATGCTTAATCTCAAAGTAGAATAATGGATCGTCTGGCTCGTAGTATTGTTCGAAATAGTTTAAGCCCGGAGCGGCAGTACACCACTCGGTTCCCTTGCCATAATGACAGGCAGCGCCTTTATTGTGCAGAGCATAGATACGCATCTTATCATCATCACGGAATACTTCTATACCTTTGTCCGCGTCAAGATAGTCTTTATCTTCTTGGGCTGCATCAAACTCTTTTTTTGCTGCTTCAGCGGCCACTGCAAGTTCACCCCATGTTTTAATAGAGAAAATATCTTTTTTCTGAGAATACTCGTGAGTATGCCAGTATCTTTCAAGGTCTCTTCGCCGGGTGTGGAAGTTAATCGGCAATATTGATCTGTCACCGGCAGCTGCCCCCGTCGCCACAGCCCATGATCTGGTACTGTCCGCTGAATTTGATACTGCTTCATTGTAGAACCTAGGCTTCATTCTCGGATCGTTAATACCGATAGAGATAATCCATTCTAAAGTTAGCCCTTTCTGAGGTTTAGTTGGGTTACCGTTAGCATCAGGCTTTCCATCTGTCAGATCTTCAGGGACAAGCTCCAACACTATTTTAGTCAACGCGTCTTTCGCCGACTCTATCTGTTCTGGAGTTAGAGTCATGACTCTCATTTCTTCGTCGAAAGCCATTCCCTTTATCCATCTGGTTAGGGCTTTCTTCTCAAGACGTTCTTTCGCGACATCAAATGAGATTTCGGTTATCACTGGGGATTCATTGACGTGGTTACGCCAGTTTTCAAATAGTTGTTTCATTACATACCTCGGTCAGACCTTCTCTAATAAGTAGTTCTAAATTACAGTCGACTTTCCAATTTTAGCTTTAAAATATCGTTTTCTTTCTTAACATAGGTTAATTCGACCTTCATAGCAGCGACATCAGTCTTCAGACTGGTAACTGCTGCCATACATTCTTCTCTTTCTTTCTCTAGTTTGTCAACTCTGGAGATTAAGTCGTCACGATAAGCCATTCTTTCCATTTTTTCCTCTTTTCTCAACTCTGAACGAGATTTTAAGACCGCTTCATAAAATTTCCACCCACCTGCGGACAACAATCCGGTGATTAAGCAAGTAACAATGGCTGTAATTGTTGCACTATCCATTTATTTTCCGATGAACGGCCTCTTTTTTCATTTTTAAGTAAATCCAAGTCCATAAAACAAAATAAATGAACGTAATTGTCAAGTTTTTCACAATAACTAGTTCAAATTCCAGATCTGGAGTCAAATATAAGCTAGTCAGGAACCTAACGGTCGAAAAAATGTGCAACATAAGGTACCCAAACACAAATCTAGAGCACCACTCGACTTTGTTGAGGGTAAAAAGAATGCCGAGACTGATAAAAAGATAAACAAAGTACAAATAATAGGTGTCTGGTTGACCAACACCTTCCCAGAAAGCAAGGTCAGTCCACCAAACTTGGTTATTAAACAAATCCGAGACAGACCAGAACAACAAAAGCGGCTGATGGTCGTGATAAATCAAGATTTCCTTGTATTTTTTCACCAAATCCCACATCACATTACTTATCCTTCAGTCTCAGGATGCGATCTTCGGCATATTTTTCTTTCATGGCGTCTAAGCCAGAGTCAAGCTTGTCCAGAGCCTTCTCTAACATCCGTGAATGCCCCGCAAGTGCATTCACAATGTGTTCCTGATGGAAGGTCAAGGCTTCTTTTGCAGCCTTTTCGTCTTCCTTCTGGTCTTTTCTTTGTTGATGATTCATCCAAAGTAGAGATGCTGTCCACAGACCCAGTGGGCCGTACTGTGCCAAACCTTCGATTATTGATTCCATTCATTGAGACCTCCAATATTAGCTAATGTTTCCATCATTTCAGACTTCAAATCCCTACCCTCAAGCTCTCCATACATTAGGGACCAAGTTAACGGTAATTTATATTTCCCAACCAAACGTCTATCATCATCAAGGGCAAACCTTTCCAGACCAATTCCTCGTCCAGCATCTGGGTCGCCATGTACAATAGTGGCCCTTTGGCCGGTAAGAGAGTCCAATAAGTCTTTGCTTTCCCATTTTCTTACTTTTTCTCTGTATTGATCGACGGTCCATGTGCCTCTAGCAACAATATCATCATCTTCAACCAAATCGGGATCGACCATAGCAAACCCCTTAAGACCAGTCCAGTCGCTTTCCGTCCACCGCATATCATCATCAGGAGGCACCCACAGGTCTGGATCATGTTTTGGACCAAAGTCGTCTCCCATTGGAAGACCAGTTTCACCAGTATCAGTTGTGCTTTGAGCAAAAGCATCACCTGTCGCGACAGAAGCGGCGGTTGCACCCAAGCCTTTAAGGAAATCTCTTCTAGAGATGCCTTCTTTTAGAACTTCTATAGGAGTACCAGTCGCATGAGACCAGCGCTTAAGCATCTTTTCCTCATCGGTCCAGTTTCTCCATCTTTCCATAATCAACTTCATGATACTATCCTTTACCTATAAATAGTCATTCAGGCAAGGGAATGACACAATAAAAAAGGCGGGGCCGAAGCCACCGCCAAAACCCGTTAAGTCGAGAATTTTTTTCCTATATTTTTTTCTTAGAGGAATGTCGGTTATCAACCTTGTTCACGGGAAACTGATCTGGCGTGTACTTGTTAACACTAAAAGACTTAGACGGTATATTGCTATAAGTATCCAATTTGTAGTAATAAGGCTTACCATCCTTGGAAACCCCTACCAGCCAATCTATCCCATGTTCCGCATAATCTAATGAGTTCCTTACCTTGCCGTTAGCACTAACCCTTTCACCAGAGCGATCTACTATCTTTGTAATAGAATTGCTACTCATGGTCTTTACTTGGACCGTCTGGAACCCATCAGCACCCATATCAACAACCATATCGTATACCGCGTCCCTAGATGACGGCAGATTAACTATCCACCCGCGGCTAATCAGATCAAGATACACTGTTATCTCGCTAACATCACCTGATTGGTTTGAACTATCCCTATACATATCCTTAGCTTCTCCTTATACTATAACATAACACGACAGGCCGTAAAAGTCAATTCCATATTCTGGGAATTTTCTGTGTGGGGAGTGAACGTATTAAGGCCGCTTTCGGGCAGTGCTCCATATGGTACTTACAACCCGGTATATGGGGGAGGGGGGGGAGGTAGGTGTCGCTGATAAGCCAGTTTAAACCTATGTG